>ENA-ORXI01000237-ORXI01000237.1-sediment-metagenome-genome-assembly--contig:-NODE-237-length-44621-cov-5.693337_pt1 | contig 44621 bp, 52 predicted proteins | sample MGYA00237861_ERZ511468 | MGnify/ENA primary metagenome ERZ511468 (study PRJEB26299, sample SAMN06266213) | sediment metagenome | isolation source: Hudson Canyon methane seep mesocosm | place: USA:Hudson... | reverse complement strand
AAAAAAAGAAGACTTGAGACAAAGGATGAAAAGTTTAAAGTTAAAAATTTTGTTAAAAGAGCTAAAACTCCATTTTATGACAAAAAAGATAACAAAAAATTAACTACACTTGAAGCTTTTATTCTTTGCTCGATACATAATAAAAAAGCGACATTGTTTTGGTTGAAAAAATTACAAAACTTGAGGATAGAATCATTAAGAAAAATATTTGAGAAAATACCAAATCATTTAATAAGTGAAATATCGATAGAATTCGCTTTAGAAATGTTAAAAGAAAATAAAAATAGATTAATTGCAGTATTAGAGGTAGTAGAAAATGAACAATAGATTAGTTCTAGCGTGGAGAAATCCTGAGACTAGAATTTGGGTAGCAGTAGGACTTTTAGAATATAAAGATGATAAGTATTATTTTAATTATACTAATGGAACTAAAGTTGAAAATTTTATACCTTTTGGACAAATGTCTGAACTTTCAAAAACATATGTTTCTGATGAATTATTTCCTCTTTTTAAAAATAGATTATTATCTAAGTCAAGACCAGAATATGAAGATTTTTTAGATTGGTTAGATATTGATAAGGGTAATAATGATTTATTAGAATTATCAAGAAGTAGAGGAATTAGAGCAACAGATGAATTACAGCTATTTCCTATTCCCGAAAAATGTGAAAATGGAAACTATGAAGTATTGTTTTTTTCTCATGGGATTAGCCATATTTCAAAAAATTATGTAAAACGTGTACTTGAATTAAAAAAAGATGATAAATTATTACTCTTAAAAGATATTCAAAATGATACAGACCCTTTAGCTTTGGTGCTTAGAACAAAAGATGATCCTGTCGAGTTATTAGGCTATTGTCCAGCTTTTTTTGCAAAAGATTTTAATTATCTATTGGAATTGAATGGTTCAACAAATGTAAATATTCATGTACAAAAAGTTAATGTTGATGCTCCTCTTCAATTAAAGTTAATGTGTAGATTAACTACAAAATGGCCCGATGGTTTTAATTCATTTGACTCTGAAGAATTTAAACCTTATAGTATAAATTAAATAGAATATCTTCCTTTATATAAAATCACACACTATGGGTGAATCTCTATTTTAATCTCAGTTAAAATAAAATGGGACATATCCCCATATCTGCAGAAGCTGAGCGTTTATTTCTTTCTTTCTTTTGTTTGCAAACAGAATTTACTTCGTACATCGAAACAAGCCCGAAAGTGTTTGAGTTAAAAATGTACTGGAGTACATTTTTAACGAGTTTTGTAGGGCAGAAAAGCGTAGATAGTCTTAATCCACTTGTTCAAAATTTTTGAAAATGATATAATCTTCTATAATCGTAATTTCGTTTAAATCCTAAGGCTTATTATGAAGATATTTTTTTTACTTTTATTATGTTTTAGCTTTTTGTTTTCAAAAGAAACTATCAGATGGATGATATGGGATTTGCCTCCAAACTTTATCTTAACGGGAAAACAAAAAGGTTTAGGATATCAAGAAATCAGATTAAAAATGTTGCAAGAAAGACTCTCAGATTATAATCATGAAACTATTGTGATGAATCTTAATAGAGCAAAACAGACATATAAACAAAAAGATGACTCACAAGTAATTCACTGCACCAATGATTTTATTTCCCATCCTGGATTAGATATAGATGACTATTTAAGTATTGCCATTTTTCCTTTTAGAGCTTTCTATCTTGTAACAACAAAAGATAAAGCGCATCTGTTTGGAAAAGAGGGAGAGACACTTTCTTTAACTCAAATAATACGAAATGAAAACTTACGATTGGTTGTCTCAAAAAACAGACCATATTTGGGTGCTGGAAAAGTATTAAAACAGTATTTAAAAGAAAATCCCAATGCCAAACATATCAAATCGTTATCAACATTAAATATTGGAAAAAGTATGTTCCACTCAATTTTTAAAGATAGAGCAGATTATACGTTTGAATATATCAATAAAATAACATATTATGGCAATGAATTAGGAGTTCTTAAAGATACGGTTATTTACCCTATGAAAGAAAACTTGGATATTTATTATGGGTATGCTTCTTGTGTAAAGACACAAAAAGGAAAAGAAGTTATTACAAAACTAAATGACATATTTAGAATATTAAAGTATTCACCCAAGTGGATTAACGCTTTTGCAAAATGGTTACCCACACAAAAATTAAAAGATGATTATTTAAATTACTACAAGGATGTGTTTTTACCCTCTGGTGATATTTATGATGATAATCCAAGATCAAGGTAAAGGGGTAGAAGTTAAGGAAATAAAATAGTGGCTGTATTTTGCAAATCGTTGTTGTATATTTTATTCCTGACTTTGTCGAATTTATTTTAATCCCTACTTTTATTAATCCCCCACAATATTTCGATAAAATCATAATAATAAAAAATGACAGGCAATCAAATGAAAATAGATAAAGCAACTTTATTGGATATTCCTCAACTTTGTATTCTTTTGGATTCTCTTTTTTCTCAAGAAATAGAGTTCAAACCAAATACTCAAGCTCAAGTGGATGGTTTGACAACCATCATAAAAAACAATGAAGTAGGAGATGTTTTTGTTGCTCGGCAAGAGGGTAAAATCATTGGTATGATAAATCTTTTATATACAATTTCAACAGCATTGGGAGGAAAAGTTGCTTTTCTTGAAGATATGGTTATTTCTTCAGATTCAAGAGGTCTTGGTATTGGTTCAAAACTTATATCTTATACAACACAATATGCCAAAGATAATGAATGCTCGCGTATTACTTTATTAACAGATTATGACAATATTCAAGCACATGACTTTTATAGAAAACATGACTTTGATTTATCTTCAATGGTAGTTTTTCGTAAAATGATTTAATTTTAAAAAAGAGATTAGTCAGGAATAAAGTGACTAAATTTTGAAAGATAAAAAGTAAGAAAACCTTTAGTGTCTTCAATCGCAAAATCAAAAATAAATAAAAATATTCTAAAAAACTGTCACACTTTTAATTCCTATTTCGTCTTATATATACAAACCAAAAAAAGGAACAAATATGTTTGACGAAAAAAAATCACTGGAAATGTTAGAAGGCTTCCAAGCCCATTACGATTATGATACCACTTATATGAAAGAGATGGTGAAAGCTGCACCCAAAGCTTATGAGAATTTTGAGGCATTTTTACCTATGGCAAGTTTCATAAACGCAACACCAAAAGAGGTGATGTACGTAGTAAAAGTGGCTTCGATGAAAAACGAAGATTGTGGGGCTTGTTTGCAACTCAATGTTGATATGGCAATAGAAGCTGGTGTTGATAAAGAAATTATCAAAGAGGTTGTTTTCAATGATGGGAAAAATCTGCCAACTGCACTCAAAGAAATTTATGATTTCACTTTATGCGTGGGAAATAACCAAAGTGTGGATGCTGATTTATATGATAAAATAAATAAAACGTATTCAAAAGAGATGATGGTGGAAATTTCACTCGCGATTGCTGCATCAAAAGTTTTTCCAGCGATTAAAAGGGTACTCAACGATTTTCACAGTTGTTCAGTGATACAAATAAAGGTGTAAATGATTTATGGATGAATTAGTAGCCCAAACGCAAATGTATCGAAACGATATCATCTCTTATGTATATCGATTAACGGGTTCAATGGAAGAAGCCAAAGATATCACACAAGAGACGATATTGCGATGTATCAGCGCAAAAGAAGCGGATATAAAAAACGCCAAAGCATGGATGTTTAAAGTGGCTACTAATTTGTCATTGGACTTTTTTAGAAGTGCAAAAAACAAAAGAGAGATGTATATTGGACCTTGGTTACCTGAACCTTATATTGAAGACTCTTACAGTGTTGAAAATGATATGGAGTTGGATGAATCTTTGTCTGTAGCACTGCTGGTATTGATGGAAAAACTTTCATCAAGAGAGAGGATTGCTTATATACTGCATGATTTGTTTGAATTCAAACACAAAGAGATTGCCTCTATTTTAGATACATCAGCTCAAAACAGCAGACAGCTCACTTCAAGAGCTAATAAAAAACTTCAAAGTAAAAAGAGCAAATATAGACCAACAAAACAAGAACATGCAGAGTTAACCAACTCTTTTTTGAAAGCCTTAAAAGAGGGTGACTTTGAGAACTTAAGAGACATTTTTAAAGCTGATGTTTCTTTATACTCTGATGGTGGAGGAAAAGCCATAGCTGCTAGAAGAGTTCTGTGTGGGGACAGCACTTATATCAGCAGATTTTTACTCAAAGTTACAAGCTCAATGTCTTTAGAATCTTCAAAAAATGCGCAGATAGAAACAGTATGGTTTAACGGTTCGTTGGGAGTTATAATCACAGAACAGGGTCAAGTGGTTACATCATATAACTTTGAAATAAAAGATGACAAAATTGCCAATATTTTTGTATTGAGAAATCCAGATAAATTAAAATTATTTAAAAACAAAGTACAGTGAAAAATTGACTTTTATACTTTTCCTTTAACTAGAAACTGCAGTTGATTAAGTATGTTTCCCAATTTTGTTATCTGTATAAAGTATAAAAAATGCAATCAATGAAATAACAGTAATACTCATAGCAACAGGAAAAAGACTTGCACTGTGAAACATCAATACAAAAGAGGATATCAGTGCTCCCAATCCAAATTGAATCACTCCAATAACCGATGATGCCACTCCCGCGTTATGAGGAAAATTTTCTAAGACCAATGCCATGGTGTTTCCATAAATAAAACCATTCATACTCATATAAACAGCCAATAAAATTACCACTAAGACCAAACTGATATCCGAACTGTTGAGCATAAACACAGTGCCTGCGCATATTTGAATAAAGATGGCTGTTTTTATGAGTGTTATTACTGACGTTGTTTTTAACAAAATAATATTAATACGAATCATGATAATCAACATAGCGAAATTAAGACCAAAAAATAGCGGAAACATATCAGTGCTGATATTAAAATATTCTATATAAATAAATGATGATTTGGCAATAACAGTGAACATTCCAGAAAAACCAAGCGCTAAAATAAACATCATTTTCATGGCTTTTTTATGGCTTAGAACTGATTTGTAAGACTCCATTACACTCTTTTTTGTGTAGGTATACGTCTCTTCAAAATCTCTAAAGATTAGAACTGCAACCACCAATGCGTAAACAGTAAGAAATACAAAAACTGCTCTCCATGAATAAAAGTGTATGATAAACGACCCAATAGCAGGAGCAAACAAGGGTGCCAAACTTCGAACAGTTCCAATCAAAGAAAAGATTTTTGCAGCTTCCTTCCCTTTAAAAATATCTCGAACTGCCGCACTGCCATTGACCACGATCAAACCACCGGAAAAAGCTTGTAAAGCTCTGTATATCCACAATTCATAAACCGAAGAGGAAAAGACAATAAGAAAGCTAAAAAAGGCAAACGTCAATAGTCCTATAAGGGAACTTCGTTTTCTTCCAATTCTATCAGATAATATTCCCCCAAAGATTTGACCAATGGAAAAACCTATAAGAAAAATGGAAAGACTGAGTTCAATCTTGTCTATGCTCACAGCAAAATCTTTTGCCATAGAGGGCATGGAAGGAATATAGGTGTCCACTGCAATGGGAGCAATGGCTGATAATATGGCAAGTAGGATAATCAGATAGATATGATTGATTGATTTTTTCATTCAGATTATTTTTGCGTGAGTTTATTCAAAAGCATAAAAAGTGTCTTCATCTCTTCTTTATTGAGTTTTGAATGAAAATGTTCTCTAAAATCGGTAACAACTATACGGCTGTGTTCTAAGATATCTTCACCTTTTTTTGTAAGTGTGATTTGATTTGAACGTTTATTGTTTATTATGCTTTTTCGCCGTATCAGACCTTTTTTTTCTAACGTGTTAATTGCTCTTGAAATAGTTGTTTTGTCTTTTCCAAGAAGATTTGCAATAGTGATTTGATTAATGAGATTGTCATTTTTTAAAAGTTCTAGAATAGCCCTTTGTTCGGGCGCTATATGATAAGGTTTTAGTACATTGATAAAATAATTATTGATGATGTTGGCGCTTTGATTGACTTTAAATCCAATTGAGTTGTTGACAGAAATATACATGCTACATCCTTTAGTTGTATATGCAATTGTTGCATATACAACCTTTTAAAATCTTGAAACTTTCATGATATGGTTTATGAAGTTTCTTGATGAAAGAGAATCATCATTGAAATATGAAGAGACTTCAAAAAGAGAAAACCACTCTTTAGAATGAACTAAACTTAATTTTTATACTTAACAAAAATAATATTTAAAGCCACTAAAAAAGCATATCCTCATACAAAAAAGTTTATAAATAATTAGAAAAATGGGGTAATAACTCAACAAAAGCAGATTTAGTTTAAAGAATAAAACTGAAATATTTCTTAAGACAATCAGATGAACTATTGGAATACAATACTTGACGAATCAAAATTCAGGGAAGGAAATGAGAATGGAATCTATATATATTGAGAACTACGTAAAAATACCCGTTGAACAAAAAGTGGACTTTTTAAAGTCAATGTCTAAAAGTGATGAATTTCAAGTTTTAAATCAAGAAGTTGTGTTTTGTGAAGAGTCTGTTATCTTTGATTTTAATAAAGATTCAGATGTCAATATTGCCTGCAGTAAAATAAAAGAGTATTTTGAAAAAGATGAAGAAATTAGAGTTGACAAGATTACCAAGATGCGTAATAAAGCCAGCCAAATTATTCTAAAATTTGATGGTACGAAAAGTCAAATCAGAATATAAAACAAACTTAAATAAACAGCATAAAAAAGTATTTTAGCTACAATGAACTTTCCAAATAAAAAGGACAATACTTTAATGCAAAAAATAAATGAAGATAAATGGATACTGTGTCAAAAGGTCAGCAACATAAACCAGATGTTGAAGGTCAGAGCCGATATCAATGATAGTATTGGTAATGAACAGTATTCCCATTTAGTGACTATAAAACATAAATACACCACTTCAGATGATGTACTTTTCCCAGAGTTAAGTACTCTTTCCTATTTTGCAGCCTTTGAAGAAAAATGTCTTGAAAAACTTGAAGAACAAAAGAGCCTTATTTTTGTAGCAACAGATATCAATGAAGGTATGGTTCAGTTATATGTTTATTGTAAGGATGAGCAAAAAACGATTTTGGACGCTATTGATTTCTTTAAAAAGAATCCAAACTTCATTGTTGAGTTTGAAGTAAAAAAAGATCCTAAGTGGAACAGTTTTAAAAGCATGTTGACAAAAAAGTAAAAAGTTTTATCTTTAACTCATATCCTCAATTATTTTTTTAATCTTAACAGCTTTTTCAAAATGATCCAGTTTATGTGTCATTATCCACCAAGAGGCTGCTTCCATCAAAAGCTTAGGGTTATCGTTTTTATTGGCAAAAAATGCATAAAAAGATAATCCAACGTTGATTCCTTTTTGTTCTATTTTTTTGTTGCAAACATTGATTATCGTCTGTTTTAACTCTGTATTCATAATATAAGAACTCCACCCAATTTTATAATTTATAGACAGTATTTTAATAAAAAAGTCTTAAACAAACACCGTATTTTATAAAAATAGCATTCATAGTTTTGTACAATCTCATTGTGTTAATAATGTATTTAATTATTTATTAATTCAAAAGAGCGTAAAATCACAATTCAATACTTTTTACTTTCTTCTTTTAAAAGGAAAGAACCGATGCAAATCAATAATACTCAAAATTTATATAATGTAAATGCAGCTGCAAAAAACACAGATGCTGCTGTGCCTAAAACGAAAACAGCAAACAATGATAAAAACACAGAACAAAACAGCACCGTTAGTGACAGCTCTTCTTCTTTTAAAATAATGTCTCTTGATGAGATAAAATTCTATCTTGACCAACATGGTATCGAAGATGATACGGGAAGCAGGGCTGATGCACTGCTTGATATTCAAAAGTTTGCCAATAAAATTGACTCTAATACGTATGATAAAATGACAGATTCATTGCTTAGTGAAAAAAAATCATCGTGGGCTTCTATGCGTTATGCAACGTTTCCATCCTCAGAAATGTTGGATGAAAACCCTAGAATGTTTCATGCAGTACTTCAAACAACACTTGATATGGAAGATACTGCTCACTCTTTGATATTTTCACTGGACTTAAAACAAGGACTTGAAGAATTTGCGAAACTGCACAAGGATGAGCCTGCCACATTGGATATGGAGACTGATTTTTCTACAATGAATTTTTTGGGTTATCTTATGAATCAATTGGAACAGTTAAAAGAAGACGCTGAGGATGGAATACAATTGAGTGAACAACGTCACTTTGAAGATTTTAAAATGCTTTTTGCCAATTATAATAACTATGAAGAAATGACAAGTCCTACAGAAACCAATATCTTGGTTTAAAATTGGAGTTGGTCTTACCTTTGTTAGAAACTTTATGAAATACGTTACTTCTAAAATAAATATCTTTTTTTAATCAATATTATGTATGATATGCCTACTTAAAATTTAAAAATATAAAAGAGTCAAGGCAAATAAATGAATGATAAAAATATCCCCTTTCAAAGTATAGACTGGACAAATATTCCTAAAACCCAATACAACGGTGAAACAGGATTTGCATATTGGCAAACATTGCAATTTGATGGTTTAAGAATCAGACTGGTTGAGTATTCAAAAGATTATATTGCAGACCATTGGTGCGAAAAAGGTCATATTGTACATTGTTTAGAGGGGGAAGTTATCAATGAACTCAAAGATGGGAGCAAGAGCACTTTAACAAAGGGAATGTCTTATGTGGTTTCTGATGAGCTCAGTTCTCATCGATCTATTACAAAAGCTGGCGTAAAGTTAATGATAATTGATGGTGATTTTTTAAAGTTAAAGAATTAAAGTATAACAATATTTTAGATACTATAAACACAAAATTAACTACAGCTAAGGAATTATATGAAAAAGAGTATTTTAATATGGGGATTGGTTGCAGCCAGTACACTGTTTATTGGTTGTGGCGGCAAAGCAGAAGTAAATGAGAAAATAACACCTGATAGTAAACTCAATACGAAACTATTTTCAACGCTGTCTTCTGATGGAAGTAACTTCATTGGAGTAAGAAGCAGTGATGGAAGTGAAGTGTCAGCAAAATGTTCACCTGTATTAACCAATGAAATGAGTTTTAGTCATGCCATCATTAAGTACAGCAACAATGAGTGGTTTGTAACTAAAAAATTAAAAGTGATCTTTGAAAAAGAGGATATATTCTATTTTGTAGAGAATTGTCTGAGTGTTCTCAATCAAAAAGCTCAATCTATGGATAAAGCTAAATAAGTTTTTTGGGTTGTTACTAGAATAGTATATAAATAATTTTGGAGATTGAATGCTTAATAAAATACATGAACAAATGGATGATTTTTCACATAATATCAAAACAATTAAAAGTCATGAAGAACTTTTAGACTACATGAACAGTAATTTTTATGCAAGCATAAAACTTTTAGTTTTTGCATCAAAAACTTTCGCGATGTACGGCAGAATAATGTTGTTTTTTATTATAGCACTAACTGGTTTGTTAATATTGTCTGAGCTAGCTGGAACATATGGACGAGGTTTTTTAAATTCCAGTTATCTACTGGCAATAGTTTTAGTATTGTTTTTTTTAATATTAGCCTATATTATACAGTGCAAGAAAATGCTTATTTTAAGTATCCAGAAAGCTAAGAGCGTTAAGGAAAAAGCTGAAAAACAAACATAAGTTTTGAGGAGTGAACCGTGATTTCTTTATTTATGCGTGAGTTTATTCAAAAGCATAAAAAGTGTTTTAATCTCTTCTTTATTGAGTTTTGAGTGAAAATGTTCTCTAAAACCCTTAACCACCATTTGAGTACGCTCTAATATATCTTCACCCTCTTTTGTAAGTGTGATTTGATTGGCTCGCTTGTTCTCTTTGATACTTTTTCTTTGTATTAAATCTTTTTTTTCTAAAGCATTAATGGCTCTGGAAATTGTTGTTTTATCTTTCCCTAATAGCTTTGCAATAGCGGTTTGATTGATAAGATTGTCATTTTTTAAAAGCTCTAAAATAGCCCTTTGTTCAGGCGCTATATGATATGGTTTTAGTTCATTGATATAATGATTGTTGATGATATTTGCACTTTGATTGACTTTGAAACCAATTGAATTTTTGACAGAAATATACATAAAATATCCTTTAGTTGTATATACAATTATTGCATATGCAACCTTTGTGACTCTTTAATGATAAGTGGCCTAATTTATTTAGTAAGCTTAAATGAAAATTAAAAATAAATAATATTTTTACAAGCTTAAATAGCGTATTTATTTAATAAAAAAGTCATAAATAACTACAAGTAACTCAACAAGCCCTCTCTTAGTTTAAAAAATAAAACTTAATTAAATCTTAAGACAAACAAAGGCTGTATTCAAATATGCTTTCAATCCGACTTTGTAAAAAAGGAACAAAAATGGAATCCATATATATTGAAAACTACGTCAAAATACCTACAGAACAAAAAGTTGATTTTCTCAAATCCCTCAGCTGCAGCAATGACTTTCAAGTCTCAAACCAAGAACTTGTTTTTTGTGAAGAATCAGTTATCTTTGATTTCAAAGAAAATTCAGATGTAAACAGTGCTTGTTGTAAGATAAAAGAGTATTTTAAAAAGCATGAAGATATCAAAGTGGATAAAATTAAAAAAATGCGTACTAAAGCCAGTCAAATAATTCTGGAATTTGATAATACAAAAAGTCGAATCAGAATCTAAACCCAATATCATAAACATTGAAATTATAGTTAAGATAAATAATTAGTTTTATTATTTATTAAATCAATTTATCATACACTTCTACGTGCATATTAAATCACATATGCACCGTAGGAGAAATGTGAATGAAAATGGATGATGGTCTCAATATATTTAATGTGTATGAATCTTCTTTAAATGATATTGATTCCAACAGTAATTTGTCATCTACTTCAACAAATGAACAAAGGCACATACTTGAATCTTTGCTCTTTAAAACAATAAGTTTGGAGCAAATACAAGCTTGTCTAAAAAAGTATGAAATTGATGATGAACATTCAAGCAGATCTGCAGCTTTATTTGATATTCAAAAATACTCAGACAAATTAGACTGTAATACTTATAATAAAATGATCAATGCAATACTTGAAGAAGAAAGTGCATCATGGGCTTCTCTGCGACATGCAACCTTTCCTTCTTTAGAATTGTTGGATGAAAATCCCAAGTTATTTCAAGTTGCGCTTCAAACAACACTTGATATGAAAGACACTGCACGTGCATTGATTTTTTCTTTTGATTTAAAAAAAGATTTTTTAGATTATTCTGCTTTAAACAGTAACAGTGATTTACTTGACAATCAATTTAACTTTCCTCAAACAACTTTTTTAGGCTTTCTTTTTAAAAAACTTGAACAAATGCAAGAGGATAATAAAGAGGGATTTTCTGCATATAAAAAAAATCGTTTAGATGATTATACTTGCTTACTGAAAAAATATAATTATTATGATGAGCTCAAATATACTCCTGACTTAGATGACTTGAGCTATAAACTGTATTAAATAGCATTTTGTAACTTATTGCAATTAATATAAAACTAATACATTTGAAACTAACAAGGCTGTTATCAAAAAGCAGTTAAAATACGCTCCTATTTATTTTAAGATTTAGGAAAACAATGAATACTTTATTTTCAAAAGCAGAACTAACAAACTATCTTTTTATACTCAGTGGCTCAATTATTTTGGCTATTGGCGTGGTCGGCTTTTTTATGCCCAACAGCATATTTACAGGAGGAACTGCGGGACTTGCTTTATTACTTCATTATGTGACTTCTTATTCAGTAGGAACACTCATGGTGGCTGTTAATTTGCCTCTTTTGATCTTAGGTGGAAAATACCTTGGAAAGATGTTTGCTATTCGAACAGTAGTAACCATTGTATTGATATCATTGTTTATTGATTTGTTTGCGCAAGTGATACTTTTACCTGCTTTTATAAAAGATACCATATTGGCTTCAATTTTTGGTGGAATTTTTATTGGTATTGGATTGGCTTTAGTGATTAAGGGGAATTCTTCTGCTGGAGGTTCTACTATTGTTGCAAGAATTGTATCTTCAAAGACTGAAATTAAACCAGGACAGGTGATTTTAATCATTGACTCACTCATTATCTTTTCTTCTTTATTTATATTTGATGATACTGCAAAAGTTTTATGGAGTATTGTGAGTATTTATATCACTTCAAAAGTTATTGATATGATTTTAACAGGGAGTTTGAATAAAAAAATAGTTTATCTGGTAACCAATAAAACCGATGAACTCAAACTTCAAATAAGAGAACATTTAGGTCCTCATGGAACTATTTTAAATGGAGATGGACTTTTTGAAGGTGAAAATAAAAAAATGATTCTTATTGTGGTAGAAGTGACTAAACTACAATACTTAAGACAGCTCGTTCGTCAAAATGATCCCGATGGTTTTTTAATTATTTCTGAAGCTTCAGAAATGCATGGGAGAGAGTATTAATTAATGACCTTATTTAAGCATAAAGTGTATAGATATAGTTAAATTTTATAACTTTTATAACTTTTTATTATGATGTGACAATGGGCGTGACTGTTTTTGAGTATACTTTACTATAAAAACAGTGGAGGAACTCATAGAAGATAAAGACAAAATATATAAATCTACGCTATTAGAAAAAAAAACTCAAGACAATACAAAAACTGTATCAAATGAAAAATATTTATTCTTTATCATCCTTTTTTTGATAATATCTGTGTGTATAATAATTGTCGATTTTTTGGTATTTTCATAGACTATTTATAAAAATTTACTATTTTTTAGACTCTATTTAGTTTGTAATATAATACGTATATAAATACGTATTAATATTAGTATAGGGTTTAATAGGCTATACAAAAAGCATTTATTAATAATCAATTAAATTATTAATAAATGCTAAATAGACTATACTTATGCTTAAGTATTTTTAAATAGTTTAAAAAGGTAAGAAAATATGAGAATATATAATCAGCTTAGTTCCGTAGATTTAACTTTTTAAAAAAACAATGCTTCACTCTGTGAAACATCTGATCTCTCTAATGATAAAACAGTAGAGAAAAAGAGTTCTGATATACGAGAATCTTCTTCTTCCTTTACATTTAAAACACTTGATGAAATTCAATTGTATTTAGAAGAAGAGGGTATTGAAGATGATAATCAAAGCAGAGCCTCTGCTTTATTTGATATTCAAAAATTTGCCAATAAAATTGATTCAAGTACCTATGATAAAATGGTAGATTCGTTGATGAGTGAAAAGAAATATTCAAGGGCTTCCATGCGTTATTCTTCATTTCCAGACATTAAAATGTTAGAAAATGACCCCAGAGTATTTAATGCAATATTACAAACTACACTTGATATGAAAGATACCCCACATGCTTTAATTTTTTCTTTGGATTTAAAAAGAGATATGAATATGAATACAGCTAATGATATCAATCCAAATGCTATGATTGATTCTGATGAGATAGATTTCTCAAAAATGAGTTTTATTGATTTTCTTAAACTAAAACTTTTAGAATTAGAAGAAGATTTTAAAGATGGAGTACAATTGAGTGAACAAATACATTTAGAAGATTACAAAAGTCTTTTTAATAATTATATGAACTTTGATGAAAACCAAATAACAACACAAACCAGTATCTTAGTATAACTTATCTGTGGATATAAGGCTAAGCCTAGGCTATTCCTCGTTTGTATTTTACATCTTTATTGTCTCATTAATCATTTATTAATCTTTTTCGATACAATACGCCTTTTAAAACGAATACATATAAAATAGGACAATTATTGAATCTCAAACAAATTACAATGGCATTTTATTCTACGTATCTAACCAATAAGTTTGGATTACTGTTAAAAAAAGCAAAAAATACTCAAGAACGTATGAGTCTTAGAATGCTTTACGCTAAAACACTTCTTTCAAAATTAAAGATAAACATAGAAGTCATAAATAAAGAAAAACTCCCACAGGATGGACAGTATGTCCTCATTTCAAATCACAGAAGTATTATTGATCCATTGATTATTGAAACCGCTTTAAAAGATACTAATATCAAAGGATTTTGGGTATCAAAAAAGGAATTATATAACTCTTTTTTCTTTGGAACCTTCACAAGAAACGCAGGAACCATTCTACTGGATAGAGAAGCCGCAAATATGTCTTCTTTTTTTAAAGATATCAAAGAGGTTGTCAAAGATGGAAACTCTGTTTTTGTATTTCCTGAAGGCAGCAGAAACAAAACCAATGAACACATCTCAAGTTTTAAAGAAGGTTCAAGGCTAATTGCATTAAAAAACAGACTCCCTATTTTGCCCGTTTACATTAAAACCAATGCAAATCAAGTTTTAAAAGAGGCCATAAATAAAAGAGCAAAAGAATTGGTTATTCAAATTGAAATTGGGGATATTATTGATTGCAAAGATAAAACACCTTTAGAAGAAAACTATAAAAAGATGTTTAATTTAAAATAACATTTTTTTATATTCAACCCTAGTATCACCTAAGTATAATACAATTATGTGATATAAATGTGGAAAATATATCATCTATTTATTAAACATATTCCTATTCAAAAATAATAATGAAAAAACCAAACAAAGAGATATTGTAAAAACTACTATAACCGTATTCCATCCAAATTTTGCATAAATTATCGAGGGTACCAGTGATCCAATGGCTCCTCCAATATAATAAAAAGTCAAATACATGCCACTTGTGAGTCCTTTTTGTTTTTCAATCATGGAGTTTGCCATTCCTGTTGAAACGGTGTGTACAGTAAACATTCCAATGCATAATAAAAACATCATTGCAAAAATGACATTGAGGTCTTGACTTATAAAAAAAAGTGTCATAATCATAAAAAAAGCACCACCAGTGAGAACTGCAGCTATTTGACTGCCAAAAAACTTGACAATTTTAGAAGAAAACAGAGCAACAACTATTCCTGACCCATATCCTACATATAACAGGCCAATGGTTGTTTCTGAAACATCTCCAAACAGTTCTTTAATTCTAAATGGCAAGAGATTTAACAGTCCTGCAAAAACAAAAAACATTGTAAACATTGTTAGGTATATAAGAGCGAATCGTTTATCTTTTAAAATACTCATCACATCTTTTATGGTTGCTTTGGTCATTTTAGAAGAGATGTCCAAATCCAAATTTTTTATAAAAATAAGCGAGACTAACAGTGCAAAACTTAAAGAGAAAAAAACAGCTCTCCATCCAAACTCGGTTGCAATAAATCCTGACATTACTCTTCCAATTAATCCTCCAAACACTGTAGAAGCCACATAAACCGACATATTAAACTGAATATTTTTTTTGTCAATGTTCGCTAAAATGGCCATTGAAGATGTTAGTATGGCTGGAACTGTCAGACCTTCTAAACAACGTGCGAGTAAAAAAGTTTCAAAACTATTGCTAAAACCTAAAATGACATTGGTGAAAAATAGAATAATAGAAGAGACGATGAGCATTTTTTTTGAACTCACACTCTCTAAAATGTATCCATAAATAATGGGTGCAACTGCAAGCCAAAACATTATAATGGCTGTAAATAGGGAAGACTGTACGATGGATATATTAAATTCACGCGATAAAAGTGGTTGCAAAGGTTGTGTTGCATACATTACAGATAATACAACAATAATGTTGTATACAATAATGGCTAAAGCTTTTTTATTCATGATTATTTAGCGTACATATCTAATTTTGATGTTCATTAATAATTTGCCATAATTGTGCACAATCAATTGCCGTAAAATCTGCGCCACTTTCGATAAGCTCTTGTTTGGGTCTAAATCCCCATAAAACACCAATGCTTTTCATATTTGCATTTTGTGCGGTTTTCATGTCCGTTGCAGTATCTCCTACAAAAAAGATTTCTTCAGGTCTGAGATTAAAATTTCTTGCAATATCTAACGCACCTTTGGGATGTGGTTTTTTTGGTATTGACTCTTTTTGTCCATGAACTTCTTCAAAATTAAAATCACTAAAAAGTTTTTTTGCATACTGGTTGGTGATATCATGAGGTTTATTGGATAAAATTCCAAGTTTAAAGGAGGTATGACTCAGTTTTTCTAAGAGGTCATAAATACCTTCATACGGTTTTGTATCATGATGAATTCCCAATTCATAAATCTCTATAAATAAATCAAATGCTTTTTGGATTTCTTCTTTAGGGCACTCTTTTGGAAGGGAATTTTGTACCAATATTAAGGCACCATCTCCAACAAAGTGTTTATAATCTTCTATTTTATGCTCTTTGTAACCAAGTTGTCTTAAAACGTCGTTCATACTTTTTGCAATGTCATCAAGTGAATCAATTAATGTTCCATCTAAATCAAATATAATGGCTTTCATTTAAAATTTCTCTTTAGATATTTGGATATTTTTAATTTTGTCAAATTCATAAATGCTCACTTTGGTATGTAAATAATAGTTGCTGTCTTTTTGGGTTAATTTTAAAGGTTTTATTTTTTTAAGTTTTTGCTTATCATAAGTAAAGTTGATATAGTTTTTATCAAGAACCGCTTTTTGTAAAAATCTTAATTCTATGTTCATTTTATGCTTTCTGAGTTTACTGGATGTATTGTAGTCTTATAGCAGACAATATTTGATTAAAAATTAGAAATTAAATCTATTTTTGATGTTTTATTAATAAAAGGCTTACTGTATAAAAACCAACGCTTTTCTCTCTTGCGTTGGTATTTATAGTATACGTGGGCATTCAGCGAATATTTTTTACTTCATGGGTTTTTTAAAATACTCATCTATATTTGAATAAATTTTCTTTTGATTATGACAATCAAGACAACCCTTTTTATTGATTTTGACATTGCCTGAAATCGAACCATGTACCATGCCCCCATGACAGGTGATACAGGTGATGTCTTTTTCAGGAAAATGCACTTTGTGCATTTTAGTGGGTACCAACAATGGATCATTTTGTAACATAACGTCATAGTTAAATGACGTACTTTTTGTTGAGAAATGACATTGCAAACAGACATCATCTGCTACAGTTGCTTTTATTTCCTTCACTTCAATGGTGTTTGTTGCATGTTTGTACATTTTTCTAACACCACCCATTTTGGCATCCAAGTAACCTTTAATTCCAATCCCCGAATGACAAGCCATACATGAAATGCTTTCATGTGTTGATCTTTTCCATGACATATACTGAGTACTCATCTCATGACAGTTTACACATGAATCAGATGTTGACGTGTAAGCTGTACCTGCTGTCATGGTTGCTAAAAATAACAGGATGGCTATTATTCCAGCCCCTGTTGTTAGCCATAAAAGTTTTGTTTTCATTTTTTATGACTTATTTTTTTTGGTCTTTTTTAAATCATCAAGATATTTTTGCAAACTCTTTGGGCTATCTTCTTTATGATAGTGACATGAGTTGCATGAATTTTGTTGTTTTTTTAGCCCGCCATATTTAATTGTATCTGATGGGAGAGTTACTTTAAATGTATGATCATGTAAATCCCCAGACTCAGCACTTTTTACAATTTTTGGCATATGACATCCAATACAACTTCCGAAGTCATGTAAGGAGTGAGTTAAGTTCTTTACAGGATTTGGAGTATGACAATTTAAACATAATTTGTTACCTGGTAGTCTTGTTTGGTATCTTGTTGCGCTTCCTGTTGAGTGGACAGTGTGACAAGAGATACACGTAACACCTTCATCAGCATGAACAGAAGTTTCCCAATCTAAGTATTGTTGATGATGTCCTTTGGAGTGTCCATTTGGCCAAAATTTCTTTTTGTCAGTTTTGCTGATAGTATTGTATTTATTTGTTAAACTATCGCCTGGTTTAAAGCCTTTAGGATAACCATGTATACCTGAGGGATCTTTTCCTCTTGTATGACATGAACCACAAATTTGTACTTGTAATCCCGTTGCTAATGTTGCAGGATTTACAATATTTTTTGCAAATTCACCTGGATTTTTACTTTGAATATGCTCCTTCCCTGGACCATGACATGACTCACAGCCAACTCCTGGTTCTTTAAATGTTCTTTTTTCATAGTCAAGTCCAGTAACGTGACACTGAGCACATTTTTGCAACCAAGGTCTTTCATCCCAATTTTTTGCATGATAGGGTTTCCATTTACCCGTTTTCAAGTTGTATTGAGCAGGTAAGATATATAATTCATCATCCTTTTTTGTAATATATCTTTGTTTCCATTGATTTCCAATGGTGTATAAAACATCTTTTTTTTCAAATGTTCTAATATCTGACTTACTTTCAAAATCACCAATAATTGCCTTTGGATTCTCCTTTACATCTTTAATCATCTGAGAATGAAGAGTTTTTTTGAACTCTTTGTACATTTTTTGATGACATTTTTCACAGGCTTTTGAACCCACATATTCCTCAGTATTCGTAGCAACCGCATTTGTTACCAAGACTCCAACAAAAGTGAAAAAGATTAACTTTTTCATTCTACTTAATGCAACCATCTCATCTCCTTTTTGATTTTATAAACATAAGATAAATTTTAACAACTATATTCCTTTATTAAGTATGATAGCAAGAAATTGTGGCAAAAAAGTGGCAAAAGTCTCAAAAGTCTCAAAAAAGTGTTAATATCATAAAAATATATATTATGCATTAGAATAATCTTTAGTTGAATTAATTTTCTATATAAATCTATAAAACAATATTGTTAATAATAATTATTTATTAATTATTTATGTGGTTTGTCTTAAAATTGTAACCAATCATGTGGGGATAAAAATGAACAGTTTACATAGAATTAAAAAGCACAGTATTATTACTTCTATTCTTTTTGTCCTTTTTATGCTTGTATCTATGCTTTTTAATCTCTCAAATATTACTAAAAAACAAAAACAAATTGTATTGGAGCATGCTAAAAATGCTTTTGAAAAAGATTTGGTTTTTAGAAAATGGGTTTCAATGCATGGGGGTGTTTATGTCACGCCAACTGAAGAAACGCCTCCAAATATACATTTGTCTCATATAAAAGACAGAGACGTTGAAACAACAATGGGTAAAAAACTCACCTTAATGAATCCTGCTTATACATTAAGACAGTTAATGACTAACTTTCCTGGTTTATATGGAGAAACAGGACATATAACCAGTTTGAAACTCTTAAATAAAGATAATAAAGCAGACAGTTGGGAAACAAAAGTTTTACAAGACTTTGATAAAAAAATATATGATGAATATCATGAAATATATGAATACAAAAACCAACAACAATTAAGATATATGAAAGCCCTTCATACAGAAAAAAGCTGCTTGAAATGTCATGCTCATCAAGATTATAAAGTGGGTGATGTAAGAGGTGGAATTACTATTAGTATTCCTATGAAAACTTACAATGAACAAGGATGGATTGAAAAGAAATATATTATGGTTTTACATATGGCTATCATACTTGTTGGTTTACTCATTGGATTTATAATATATAAAAGAATTACAACTTCAATGCTCAATGAAATAGCATTTGATGAAAAAATGAAGATAAAAGAAGATTTATTGATACAACATTCAAAAATGGCAGCGATGGGTGAAATGATAGAAAATATTACACATCAATGGAGGCAACCCTTAAGTGTCATTGCTGCAATCTCTGCAGGTATGCAAGTTAAAAGTGAATTGAATGGGTTAACAAAAGATTTTATTGATGATTCAGCTGTTGGAATAAATGACTCAGTACAGCATTTGTCTCAGACGATTACCGATTTTAGAAATTTCTTTGACACCAATAAGAAAAAAGAGAAGTGTTTTATCCAACAAACATTTGATAAAACATTAAAGTTACTGGAATCTCAATTTACTACAAGCAATATCCAAATTATAAAAAATATTCAAGACATAACCATTGTTGGTTTAGAAAATGAATTTATTCAAGTCTTTATCAATATATTAAACAATGCCCGAGATGAACTCATACACAAAACAGATCAAAAAAGACTCATTTTTATTGATGTTATCCAAAATAAAAATAATATAGAAATTGCCATAAAAGATAATGCAGGAGGCATTCCAAAAGAAATAATCCATAAAGTTTTAGATTCACATTTCACCACAAAAGAAGACTCCCATGGGACAGGAATAGGTTTGTATATGAGTAAAATTATTATTGCAGAACATATGGATGGGGTTCTTGAAGTGAGTAATTTAGAATATGACTATAAAAATAAAACCTATTTTGGCGCCCAGTTTAAAATTATCTTACCAATACCATGAAAATAACTTTGTATATCTAAATAGAATAATTAATATAAATATAAGAATAAGAGCATTATTCCCAAATTTTTGATATAAAAACCATAAATATAGGAAAAAACAGTCTAAGTTTCTTGATATATATCAAGAAACTTAGAAAAAAATCAAAAAAAAATTTCACTTTTAAAAAATTAGAAACTTCATTATTTAAATATTGTAATGTTTCATCTACAGATCGTATCATCAAATTAGACAGCTCGTGCTTTGATATAAAAGAGGAAATATGAATAACATTAAAGAAGATATTATTTTAGGCTCATTTGTTGCAGACAGTTATTGTTTAGGTGCACATTGGGTTTATATGAAAAAGCAATTAGACGAAAGCCCTTTAGATTGGAACAGTTTAAATGCACCAATGTCAAGATGTCATAACACTAAAAATAAGGGTGACTTTACTCATTATGGCGATCAAAATATTTGGTTATATCAATATTTAAAAGAAGAAAATAGCTTTGAACCTGAAAAATTTATAAACATATGGAGAGACAAAATGAGCTCTTATGAAGGATATGTGGATGAAAATTCAACAGAGACATTAAGAAACTTGAGAATTCCATTGTCTCTTCCTTGTGGTGGTGTATCGGATGATTTATCTGTTATTGGAAGAATTGCACCTTTATTACTAGTAAGCCAAAATGAAGAAGAATTTTTAAAAAATGTAAGATCATTTGTACTCTTAACGCATTACAGTGAAGTCATTAAAGAGGCTTCTGAATATTTTGCCAAAGTATTATGGGCTGTTATTCATGGTGCAGATATTATGGAATGTTTTACATCATTTAAAGCGCCTTATACTCATAGATTGAAAGAATATGTTACAAAAGCACTGGGAAGTACCTTGGACACCTTTGATGCCATCAGAATCTTTGGACCTGCTTGTGATACAGAAGAGGGAATGCCAGGTGTTATTTACTTGTTAAATAAATATGGAAGTGATTATAAAACAATCATGATTGAAAATGCAAAAGCAGGTGGAGATTCAAGCTCGAGAGCGATGCTTCTTTCTATGCTTTTAGTTGCAGCATATGGAAAAGAAATCATTCCAGCAAATTGGATTGAGGAAATGAATTACAAGTTATAAATTTTAATTGTTGTCACCTTGGCTAAGAGAGGCGTTTTTCTTTTCCTCTTTCGCCTCTTTTTGCCAAGGTGATGCATTTTTCTTTACATTATTAAATACTATTAGTATATAATAATCAATATTTTACACAGCAGGAAGCATAAATGTTGATATTGATATATTTTTTAATAGCAGTAGGAATCTCTTTTTTGTGCTCTATTTTAGAGGCTGTTTTATTATCTATTAGTCCTTCGTTTATTGAAGTTGTTAAACAAGACAATGAAAAGTTAGGCTCATTGATGTTTAAGCAGAAAGAAGATCTTGACTCTTCTATTGGGGCAATTCTTACTTTGAATACTTTTGCACATACCCTAGGAGCTGCTGGAGTTGGAGCTGAAGCAGTCAAACTTTTTGGGCAAGAGTATATGTTTTATGTCTCAGCTGTTTTAACCATTCTTATATTAGTTTTTTCAGAAATTATTCCAAAAACATTGGGTGCTTATTATTGGAAAAGTCTGAGCAAAATATCAACACATATCATACGATATTTGGTTTTTATTACCTATCCCTTACTGTTTATTATGAAAAAAATCACTGCATACATTACGCCTGATAAAAAAGAGGGCATCACAAAAGAAGAAATAGCAGCAGTTGCGAATATTGCTGAAGCCAATGGGGTTTTAAAAGAAAAAGAAACCGATATGATTGAAAATCTTTTAAATCTTGGTGATATAAAAATTAAAGATATACATACTCCAAGAAGTGTTCTGTTTTGTGTGAATAAGCAAGAGTTATTACTGAGTCTAAGTAAAAATCAAACAAAATTGCAAACAAAATTGAATTTGGATAAATTTAAAGAGTATTCAAGAATCCCTATTTATGATAAAAATATTGATGATATTGTGGGTATCGTTATTTCAAAAGAGTATCTTTTAGAATGTATTGAGAATAAACTGGATGATAAAAATGATATCATAAAACCCGTGTATAAGATCAGTGAAAATATTTCCATCTCAAAACTTCTTGATCTGTTTATAAGTAGAAAAGAACATCTTTTTATTGTTACTGATGATTATGGACAAACAGAAGGTATTGTTACCCTTGAAGATGCTTTAGAGACACTTCTTGGTGTTGAAATTGTTGATGAATTGGACCGTAATGTTGATATGCGAGAAGTGGCTAAAACAAAAATGAAACTGCTCCGTAAAGAAATCCTGAATAAACTGGATAATAAAAATGGAGCTTAAATCATTTGTTGTGATAGGCTAAACATGCTTTAAGCATTTTGTTCATTTCTTCCTTATTACTTTTATACTCCTCTCCGTGTCCTGGTAAAATATGACTGAATTCAAAATCCAACAGTTGTTTAAGAGAATCCAATTGTAGCTCCCAGTCATACCAACAATAATATTTAAAAGCAACCAATGCATCTCTTTTACTGTCATAAGCCAAATTATCACCACTAAACAGATAATGATTTTGATATAAAAGTACAGTATGGCCTTTGGTGTGTCCCCTTTGTGGAATGATTTTTATATCTTCATCCAACTCGTAAACCTCATTACCTTTTAGTGTGATATCCGCAGATTCTATTTTGTCATTAAAATCATCTTCATGAAAGATAACACGAGCTGCAAAATGCTCTTTAAATTTTTTATAATCAGCAATATCATCTTTGTGTGTAAGATAAATATAAGCAATGCCTCCCAGTCTTTCAATATCTTTAACCAATCGAGCGTTAAATCGAGGTGAGTCAATGAGAATATTTCCTTTTTCTCGTTTGATAAAATAGGAATTTGCCCCATATGATTTTTGGGAATTAAAAGAACAAAAATAGATATCATTTTCTAAATGCAAGGGCAGGGTATTGGCGACCTCTTTTATTTTTTGCTTATCTTTTTTCATGCCAATGGAAAAGACAGGACAAGATAAAATGGCTAAAATCGATTTAAATGTTTGCTCTTCATTTAAAGGCTGTTCTTTTACATAAGATAAGTCATTTTCAAGAGTGAAAATTTCAGGGGCGAGTCTGACACAGGTATTGCATCCAATACATCGTGTATCAACAAAAAAATTTCCCTCTACATTGTTCTTATTTGTCATTGAATATTTTGCCATAGTGCATCTCCTTTAGGATTGCGTAGGGACAAATTATAACTTAATTTTTTCTTATTGTCTACTGTTTAATTACTTTTCATTAAATTTATATTTAAATTCAATAATTTAAAAAATTGATGAACTGCCTATATCGTGGTATTTTTAACTGCATACTTAGAAATTAATTGTTTAAATAGGACAATTATTGTCTTATATTGATTTTAATCAAGACAATTTTTGTCCTATTTAATTATACTTCGATTTATAAACAGCAAGGAGCACAAAATGTTTAATATGAAATCGTTATATTTAAGAATGACAATTGTCCATTATATAGGTATTATAATTCTTCCCCTGAATGCTTTTTTATTCAGTCCAAATGTTATTTCACAAACGGTACAAATAGTTATTGCAATGGCACTGATTATTCATGAATTGGATGAGAGAAAAAATGGTAATTTATTATCTAAAGAGTTAGTCAAATTTTTAAAAAATATGGACAATAAAGATGCCAGTTTAGAAATAAATACGTCAATGGCCAGTGAATATCAAGAAATTAAAGATGTGATATCTTCAAGAGATGCACAGCTAAAACTCAAAGAAAAAGAAGAAACTCTTTTAATCCAAGAGGCAAAAATTGTTATGGATAAGGTCAAACATGGCTTATATACTGATGTGATTACAACAACCACTTCAAATGAATCCTTGGAGGAGTTTAAAAAAGGTGTCAATGATATGATAATAGAGACTAAAAATCATTTTTTACATGTTAATACAATTTTAGAAGAGTATACAAATTATGATTATCGAAATGAATTAGAATTAGAAGGCATTACTCAAGAGGGCGAATTTAAACAATTTGTAAGTGCGGTGAATAAACTAAAAGATGCCATTACTCATATGTTATTAGAAAACAAAACCAATGGAGTGACACTTCAAAGTTCGTCTGAAGTCTTGTTGGACAATGTGGATAAACTCAATCAGTCCTCAAATGAAGCAGGGGTGAGTCTGAAAGAAACAGCGAGTGTATTAGGTGATATTACACAAAATGTATCTAAAACTTCAGATCAAACAATTAAGATGTCAAATCTTGCAAATGCGGTTATCACTTCAGCTAATGATGGGCAAGAATTGGCAATTAAAACAACCAGTGCAATGGATGAAATCAATGAAAAAGTAACTGCCATTAGTGATGCCATTACTATTATTGATAAAATTGCCTTTCAAACAAATATTTTATCTCTAAACGCAGCAGTTGAAGCTGCAACTGCAGGTGAGGCAGGAAAAGGTTTTGCCGTTGTTGCCCAAGAAGTGCGAAACTTGGCTAATAGAAGTACACAAGCTGCCAAAGAGATTAAATCTTTAGTTGAGTCTGCTAACCTTAAAACAAATGAAGGCAAAACAATAGCCAATGATATGATACAAGGGTATACCAGTCTGAATGTTGATATTGATAAAACAATAGAATTGATAACCAACGTTGCTGATATATCAAAAGAGCAACAAATAGGGATTGTACAAATCAATGATGCGGTGAATGTTTTAGAACAACAAATACAAGCCAATGCTGAAGTTTCATTGCAAGCTAATAATATTGCAGCAAAAACTTCAAGTATTGCAAATACTATTGTTGATGATGCCAATAAAAAAGAGTTTGAAGGTAAAGAGAGTATCAGCTGTAAAAGATGTGCTTAAAAGGAGAAGTAATGGATTTAAAATATAAAACAATCAATAATTTAAATGAAAACAATTTTAAAAAAGTTTTAAAACATTATAAATTTAATGATTATGATGCTTTGGCTTTAAAAAGCATAAAAGGCATTGCCAAACTTTATACTTTAGAGTTATTGGAAGGGTTTTATAAATTTATTTTTGAATTTGATCATGCAAGAATGTTTTTACACAATAAAGAGATTCTCTCCCGTCATGAAGAAGGAATAAAAAATTGGTACTTAAGTCTGTTTTGTGGCTTATATGATGAATCATATTTTGATAAACTTAATTTTATCAGTGAAATTCATGTCCGAATAGGTTTGCCTGCACATTATGTGAATACAGCCTTTAGTTTTGTTCGAGGTTTCCTAAAAGATGTTTTAATCAAAGAAAAAAAATATGAAGTCCTCTCTTCTTGGGATAAAATCATTGATATTAATTTAGATATTTTAACCATCGCTTATAGGGAAGAAGAACAGACAAAACTCGTTGATGAAATCGTATTTCTAAAAAATACAGTGGAGCATTCAAATATAGAGCCTTACGTACAACCAATATTTGATGCTAAAAGTCTTAAAATACAAAAATATGAGTGTCTTATGAGACTTAAAAGTGCAGACTCACAAAAAATGCTCTCAGTATTTCCTTATTTGAAAGTGGCAAAAAAAATTAAACTTTATGAAAAAATGATGCAGTTGATGATAGAAAAATCTTTAAAACTTTTTTGCCATAAAGATTTTGAATTTAGCTTAAATTTGTGTTATGAAGATATTTCAAACCATTCATTTAGACAATATATTTATGACAAAATAGAACACTGTGATAAACCTGAGAATATTATATTTGAAATTTTAGAAACAGATTTTATAGAAGACTTTTCTATTGTTGAAGAGTTTGCTTTAAAGGTGCGAGAATATGGCTGTAAGATAGCAATTGATGATTTTGGTAGTGGATATTCAAGTATGGAAAACATTTTAAAATTAAAACCAGAAATTATAAAAATAGATGGGTCGTTGATAAAAAATATTGATACGTCAAATGAATCAAAAACCATTGTCAAAAATATTGTGAATATGGCAAAAGAATTAAATGCACAAACTGTGGCTGAATATATTCATTCAAAAGAAGTTTATGATGTTACTAAAGATTTAGGGGTGGATTTGTTACAAGGGTTTTATTTAGGAGAGCCTAAAGCTTTTGATTTATGAATTTAAATTTTTGGTTTGGCTATTATATTGATAAAATAAAATTATAATAAAAATAAGGTACGTTAATGCAAGTATTAAATGAAGATAAGTGGACATTATGCCAAGATGTAAGTAACATCAATCAAATGCTAAAAATACGTACAGATATAAATGATGTAATTGGACATAAAGAGTATCCCAATTTAGTCATAATAAAACATAAATATACAACTTCTGATGATGTGCTTTTCCCCGAGTTAAGCACATTGTCTTATTTTGCAGCTTTTGAAGAAAAATGTCTTAATAAACTTGAAGACAATGAGAGTTTGATTTTTGTGGCATCAGATATCAATGAAGGTTTGTTTCAGTTGTATGTTTATTGTAAAGATGATAAAAAAACAATTTATGATTGTATTGATTTTTTTAAAAATGATTCCAACTTTATTGTTGAATTTGAAGTTAAAAAAGATTTTAGCTGGAATAACTATAAAATAATGATGACAAAAAGATAAGGTTATAAGTTCACATCTTTTTGGGCATTAAGTGAAAATATAAATGAAGCTACAATTGCACTTGTAGTGATACCTGAACAGATTAAAAAGACAATTGAAAAGTCACCTTTAAGATCATACATATATCCAGCCACAAATGGTCCTATGGCTTGTCCTGTTGAAAACAGTAATGTTGCCAGGGAAAAAACTTTAGCGGTATTTTGTACACCAAACTCTTGAGAACTTAACAGTGTGATTAGTGAGGGTACCGCCCATGCGGATAATCCAAATAAAACAGCTGATACCCATAAAAAATTTGAACCCAAATTTAAAGCTAAAATAAGATTTGCAATGGTTAAAAAAGTAAAAATAATAATCAGAGTTTTGTATCCACCTATCTTATCGCTGAAATGACCAAAAATGGGTCCTGAAAACAAAGACATGGTTCCTAAAACACTCCAGAAATATCCCGCTTCATAACTGCTTATGTTGTACTTATCAATACTTGCAGTAACAAAAAAAGTTACATATACCACATAAGTTATTCCAAATACAAGATATAAAAAAGCCACTTTATAAAACTTCAAGGAGACAAGAATCTCTTTTGATTTTTTTTCGGGCTGATTGTTATGTTGGAGTTTATCATGCTGCTGTAATCCTGCTTTGGCAAAAAAAGATATCAATAAAACCAAAACAGCAAAAACAGTCCAGCTCACTTTCCACGCTGAACTTTGAACAACTGCTTCAATTTGAGGCACGATAAAACCTGAAAATATGATTCCAAAACCAATTCCAGTAACGGCAATTCCTAAGGCTTTACCTTTCATATGTGAAGGAATAATGTGCGCGATATAAATCATAATAGAGACATTAGCAAGCGCGGCAAAAAAACCACTGAAAGTATAAAAAAATGAAATAACTAAATAATTTGAAAACAGAACCATACCCATCATGCTTATGGCTTGAAGAAACAGTGAGCTACAAACAAGCCTATAGGTTTCATATTTTTTATATAAAAATGAAACAAAAAAGATAGCAATTAAATAGCCAATAAAATTTGCAGTACTGATAAATCCAGCTTGAGTGGTTGAGATATCCAAACTTCTCTGTAAATCAGGCAAAATCATCCCATAAGAAAATCTTCCAAGTCCAATGGAAGCAAATACGACAAGGACAGAAGATACGAGGGTTTTATAATAAATAGACATAGCTTTGATACTACAAAATTTTATATAAAAAGCATATAAATTTTTTAAAATTAGCATTATAATAATACTTCTAATAAGTCCTGTTTGTGATTGAATAAAAGGCTCATTTAACATATAATGAAAAATAGGGTATAATTGAATCAAAAATAGGATTTTTATGAAGAAACATGTAGAGACTAAATTAGCTCATATTCAAGATTTTTCTACACGAAAAGACCCATATGGGGCATCTCATTTTCCAATATACAATACAGGGACATTTGATTTAAAACAACAAGATGGTGATAAAATTTATGATTATACAAGAAGTGATAACCCAACAAGAGAAGTATTAGAAAACTTATTTACTCAAGTTGAAAACGGAGCAGGGTGTGTATGTACACATACAGGAATTGCTTCAGTTGCTTTATTATTTGAAACAGTATTAAAAGCAAATTCTCATATTCTAGTTGAAGCAGATTGTTATGGTGGGACATTTAGATTACTTAAAATTTTTAAAGAAAAATATAACGTAACAGTGCATTTTGCAGACTTTTTAGACTTTGAAAACTTAGAAAATATATTATCAAACAATACAATTGATTTGGTACTGTGTGAATCTCCAACGAATCCAGGACTTAAAATAATAGATCTTAAAAAAGTGGCAACTTTATCTCATGAGTATAATGCTTTGTTTGCAGTGGATAATTCACTGGCAACTTTTATTTCTCAGCGACCACTTGATTTGGGAGCAGATTTCTCTTTGTTTTCAACAACAAAATATATCTCAGGACATGGAAGCGTGGTTGCAGGTGCAATTGTTGCAAAAACCGAAGCTTTAGCCAATGAAATTCACTATTATGCCAATGCTCATGGACGTTCACAAAATCCAATGGATGTGTTTTTAATCTCTTTGGGAATTCCAACCCTGAAAGTTCGAATGAAAGAACATGGTAAAAATGCTTTAGAAATAGCAACTTTCTTAGAAAAACAGAGTTATATCTCTAAAGTGACATTCCCTGCACTGAAATCACATGCCCAATATGATTTAGCCCAAGAACAAATGGATTATATTCCTGGCTTATTTACAGTTGATTTTATAAGTGTAGAATTGGCTGAAAAATTCATTGAAAATGCCCAATTATTTGGTGAAAAATGTTCATTTGGAAGCCCTGATTCACGTGCTGAAATTCCAGCAAAAATATCACATGCTACTTTTTCAACTGAAGAATTAGCTGCCATTGGAATTACAAACAGTTCAGTAAGGTTTTCTATTGGTTTAGAAAATGTGGAAGACTTACTTGAAGACATCAAACAAGCAGTAAAGTAAATGGCTCGAAGTATCTTCTCTCCTATTCCTTGTGGACAGACACTGCCTGTAAATAATGTACATGCAGTGTCTGTGTCAATGCCAACTCTTCAAGAAGTTATTGATTATGAAGAAAATACAAACGGTATTCATGACAAAATAAAAAGTGCCTACCCAAGATTTGTTATGCATCCATATTTAAAAAAGATGGCTGAATTTTTAAAACAAAAATACAATATCAGTGATAAGTACGAAATCGTAGTAGTCAGTTCAAAAAAAGCTGTTGAGATTATCAGTGATAAGTATTTTATACATAATCCCTTTGATATCAATGAACCTTTTGGTGTTATTTTAGTTATAAAAGGGACATGTCAATTAGATAAGGTATTAACCTATATTCAGCATGTTGGTTGTAATTTGTCTTCTCGATTTGCTCAAGATTATCTCGTTGAGAATAATCTCTTAGATGTCATTCATGAAGAAGAGCTCGAAGATGCACAAAGCAGTGAATCAATACTTCTTAATACTTTAGCTGATGCGTATGAACAACCCAAAGAAAATATTTGTTTGGCCCCTTCAGGGATGAATGCCGTTTATACTGTTTTAGAAGGTTTAAAAGCCATTCAAAACAAAAATAATAGAAATATTTTAGTCCAACTGGGTTGGTTGTATTTAGATACAATGAATATTGTTAAAAACCATTATGATAAAACAAAATTGTTTTATGATATCAATGCGTTAGATGAACTTGAAGAGTATTTTAAAGAGTATGGAAATAAAGTATCAGCGGTTATTACTGAAGTGCCAACAAATCCTTTGCTGATTACTGTGGATGTTCAAAGATTAAAAGAGTTGTGTAATTTTTACAATATTCCATTAGTCATTGACTCAACATTTGCAACCCCTTATAATCTTAATCTCAAACCGTATGCTGATGTGTATATAGAATCATTGACAAAATATGCTTGCGGTAATGCAGATGTATTAATGGGAGCAGTGGTATTGAATGAAGATTCTAAGCTCTCTTGTTGTTCAGCTGAATTTTTTAAACATGCGGATAAACCTTATATCAAAGATATTCAAAGAATTGCCTATGAAGTTCAAAACTATGAAAGCAGAATGAAAAAGATTAATGCGAATACTACAAAACTCATTAGTCATTTAAAAACCAAAAGCTATATTGATAAAATATTTTACGCTTTAAACGAAAATAATGGGGATAAATACTCAAAACTTATGCGCAGTAAAGATGCCATTGGTGGCGTTGTTTCTTTAACCTTTACCAAACCATTTGACAAAGTATACGATACTCTTAATTTTGCAAAAGGTCCCAGTTTGGGAACAGAGTTTACTCTTTTGATGCCTTATGTGTATTTGGCACATTATGATTTAATTACCTGTGAAAAAGGTCGAAAAATTTTGGAAAAAAACAATATTCCAATTGATTTGATGAGAGTTGCTGTGGGTGTTGAAGACATCAATGAAATCATAAAGGAATTTGACAAGTTAGATAATATTTAAGTTCTTTTTTGAATATAAAAGGAGAAGGCAAAATGAAAGCTAAAATTTCAGATATTGTTTTAGGATCGTTGGTTGCTGATACGTATAGTCTGGGTGCTCATTGGATATATGATAAAAATGAAATAGAAAATAGCACGTTAAACTGGGATGGTTTAAATGCACCCCTTGCTTCTTGGCATGATACAAAAGACAAAGGTGATTTTACTCATTATGGGGATCAATTGGTTTGTTTCTATGAGTATGTATTAAAAAATGAATCTTATGATAGTGCAGGGTATATAAAAGTTTGGCAAACCTATATGGAGACTTACACTGGTTATATTGACGGAGCTACGAAAAATACCCTAGAGAATTTATCCTTAAATAAAGCGCTTCCTTGTGGTTCTTCTTCAACTGATTTGTCTGTCGTAGGAAGAATTGCTCCTTTATTAAAAATGAGTCAAAATGAAGAAGAATTTCTAAATAATGTAGATTCGTTTGTCTGCTTAACGCATAACAGTGATATTGTAAAACAAACAGCTAGTTTTTTTGCGCAAGTATTGTGGCAAGTTTATAATGATGATAAATCTATTCTTGAGTGTATAAAAGAGGTCAAAAAGTCTTCGGGTGTTAAAATAAAAGTATTTGTTGATGATGCGTTAAACTGTAGACTAGAAACTACTGATGCCTTGAATAGTTTTGGATTGGCTTGTAGTGTAACAGATGGCTTTTCGGGTGTTATCTTTCTTTTGAATAAGTACGAAAATGATTTTGAAACCGCCTTAATTCAAAATGCAAAAGCAGGTGGTGATTCAAGTGCCAGGGGTATGATTATTGCAATGTTAATGGTTGCAGCTTATGGTTCAGATATTATTCCAAATAATTGGTGTGATGAAATGAATTACAGTTTAAAACAATAAAAGGATTTTTAAGTGAGTGTATTTATAAGAGAAGTTAATGTTGATGATTTAGAGCGATGTTTTGAAATTGAATCAGTTTCGTATGAAGGTGATGAAGCTGCTTCTAAAGAGAAAATTCTCAAAAGGATAGAATCTTATCCTCAAGGATTTATTGTGTTAGAACATAATAGAGTCATAGAAGGCTTTATTAACTGTGGAGCATGTAATGAGGTTAATATGTCCGATGAAGAGTTTAAAGAGCTTGAGGGGCATGATAGCGAAGGAAAATACATTGTAATCATGTCTGTAGTTGTTCATCCAAAATCTCAGGGTAAAGGATTTGCTAAAATTCTTATGAATCACTTTATATCTAAAATGAAAAAACTGGAAAAAGAAGAAATACATTTGATTTGTCAAACCTCACTGGTTGAAATGTACAAACGATCAGGTTTTGAGTATATTGGAGAATCAAGTTCAGAGCATGGTGGATTGAGTTGGCATGAAATGATTTTAAATTTGGAAAAATAATTAAATCTTTCTACACACATTTTTCACGAACACTTGTATATAATACAATAACTGTTAATATAAATAGGAGAGTGTATGATGCTTTGTATTAAAAAATCCATGTCGATTATTTTGCTTTTTGCCTGCATTGGGGCATTTGCAATTGATTATAAATCAATGAGTACAGATGAACTTATGAGTCTAAGAGGAAGTATTCCTGTTGAAGATATTGAAACATACGGAACAGAGCTCTCTTTGAGAGTTAAAAAAATGGATGAAAAAGATTTAATAAAATATGATATTTTACACTTGATTAAAGGACAAAGCACTGCTTCTAAAGCTAAATGCAGTTGCAGTGCACTCAAACAAAGACCTCATAGATAATATAACTTAAATATCCAAAGGGGAGATTATGAGAAGAAGAAATTTCGTAAAACTTGGGTTATTAAGCACTGTTAGTACAATGAGTTGGTCAAAAGATGTCAAACCTGATATTACACTGTTTGAAAAATTTTCCAAGCCGCTTGCAATTCCACCTATATTAAATCCCATCATCTTAAAAAATGGTACAAAAGAGTACAACTTAAATGTTCAAGAAGGTGAAGTTGAATTTCTAAAAGGGGCTCAAACTAAAACTTATGGGGTTAATACTGATTTTTTAGGTCCCACAATTCGGGTGAAACGAAACGATAAAATTAAAATCAATGTAAAAAATTCTTTAAAAGAAGAGACTGTCTTACATTGGCATGGTCTAAAAGTTCCAGGAATTAATGATGGTGGCCCCAACAGAGCAATTCCTCCAAATGCAACTTGGAGTACTCAATATAAAATAAATCAACGAGCTTCTTTATGCTGGTATCATCCTCATACGCATAAAAAAACAGATTTCCAAGTTTACATGGGAATTGCAGGACTGTTTTTGATTGATGACGAAGAATCTTTAAATGTCAGCCTTCCTAAAGAATATGGTAAAGATGATATCCCTCTTGTATTTCAAGACAGACGTTTTGATAAAGATGCACAATTTATTCACAAGCAGTCAATGCATGATGTTATGATGGGTGTTACGGGTAATATTTTTTTAATCAATGGGGTAATTGATCCTTACGTAGAAGTTTCTGCTAAAATAATTCGATTTAGACTTCTTAATGGTGCTAATTCGAGAATATATTCGTTTATTTTTAATGATGACCGGCATTTTTATCAAGTTGCAGGTGATTCCAGTTTTTTGCCAAAACCTGTAAAAATGAAACGTTTAATATTAAGTCCAGGAGAGCGAGCTGAAATACTTGTTGACTTTTCTGACTTAGCAGGTAAAGAAATACTTTTTGGTGATGGATTAAGTAATAAACCCTTACTTAAAATTAAAATCAAGAATGACAAAGCTCAAAAATTCAATCTTCCTAAGGAACTTACAAAAATTACAGAATATAAAGAGTATAAAAATACGAAACGAAGAGACTTTTCTTTAGATATGAGGCCAGGGTGGTTAGGAATCAATGGCAAAAGAATGGATATAAATCGTATTGATGAAGAAGTGACTTTAGGGCAAACAGAGATTTGGAGAATAAAAAATCCAAATAATATGCCTCATCCCTTCCATATACATGGATGTAGCTTTAAAATCTTATCCAGAAATTCATTTCCTTCTTATGCAAATGAAAAGGGATTAAAGGATACCGTATTGGTGTATTCAAATGAAACAGTCGAATTAGCCGTACAATTTGATTACGAAGCCACAAAAAACTATCCCTATATGTATCATTGTCATATTTTGGAACATGAAGATGCAGGTATGATGGGACAATTTACAGTAAAAAGAGATTTCATATAAAGGATTAATAATGAAAAAATTTATTTTATTTGTCTGTATGGCATTGAGTACAACTTTTTTATATGCTCATGGTAACAACATAACACATACAAAAAAGACAGACTATTCAATTGAAAATGGGAAGAGTCTCTATTATTATGGGAAAAACTTAGATGGCGAAAAAATCATTCCATTAGGTGGACCTGATTGGCTAGGTGCTACTGGTGGAAGTTGTGTTAATTGTCATAATAATAATGCACAAGGAAACGTTGCGGTTATAAGCTGTTCGGTTAAATCGGCTAATATTTCATACGATGCATTAACTTCGGATGAACACATGAAAGGTATGAGTAAAAATCATTCTCATAAAAACATGTATAATACTGAAAAGATTAAAAATGCCATAAAAAATGGTGTGACGCCTGATGGAAAAAGGCTCAATGATTGTATGCCTAAATGGCAGATGTCAGATAAAGATTTAAATGACTTAGTTTATTTTTTAAAATTTGTAGATAAAAAATAATAAAAGGAGAACTTATGTATGCAGAATATGGACATATGAATATGTTTCATGGAATGGGAATGTTATTTTGGTTTGTGATGTTTGTCATCATTGTTATGATTGCCTTAAGTTTTTTCAAAAAGAATGATTATGTTTTAAAAAAAGACTCTGCTTTAGATATCTTAAAAAACAGATATGCAAAAGGTGAAATAAACAAAGAAGAATTTGATACTATAAAAAAAGATATTATCTAATGAAAAAACCAATTTTATTTTTATGTTTACTTGTTACTTTTGTTTTTTCAAATGAAAACGTTAAAAAGAACAGATGGTATACCCAAAAACAGGTGATTGTTGGTAAAGAATTATTTATAAATAATTGTTCTGTCTGCCATGGTAAAAAGGCAGAGAAAACCATTCTTTGGAAAAAAACTTTAAGTGATGGCTCTTATCCACCTCCACCTCTAAATGGCAGTGCCCATGCTTGGCATCACCCAAAAAGTCAACTGTTGAGAATAATTTCAAAGGGTGGGAAACTCTATGATGGGAAAATGCCAGGTTTTGATTTCGTTTTAAATGAATCGGACAAAGAAGCTGTTATTGCATATTTCCAAAATTTTTGGGATGAAGAGAAATATGGACTTTGGCTTAAAAACGGTGGGTTAACCAGATAAAGTATGTTTTCAGTCATCGATTCAGTATTTGTTTTACTTTGGTTTGATACTAAATGATGATTGTTTAGAAGGTTTATTTGTATCTGCTGTCAACTCATTGGTTGAGGATGAAGTGCTTTTTTCCTCTTCATCTTCACAGCATGAATTTTTTTCTTTTCTAAAATAATTTTTAAATATATGAAAAAATATAAGAACCATCATTACAAATGATGCCAGTTGCTTAAATACAGATGTTTCTTCGTGGTTTAATCCAATTGAAATAATACTTAAATCTTTAAAAAATGTATCATACCCATAACCAAATGCTAAAGCTAAAACAGCAATAACGCTCACATAAATAATCAACGACGTTCTTCCTAACATTTTATATACGACACTCATCGTAATTGCACTGGTTGCAGGACCTGCTGTTAAAAATATAAATACAGCACCTGCACTCATTCCTTGTATCATAAATGCTGCTGCTATTGGAAGTGATGCTGTTGCACAAGTATATAAAGGAATAGAAAAAAGTAGTACTACAAAGTATGTAATGATTTGGTTTTCAAATAAGAGTTGTGCATACTCTTTTGGCATAAATGTTACAAATAAAGCGCCAATCATTAATCCAATAAGCAATGCTTTTGCCATATCTTCAAATAGGGTTCCGTATCCATATTTGAGTGCACTTACAAAAGAAAACTTTTTATTTTCATTGCTGTTACTGCTGCATCCACATGAAGTTTCTTCTATTATTATAGGTTTATCATCTTCTTTTTGAATGAAATTTTGTACCAGTCCGACGGTTATTGCAATAATCATTGATGAAATTACCCTAAAGAGTGTAAATATGATACCAAATAAAGAGTAGGTCGCCAAAATTGAATCAACACCTGTAATGGGAGTTGAGATTAAAAAACTTTGAACCGCTCCTTTACTCGCACCTTCTTTTCTTAACGCTTGTGCCAAAGGAATCACTGAACATGAACATACAGGAAGTGGTATTCCAAAAATGGTAGCTTTAATCACTGAACTTATTGTACTTTTTCCTAAGTGTTTAGATACAAATGTGTCTGGGATAATCTGTTTTAATATACCTGCAAATAATAATCCTATGATAATGTAAATGGACATCGCATTTAGTAAAATTAAAAAATTCTCAAAAAAGTTTATCATTAATTGCATGGGTTCCCTTATAAGTTATAATAGTATATTCTAATGTAGTTTTTTATTAAAATTTTTAACGAGTTACTGTATTAATCAAGATGTTATTTATGTGAATCAGTTTTCTGAATATGTTGTATTTAGTGGGATTTATTTCTTAAGTAGAATCTACTTAAGAAATAAAATATTTTAGTATTCTCTTCTAGGTCTTTCTTCTCTAGGTCTTGCTTCATTAACTTTTAGACTTCTACCTTCTACTTCTTTTCCGTCTAACTCTTCAATAGCAGCTTTTCCTGAATCTGAATTATCCATTTCTACAAATGCAAACCCTTTAGATCTTCCTGTCTCTCTATCATTGATGATTTTACAACTAATAACTTGACCAAATTCACCAAATACACCCTCTAAATCTGTGTCACTCATTCTATATGATAGATTTCCAACGTAAATATTCATTCTTCTTTTCCTTTTTACAAGGTCTGTCGACCTCTTCCCTTTTTTTACTTTGCTATCAAAGAGCCAATATTAGGCACTTTTGATAAAAGTTCAAATATTATAACATAAAATTATTAATGTTTGTATGGGATTTTAGGATATTTTTAGAGGTTAGAAATTTGTTAATTTCTAACCTCTAGTGTGTTTAGATTATCTCTTTATCGAAGTTTTTTTCCATTGCAAGGTTTAGTCTAGTAAATGTTTCCTCTAGTCCTAATACTGCTAATATATCGTATACAGAAGGTGCTTGAGTAGATCCTGTTAAAGCAATTCTGATTGGTTGAAAAATTTGAGGAAATTTCAATCCATTTTCTTCAATAAATGGTTTAGTTATTTTTTCAAAATCATCAGCAATCTTTAATTCACCCTCATAGTTTTTAAGACAATTCATATAATTAGTTAACATCTCAAAAGTACCTTCTTTAACAAATTTCTTTGAACCTTTTTTCTCATAACCTGAAGGTCTGGTGATAAATTTATTTACAGTCTCTTTTAATTCAACAATGGTTTGTGCTCTGTCTTTACATAAATCAAGAAGTATCTCTTTTTTATCATGACCATCAATTTTACATCCAAAATATTCTAATTCTTTTGCTAATCTCTCATTTGACACATTTTTAATGTAGTGAGAATTTAACCATAATAGTTTTTCTTCATTATAAGAAGAAGAGGATTTATTAATGTTTTTTGGATCAAACAGCTCTAACATCTCTTCCATAGAAAAAATTTCTTGATCTCCATTACTCCATCCAAGTCTTACTAAAAAGTTTAAAAGTGCTTCAGGAAGATACCCTTGGTTTTTGTATTCCATTACATCCATTGCACCATCTCTTTTAGAAAGCTTTTTCCCTTGAGGATTATTAATCATAGGTACATGAGCAAATTTTGGTAATTCAAATCCTAAAGCATTATAAATAACAATTTGTTTAGGCGTATTAATCAGGTGATCATCTCCTCTGATTACTTCAGTCATTCCCATTAACGCATCATCAATGGCAACTACAAAATTGTATGTTGGAACTCCATTACTTCTTGCAATTACAAAGTCATCAACTGCTGCATTTGCATCAAATGACATTTGTCCCTTTACTCCGTCTTCAAATTCTATTTTTCCATCAAGAGGTGCTTTAATTCTGATGACTGGTTCAATACCTTCTGGAGGTGTTCCAGTAAAGTCTCTGTATCTTCCATCATATCTTGGATTTTCTTTATTGGCCATTTGAGTTTCTCTTAATGCATCTAACTCATCTCGACTCATGTAACATTTATATGCTTTACCTTCTTCTAATAACTGATTGATGTATTTTGTATAAATTTCATTTCTTTTAGATTGGTAAACTTCTTCACCATCATAGTCAAGTCCACACCACTCAAAAGCATTTATGATTGCTTTTAAAGCATTGTCATTGTTTCTTTGAGTGTCCGTATCTTCAATTCGTAGTTTAAACTCACCGTTTGTTTTTCTTGCCCAAAGGTAGCTGTATAATGCTGTTCTTAATCCACCAATGTGTAAGTATCCTGTAGGTGAGGGTGCAAATCTTGTAATTGCCATTTTATGTATTCCTTGTCTTATTATTCTTTATTTTCTTTAAATGTCTTTATGATTCTTGATTTGTTTCTTTTTCTTTAAGCTGTCCACATGCGGCTGAGATGTCAAGTCCTTTAGACTCTCGAATCGTACACAACAGACCTTTGCCTATCAAATGTTCTTGGAATCTTAACATACTTTGCCTTGTTGGTCTTTGATATGTAGTACCTGGATATGGATTAAAGTAAATCAAGTTTACTTTAGCTTTTATTCCATTTAAAATTTTAACCAATTGATTTGCAGATCTAATATCATCATTTTTATCTTTTATCACCAAATATTCAAACATTACTTTTTTTCTTGCATCAATAGGAAAAGCTTTAACAGCATCAATAATTGATGCAATATTGTATGCTTTATTCATTGGAATTAATTCACTTCTTAATTGGTCATCAACAGCATGTAAAGAAATAGCTAATTGAATTCCTAAATCTTCTTCTCCCAGTTTAGCAATTTTAGAACTGATACCACTGGTTGAAATGGTTTGTCTTCTGGCATTAATTGACAGACCCTCAGGTTCAGTAAATATTTTGATGGCTTGAACAACATTGTCATAATTATCAAGTGGTTCACCCATTCCCATATATACAATATTGAGTGATTTGTTTTGGGCAATGTCATTGTCTTTTTTTAACATTACTATTTGAGCAATTATTTCTCCCACAGTAAGATTTCGAACATATCCACCTTTTGCTGTTAAACAAAAACTGCATCCAACTTTACATCCTACTTGAGAAGAGACACATACAGTATATTTTTCACTTTTTTCAATGACACCATCATCACCAATTTTTTTGTTTTTCATTAAAAGAAGTACAGTTTCAATAGTATGTCCATCATGAAGTTCAAATAAATACTTGATGCTTCCATCGCTGCTTTTTTCTTTTTTTGCAATTTTTAATATATCAATTTTATAGTTTTCTGTTAGGTCATTTTTTAATGCATTTGGTATATTTTTCATATCATCATAAGATGTGGCATATTTTTTATATACCCAATCATAAACTTGTTTTGCTCTAAAAGATGGTTTTAATTGTTCTTGTAATTGTTTTAATGTAAAGTCATAGATGCTTTGCATTTTTGTTTCCTTGTTTTTTCTTTTGTTTATATTACTTTATAAATTCTATTTTTATCTGCTTTTGCCAAACTATATGTTTGGTTTTATTCTTCTTTTAACCAATGATTATGAGTAAACTAAATCATTGGATTTAGAAGCAGAATTTTGAATTCCATATGTTGGTATGGGTTTTCGTTTGTTCTGTCTCTAATGCTTTTGTATGGTGCTTGTGACATCATACTTGTTTCAACACTAAAACCCATTCTGTGTCTTTTTATTTTCTTCTCATTGTAACCGAACTCCTTCGTGTGGTGCTGAAGCACATCACACTTGGTTCAACACAAAAATCCCATATGTCAGTAGGATTTTTCTTCTCATTTAGTTCCGAACTCCTTCGAGTATGCTTACGCATATAACTCTCGGTTCAACCTTAAAAAAGTAAAACTGTTTACTTTTTTTTCACGTGTTTCTCGCCTGCAAACGGTGCTGAAGCACATCGTTTTTGGTTCAACCTTAAAAGAGTGAAACTCTTCACTCTTTCTTAACAGGTTTCACGTGAAACATTACTAATTTTTTGGCAATCTAATAATATTTTTTTCTATTAGATATTGGGTTAGTTTTTTTTTCGCTTCGTTATGATTATTCATAAAGTCTTGATGGGCAGTTTCATTTGTATAGTTTGTAACCACGAAAATACCGCCTATGTTAATATCAAATTCTTTAGCAACATGTAATAAAGCATAGAATTCCATATTCTCTAATCCTACATTGAAATTATTGTACTTTTGACCCAGTTCAAAATTTGTCGTTATATAGTTTGAGCTGTTTACTATGGTTTGATTATTCACTAGTTTATTATCTGAGTGTAAAACATTATCTAAAGGAGTGTAACTGTTATTTTCTAAAAAAGAGAGTTCTATATTGGATGCAGTATTTGATTCTACAATATCAAATATTTCGTGATCTCCATAACTTCCAGCACTTCCAATAAAAAGTAAATAATCTGGTTTATCAAAAAGACATTGTCTTGTTAAGTTTATTGCACTGTCAATTAATCCAACACCCATTGCTCTAGCAAATTTAAACGTTTCGTTGTTTCCTGCGCATATAATCATTTGCACTCCAATGTATAATGTGGATTTATTGATATACTGTTTTTACCTACTTGCGGTATTGGTATATTAGAATCTTGCATTTGTTTACTCATCATCATTGATTCAGTCCGTGCTTGTTTAAACATGGGTCTAATTCCTTGTGATGAAATATTTATATTTTTAATGTTACAAATGCTATTAATTTTACTTGATATCTCAGAGGTGTATTGTTTTGCCCAAACAATTGCTTCTAACCGTAAGTCTTCAATTGCCTCTGATTTTTTATCTTCACTGATAATCCAATTTAAACCAGACACAGTTATAGAAGTATCGTTATCAGATTTTAATGTTATTATTGATTTTACAAAGGCATTTATAACTTTTGCATTTGATGCATAGATAGTATAAGTTAACGTTCCATTGTATCCAATGATTGTTGATTGACCTTTATTATATTTATATTTTGGTCGTATGGAAAAGTCACCGGCTCTTTTCTCAACCATATCGTTTTTAGAGATCATATTATTAAATTTGTTTAATAAAGGAGTCACTTTTTCTTCACTGTTTTTTAAAACAGATATGGTTATATTTGTTGTTAGTTTATTCGGTGAAATTTGCTTTTCGAATTTTTTATTAAAACTGATATCGAACCCAAATAAAACAAAAGGTATCAGTAAGGTTGCAAGTAATATTCTCATTTTATATCCTAACTGGAATTCCATTATTGGATAAGTAATGTTTCAATTCCATAATATCAATTTCTTTAAAGTGAAAAATTGAAGCAGCTAATGCAGCTTGTGCACCACAATCAAAAGCCTCTTTCATGTGCTCCATTGTTCCTGCACCACCACTGGCAATTACTGGAATATCAATGAGTGAACTGATCTGTTGAGTGATGTTTAACTCAAATCCAGCTTTTGTTCCATCTGTATCCATTGACGTCAAGAGAATTTCACCAGCTCCTCTATCATAGACCTCTTTAGCCCATTTTACAGCATCAAGTCCTGTATCTTCTCGTCCACCTTTTACAAAAACATGATAAGAACCATCTTCTACTTTTTTAACATCAATGGCTACAACTATACATTGACTTCCAAATCTTTTTGCTCCATCATTAATTAATTGTGGTGTAACAATTGCTGAAGAATTTATACTGACTTTATCACAACCAACATTTAGTAATTTATAAATATCATCTAATTTTCGAATACCCCCACCAACTGTAAGTGGAATAAAAACTTCTTTTGCAACATCTCTAACAATATCAACAATGGTATCTCTGTTTTCATGACTTGCTGTAATATCTAAAAATGTAATTTCATCAGCACCTTCATTGTTGTATCTTTTTGCAACTTCAACTGGATCACCCGCATCTTTTAATCCAACAAAATTTACACCTTTTACAACTCTCCCATCTTTTACATCTAAACATGGAATTATTCTTTTTGCAAAACTACTCAATATGTGTCCTTATATGGTAAATAAGGTATTATATTATCTAAATATAAGTTAAGATTAGATATACTCGCAGTTCTATGGAAAATATAAAAGCAAAAAAGAAATACGGACAAAACTTTTTAAAGGATGAAAATATCCTTTCAAGAATCATCGAATCGATGCCCAATAACAGTAATCATACTGTAGAAATTGGCCCTGGCTTAGGTGATTTGACACAAAGATTAGTCAAATACAAAGAAATGACTGCTTATGAGGTAGATAGTGATTTATTCACAATTTTACAGTCTAAGTTCGCAACACAAATAGAAAGTAATAAGCTAAAACTGATCCACACTGATGTTTTAGAAGCTTGGGATAAACAAGATACTTTATTTGATGGTAAATATGATTTAATTGCTAATTTACCGTATTATATTGCGACAAATATTATATTAAGAGCATTTGAAGATTCTAACTGTGAACATATTATAGTTATGATTCAAAAAGAAGTGGCAAAAAAGTTTGCAGCAAGTGAGGGAGATAAAGAATTTTCTTCTCTTGGAGTGATTGCAAAACTCATATCTAAAGAGGCAAGAATATTATTTGATGTTCCTCCTGAATCTTTTGAGCCCGCTCCAAAGGTGATGTCTTCTATTCTGTATATTAGAAAAGATAGAGACGTTGTTTTAAGTAAAGAGTTTAAAAAGTTTTTAAAAGCTGCTTTTGTGCAGCCCAGAAAGAAACTTTCTAAGAATTTATCTGTAATTATGGATAAAGCTACTCTTGCTTTAATATATAAAGAGATGGATATTAGTGATAATACCAGACCTCATGAGTTAAGCGCTTCTTTGTATCGCCAAATGTTTAAAAAGGTGATATTAAATGATAGAGAACGAACAAAACAAGAATAGTACTGATCAGCAGACTGAGCAAAAAAATGACAATGTAATTGAGCAAAAATCAAATACAGAACAAAAAAACGATAAAGTAATTGAACAAAAAGCAAATACTGAAGTAAAAGCTGAAAATAAAACTGACAATAATGTAGAAGGTGAAAAAAAACCTACTCAAAATAAGCCAAGAAGAAATACTAAACCAAAACCTTCTAATGCAAATGAAACAGATTCAAATGCACCAAAACAACAAGATGGCACAAAACCTCAAAATAAAAACAGACCTAAAAAACCAAATAAACCAAGACCTTCAAATGCAAAAAACAGTAATACTCAAAAAGATCAAAATGGTTGGGTGAGTGATTTAAAACGTGCACATATAATCAATGAAAAATCTCACAAAGACAGATTAAATCCTCACTATAAACTTAACTTGAATACAAAAGCAAAAGTTAAAATTACTCCACTTGGAGGATTGGGTGAAATTGGTGGAAATATGATGGTTATTGAGACTGACACTTCTGCTATTATTGTTGACGTTGGTATGAGTTTTCCTGATGACAACATGCACGGTGTTGATATCTTAATCCCTAATTTTCACTATATTAGAGAAATTAAAGATAAAATAGCTGGTATTGTTATTACTCATGGACATGAAGATCATATTGGTGCAATGCCATACCTTTTTAAAGAATTACAGTTCCCTGTTTTTGGTACATCTCTTCCCCTTGAGATGATTGGTTCAAAATTTGATGAGCACAAAATGAGAGAACACAGAAAATTTTTCCGAGCAGTTGAAAAAAGAATTCCTATTAAAATTGGAGATTTTGAAGTTGAATGGATGCATGTTACTCACTCGATTGTAGATGCTTCTTCATTGGCTATTACGTCGGAAGCTGGTACTATTATTCATACAGGAGATTTCAAAATTGATCATACTCCTATTGATGATTTCCCAACAGATTTACACAGATTTGCACATTATGGAGAGAAGGGAGTATTGGGTGATGATGAAACTCACTTTGGACGCCCGCAAGATGTTGCTTTTCTTCCCGACGGTAGAATCCTGATTGCAGATGGTTTGGATAACCACCGAGTGATGATCATGGATAGTGGGATGAACTACCTTGGTGAGTTCGGTGGTTACGGGGACGGTCCGGGACAGTTCAATACTATCCACGCGATTGGTATTGGCCCCGAGGGAAGAATCTTCGTATTGGATAGGGCTGGTGGAGAAGTGAATCTCTTTCGTACAACCGATGACCCAGCGGTTATCGAGTTCGAGCAATCCATAGGAGCTCCTCTGACACTTCCATTGGATATCATCGTAAACGAAAATGATTTCTGGATTACTGACCTAGGCCCATTGCGATTTATCAATTTCGATTTTGAAGGGAATATCAAATACACCTGGCTTGTACCACGAGAGCTTCCCGACGGTTATCTTGAAGTGCATACCTTTAGTGTTGATGCTGACGGCAATCTTTATGGGGGTGATAACCAGTATGGTCGTACACAAAAATTCGTTCCCAAGCCAGGGGCGGATTCTGAGTTATTGATCGAATCACCCTGGGTTGCGCGCTAAATAA
>ENA-ORXI01000236-ORXI01000236.1-sediment-metagenome-genome-assembly--contig:-NODE-236-length-44633-cov-2.769728_pt1 | contig 44633 bp, 40 predicted proteins | sample MGYA00237861_ERZ511468 | MGnify/ENA primary metagenome ERZ511468 (study PRJEB26299, sample SAMN06266213) | sediment metagenome | isolation source: Hudson Canyon methane seep mesocosm | place: USA:Hudson... | reverse complement strand
GATAACGGGCACCAAATAAAAAGGGGATCAAATCACATATATGGTCCGGGTGATTATGAGTGAAAAAAATCCGGTCAATATCGTGGTAGGTTATTCCCAGATGCAAAAGTTGTTTCAGGGTCCCATAGCCGAAATCAATCAGGGTGTTTGTGCCCTGTTCTTGAATAAGTACGCCAGAAGAATTGCGATCCAAAGATGGCACCGCAGTACCAGAACCTAGTATTGTGACCTTCATAACTTTTCAGTTAATAGATGAGTGAAAGTCAAATCCCCAGAATCCATAAAATAACTCCTTCATTTTTCTTGATTTAATTGCAATGTCAGCACCTATAGGAATTTTTTTAGGTAGAATTGCAAATTTTATAAATTCTGAACTTTATGGAAGACAAACTGATTTTTTATTATCTGTAAAATTTGAAAAAAGAGTGCCTATATCAAACCTTTTTTCCTTGATAAAAAACTTAGCTAAATTATCTATATCGTTAAAGTTTAGAAAAGGCTCATCTCCCTGCAGATTTACTATTACTGTTTCTGAAGTGAGATTCAATATTTCCGTCGTCTCTGCAACTCTATCTGTGCCAGTTAAATGTTCGGGTTTCGTCATGACAGCTTTAGCTCCAAATGAAGAACAGCAATCAAAGATTTCTTTGTGATCAGTCGCTACATAAACCTCTTTAGCTTTACTCTGTTTTGCTAGCCCATAAACTCTTTCAATCATTGGCTTGCCTCCAATATCAATTAAGGGTTTGCCTGGTAATCTACTTGAAGAGAATCTTGCAGGAATAATTACGATGAAAGACATCACTCTTTTAATTCATCTTCTTTTAACTTTCTAGCTTCTTCAGGAAGCATGATAGGAATACCATCTCTTATGGGGTACGCTAATTTACTTTCATAACAGAGAAGTTCATCACCTATTTGTACTAAAGAACTTTTAGATACAGGACAAACAAGAATTTCCATTAACTTAGGATCTATACTACTCATATAACTTTCTCTTTTATTTCATTGACTAATTGAAGTGCAAATTCATCTGGTAATTCAGCTTCTATTTTTAAAACCCAAATATTCTTTACTTGTATTTTATGACATCTTGCCGCGTCTTTTTCTGTCATTACTATAGGTAACTGTTCTGAAAAAGTAAGGTCGTCTTCTGTAAATTGATAATGATCTGGAAAAGAATGTTCGATAACTTTGAAGTTTAATTCCTTTAATGTTGTAAAAAATTTTGAAGGATTTCCAATACCAGCAACACCATGAATTACTTTACCCAGAGGCCAGGAATTTAAAGTAACCTTCTTCTGATCAGAAAGTCGTACCCATTCAGTTGCTTTATATTTCATTATGGCATTCTCATTTATACCTTGTTTAGATAAAGACTTATTAGAACTAACAATAAAATCAACTGATGCAATCCTTTCAACTGGTTCCCTTAAAGGACCTGCAGGTAAACAGAGCTCATTGCCAATACCTCTAGATCCGTCGAAAATCATAATTTCTATATCTCTATCGAGTTGATAATGCTGAAGTCCATCATCACTTATAATTACATTACAATCAGTTTCTTCAATCATTTGTTTTGCCGCTGCTACTCTATTTGGCGAAACATATACTGGGACTTTTGCATTCTGATAGATTAATTTTGCTTCATCCCCAGAAACTCTTACCCGAGTTGAATCTTCCATAACCAATGGATACTTTTTAGCTTTACCTCCATATCCTCTACTTATAACACCTGGCTTATAACCTAAATCTAAGAGTTTCTTAGATAACCAGATTACAAAGGGTGTTTTTCCTGTACCACCTGCTACTATATTACCGACTACAATAAGAGGAATATTTGCCTTCCAAGACTTAGTTTTTCCTTTCAAGAATTTCTTTAATCTCCGCTCTGATACCTTTTTTGTTACTAAAGATAGTGGCCATAAGAGCCATAACCAGAAACTTCTGTTGTACCAAGATTTTTCTAGATAAGGGGTATGGTCTTTAGAAATAGGTAAAAAGGCTAAGTCTAGATTTTCGGGCTGTTTAGATATTTCTATTTGTTGAGAGATAGGATCATCTTTAAACTGCTTTGCATGAAGACTTGCATAATGCTTCCCCTTCTTTAATAGTTCTTTATGAGTGCCTTGCTCAACAATCCTTCCTTCTGCTAAAACTACAATCTTGTCTGCATTTTCTATGGTAGACAGCCTATGAGCTATGACTAAAGTAGTGCGCCCTTTGGTCAGTTCAGACATTGCGTCTTGGATGTATTCTTCAGATTCTGAATCTAGAGCTGAAGTGGCCTCATCAAGAATTAAAATTGGGGAATCCTTTAATATAGCTCTAGCTATAGCTATTCTTTGTCTTTGCCCGCCAGATAAGAGAACCCCATCATCCCCAACGACTGTCTCATATCCATCTGGCATAGCTTTAATAAATTCATCCGCATGAGCTTTCTTGGAAGCTGACTGTATTAAATCAAAATCTTCTTCTGTAGATCCATAACTTATGTTCTTATTTACGGTGTCATTGAATAAAGTGATATTTTGTCCTACTAATGAAATGTGAGACCTTAGGTTATTTATTTCGTAATCCTCTAGAGGGATTCCATCCAGACTTATCTCGCCCTTAAAATCACCATAAAATCTGGGAATAAGACTAACTAAAGATGTTTTGCCCGCACCAGATTTACCTACAAAAGCTACGGTCTCTCCTGGATCAATAGTGAGATTTATATTTGTGAGGACCTCTGGGGATTCTTGGTTGTAAGAGAAAAACAGATCTTTAAATTCTATTAGGCCTTGAATCTGTTCATTCTCATAAGTTCCTTCATTCTTCTCAGGTTCTTCATCAAGCTGTTCAAAAATATCACTAGCTGCAGCTAATCCTTTCTGAATTTGACTATTTATTTCTGACAGTTGCCTCACGGGCTTAGCTAACATGCCAGCAGCCCCAAAAAAAGCAACAAATCCACCTGGACTCATGTCTTTTAAAACTGAGGGATCAAGCGCAAGCCAAGTTATTAAAGCCAAAGCTGCTGAAACTAACAACTGTATGAGAGGAGAAGCAAGAGCGTTTGTTGCTTCAAGTTTTAGATTCTGCACTCTATTATTGTCACTAGCTTTAAAGAATCGCTTCACTTCGTAATCTTTACCTCCAAAAGCCTTAACTTCCTTGTAAGCACTGATCGTCTCTGAAGCTACATGTGTTACATCACCCATAGCTGTTTGAATTCGGCTACTAATTTTTCTTAACCTCCTGCCTGCATATCCAACTACTAAAGCAATAAATGGAGCTGCTAAAAAGAAAATGGAAGCCAATTTAAAATTTAATAACATTAAGTAGGAGACAAGCCCAATTACTAGAAGTCCTTCCCTTATAAGAATTTTTAAAGCATTGGTTGCTGCACCAGTTACTTGCATAACGTTAAAGGTAATTCTTGAAACTAAGTGTCCAGAACTCCTGGTATCAAAAAAAGAACTCGGTAAAACTGGTATTTTGTTAAAAAGGTCAGTTCTGAGTTCATGAACTAATCTGTTAGAAATAGATGCAAGGAGATAGTTACCGATAAAAAAACTTACCCCTCTAACTAGAGCAATTAGGATTAATAAGATAGGCCATATGAGCCTCCAGTCTTCTGTTGGATTATTTGTATAATCTATGACGCGTTTCAACCATTCTGCAAAGGCTACTTGCGAACCCGCGAAGACTGCAAACCCTAAAATACTTATTAAGAATTGAGGGAAGTATGGAAGTACATAGGATATAAGCCTTCCATATATCTTAAAATCAGAAGGTTTAGTTTTATTTAAAATATCAGCTTTTTCCACTACTCTGCCTATAAGTTAAATATTTTTTTTGTCCTAGATGATAAAGAAACATCATGTGTTGCAATAATCAAACTAATATTGAATTCATCAGACAACTCCAAGATAGTATTTGATACTTTAAGTGCATTATAAGCATCTAGATCTCCAGTGGGTTCGTCCATAATTAAACACGATGGTGAATTGGATAAAGATCTAGCTACAGCAACTCTTTGCCTTTCCCCACCTGATAATTCTGAAGGTTTATGATCCATTCTATTTTCTAAGTTTACTTTCTTTAGTAAACGACTACTCTTTTCATTAGCTTCTTCCATATTTAACCCTGAAATTAACATTGGTAAAGATACATTCTCAAGAGCAGTAAACTCAGGAAGTAAATGATGGAATTGGTAAACAAAACCTATTTCTTTATTCCTTATTGAAGCTCTCTCCTTATCATTTAAATTATTTATGTCTTTTTCTTTATAAAAAACTTTACCTGCCGAAGGGCTGTCTAAACCTGATAGAACATTTAGAAAGGTTGTTTTGCCAGAACCAGATGTGCCGACGATTGAAACACTTGTTGACTGTTCTAAGGTGAAATCTATATTTTTTAAAACTTCCACCGTTTTATTTCCTTGATAGAAACTCTTTGAAATATTTGAACACTTAAATATTAATTTACTCATATCTAAGTACCTCAGCCGGGTTTATTTTGGAAGCTAATCTGGATGGATAAAAGCTTGCTAAAACAGTTAGAGATAAAGCGGTTAAGCAAATAACTACTATCCAACTTAATCTAAAGTCAACTGGAAAATAATTAATAAAATATACCTCTAAAAACTTTATACCCAATAAACTCTCTAGAAAACTGACAATGGGACCTAAAAAATAAGTAATAGATAAGCCTATTAATAAACCTAAAAGAGTTCCAGTAAGACCTATCAAACTACCAAAATACATAAAAATTCTTTGGATAAAGGATTGCGTTGCTCCAATAGTCATAAGTATTGCTATTTGAGATCTCTTTTCATTAATAGTCATTACTGAAAGGGAAACAATGTTAAAAACCGCTATTACTATTACTAGGGAGAGTAAAAGAAAAACTAGAAACTTCTCCATATTAATTGCCTTAAATAAAGTTCCATAGGTATTAGTCCAATTACTTGAAGAGTAGTAAGTATTGAGTGCTTGATTAACCATAACAGTGTCTAACTTAACCAGATTAGGAGCTTGAAAAAGATCTTTATATCTAATCCTTATTCCATGGACAGCATTATTCATCCTAAGTAATTTTTGAGCATTGGTTATGTTTATATAAGCAAAAGACTGATCCATTTCTGGTGCCCCTATGCTAAAAATCCCAGTTACTTTAAATCTTTTAGTGCGAGGGAGAATTCCAGCAAGTCCTAAAGTTGTATCAGGAACAAGCACATTGACCATATCGCCAACATTTACCTCTAATTGGAACGCAAGTATATCTCCGATAATAATCCCATATTTTTCTTCATTAAGTGAATTCCAAGAACCGTCTATTATTCTTGAACTAACAATAGAAACATTCTGTTCTAAAATAGAATCTACTCCGAAGATATAAATTCCCTTTAAAGACTCTGACGAACCTATTAAACCTTGAGACTCTATATACGGAGAGGTAGCTTCAATTTCGTTACTCTCTGACAGAATTTCTCTGACTTGAGAAACTTGATCAACTTTAATACCTCCTATAATAGATGCGTGAGGAATTGACTGAAGAACTCTTTCCCTCAATTCTTTTTCAAATCCGTTCATTACAGAAGACACAAGAATTAAGACAGCCACACCAAGTGCAACACCTATAAATCCAGCAGAGGATACAAAAGATAAGAAACCAGATTTCTTACCTCTTAAGTATTTAATAGCTATAAATAACGGTAAAGAAGTCATGACCGAAGTGGAAGTTTATTTTAATTTTCTTATGAAGAAGCAGAGGCTTTATCAGCTTTACTTTTATAAGGGGGAACTAAGCCTGCAAACTTATTTAAATTTAATTTAACTTGTTTATAAATTGATTTAGCATGCGAAAATTCCTTGAAACCATCATATCCATGATAAGAACCCATTCCACTTGGGCCAACTCCTCCAAACGGAAGATCTTCCATGGTTATATGTGAAATAACATCATTCACTGTTACCCCACCTGAAGTAGTATGCTTTAAAACATAGTCTTGTTCTTTTTTATTGTTACCAAAATAATAAAGACCTAAGGGACGATCTTTTGCATTCACATAATTAACTGAATCTTCTACATTCTCATAAGACTTGATAGGAAGAACAGGTCCAAAGATTTCTTCTTGCATTAACTTCATATCCTCAGTCGGGTTTAATACTAAGGTAGGTGGTATTTTGTAATGAGGTTGTTGTGAAAAATCTTCTTCACTCGGATTTATCTCAATTATTTCTGCTCCTTTATCTTTAGCATCTTTTAAATAACTTTGTATTCGATCAAAGTGTTTTTCATTAATAATAGAAGTGTAATCTTCATTATCCTTTAATGAAGGATACATAGTTGAGACTGCACTCACACTTTCTTCAACAAATTCAGAAACTTTTTCTTTAGGTACCAAAGCATAGTCTGGAGCTAAACAAATTTGGCCTGCATTCATGGTTTTTCCCTGCATCACCCTAACAGCAGCACCAGCTATATCTGAATCTTTTCCAAGAATAACAGGTGACTTACCTCCTAACTCTAAAGTTAGTGGTACAAGATTTTCAGAGGCAGCTTTCATTACATGCTTTGCTATAGCAGTTCCTCCAGTAAAAAGCATATGGTCAAAAGGTAAACTACTAAATGCAGCCCCTACTTCAGCATCACCTGTAAAGACAGCAATTTCTACTTCATCGAAATATTCTTCAAACATTGTTTTCATAACTTCTGAGGTAGCTGGGGTAATTTCAGAAGGCTTAACCATAACCCTATTCCCTGCAGCTAAAATTCCTCCCATTGGAGCTAATACTAAATTAACAGGAAAGTTCCAAGGACTGATACATCCCACTGTGCCCATGGGTTGATATTCAATTCTAGCTCTTGCTCCCATCCAGCTTAAAAGAGGGCCTAGTGGAGCTATCTCAGCTTTTCTTTTTTCAGGTTTCATCCATTTAACTAAATTCTTTTTAGCATGCTCTAAAGGACCAATAGCTGACATAACCTCAGTGGCTATACTCATAATTGGGTCTCTATTACCAAAATCTTCTTGTAGAGCAGAAATTATTTCATTTTGATATTTTTTTACCATTGAAATACATCTATCTATTCTGTCTTTCCTTAGCTGAGCACTCGGAGGTCCTTCTTGGACGTGAAGTTGTTTCTGAAGGTCCAAGACCTTTTTCATTTCTATAATTGTTGTGTTAGTCATAATTCCTCCTAATACATAGTCTAAACTGTTCTTTGAGCTTTATCTTTCTCATTTGTTGCTTTTATTGTAGCTTTTATTGCATCCCAATCCTCATCTTTCATAGAAGCAAGGGCTCTGTAAAAGGTACCTCCAGTTAAATACTCTCCTCCGTCAATAGCAATAGTTTGACCAGTTAGATAGTCACATCCATCTGACATTAAAAAAGTTGCCAAGTTCCCTAATTCTTCCATTTTTCCTACTCTTCCCATAGGGTTTTCACTGTACGCTCCCTGACCAGAAGTATCATTGGGATCTTGATTAGGAGATAGCCTAGCCCAAGCACCTTCAGTAGGAAAAGGTCCTGGTGCTATAGCATTTAATCTAATGCCGGTATGACCCCATTCTGTAGCTAGAGATTTTGTCATGGCATTAATCCCGCTTTTTGACATTGCTGAAGGCACGGTAAAAGCTGACCCTGTCCATACCCAAGTAGCTAAAATAGATAAGATAGATCCGCCTTTTCCAAGCTCAATCCATCTCTTACCCACCGAATGGGTTACATAAAAGGTTCCGTGAAAAACTATACTAGCAATGGCTTCAAAGCCTCTATGTGATAAATCTTGTGTCCGAGAAATAAAATTACCTGCAGCGTTATTAACTAGCCCATCTAAAGGCCCTTCTGCAAAAATTTCACCTATAGTTTCATCAACATCCTGTGCTCCTCTAATGTCTAACCCGTAACATTTTATAATTCCGCCATTTTCATCCATTAATTCTTTAGCCGTCTCTTCTAATACCCCTACTCTTCTTCCACAAATCAACACTTCAGCTCCGTATTTCAAAAAATACCTGGACATCTCTTTACCTAGTCCGGTTCCTCCACCGGTAACTAAAATCCTTTTGCCTTTTAATAAATCATCTTTAAACATAATTATTTGTCCTATTTAAGGTAATTTCAATATTTTCATAATAACATCAATTAACCTTCCTCAACTGCTTGGTTTTGGTCTTGAGGAACCCGTCTGTAGCCTTTATTTCTTATCCATTTATGTCTCGAATTTTTTTCGACAAATAGTAGTGTAAGAAACATAATTATAAAACCTAAAAGATAAGGATAGGTCGGAGAGACCATGTACAAAGGCATTGCTAAAATAGGAGAAACTACATGTCCTACGGGCAAAATCATCCCCATAAAGCCATTTGCCTTACCTTGATTTTCTTGACCTACAGATAAAGATAGAGAAGCAGATAATCCTGTACTTTGAGTTCCATGACCTAATCCTAAAAAGAAGAAAAGAAAATAGATGGCTGTGAGTGAGTTAAATAGAGATATACCTAATAGTGAAATGCCTGTTACTAATGTGCCATAACGAACTAAAGATCCAGGAGAAATTCTTAACCTATCAGCTAATAATAACTGCCCTAATAAACTTCCAAATGCCATTAACATAAACCCTATACTTGCATAAGTAATAGGATTTGAAGCCATAGGAGTTACTATATCTAGAAAAAAGAATGAGGCCGTTTGAACTAACATCGAATTACAAATCCCCATTCCAGCAGCAACTGCTAGAAATGGCCATACCTGATTATCTGATAACCTCAATTTACTTTCTTCCTTCCTATTCTTTAACTTTTTATGCTTTAAAGGTTGGCCAATTAAAACTAGAGTTGTTACAACAAGACCAAGGGAGAATAGATAGAACGGAAGAGTGTAAGAAATTAACAACAGAAATCCAGCTATAGCTGGTCCAACTATTCTTCCTGCAGAAAATCCTGAATTTAGTCGCCCATAACCAGCTCCTCTTTCTTCTGGATTAGTTACATCAGCTATCCAAGCTCCGGCTGCAGGTCTAGTAGCACTACCTAAAACACCGTTTACCATTCTAGCTAAAATTAAGACAGCTAATAGTTTCCAACCTAAAAGAACATTAGAAGTACCTAGGGTAAGAGCTGAGCTAAATAATATTAAAGACAAAGCACATCCCAGAAGCCCTATTAAAACAACCTTCTTTCTTCCTCTACGATCACTTAGCCTACCCCAGTACGGACTAAATACCATCCATGCCAGAGCTGAAGATGCAAATATAGAACCTGTCTGAATCTCATTCAGTCCTAAATCCCTAGCTAAGGGAGGGATAGTGATAAAAACTACTGATTGACCAGCTCCTACAAAAAAAAGGCCGCCTGATAGTAACCATATAATTGAAGGAAGTTTTTTCATATAAAAAATAAATCAGAATTTTCAGTTCTGATTTTTTAAAAAGATTAAATTACTTTAATCCCCAAATTCTCTTATACCAACAGCCTGTCTGACTTGTTCGATAATTGGTGTTGATACATCTAACGCCTTTTGTGCTCCTAACAATAATATCTTTTCCAATCCAGACCTGTCTTTTATGAGTTCTTCGTAATTTTTTCTAAAAGGGTTAATTTTTTCTTCCAGTAATTCAAATAATAATTCTTTAGCTTCTCCCCACGCTATCCCTTCTTGATATTGATTGGCTAGATTTTTTGTTTGATTGTCCGAAGCAAAAGCACGATAAATACTGAAGATTGATGATTCATTTATTTCTTTTGGTTCACCTGGTTCTTTTGAATCTGTTTTAATTTTCATTATCCTTTTTCTCAGATCATCTTTTTTTAAAAAGATAGGTATAGCATTCTGGTAACTTTTACTCATTTTTCTTCCGTCCGTTCCAGGCAACACACCCGCATCTTCCTCTATGGACACATCTGGAATGGTGAACACTTCTCCATAATGGTGGTTGAACCTTAAAGCTATATCTCGAGTCATTTCTACATGCTGTTTTTGGTCTTGTCCTACTGGAACAACATCAGCATTAAACATAAGAATGTCAGCTGCCATTAGAACTGGATAATTGAATAATCCCATAGTAATTCCTTTATCAGGATCATTCTTTTCGTTTTCAGAAACAGCTGCTTTATAAGCATGGGCTCTATTCATCAGTCCTTTAGACGTCAGGCAACCAAGTATCCACGTCAACTCCATAATGTGAGGAACATCTGATTGCCTATAAAAAATAACTTCTTTTGGATCAAGTCCACAGGCTACCCAGCAAGCAGCTATCTCAAAACTTGATGAGTGGGTTAAATCTGGATCAGCACTTTTAATAAGAGAGTGATAATCAGCTAAAAAGAGAAAAGAGTCTGTTAATTCATCTTTACTAGCCTTAATCGCAGGCAAAATTGCTCCAGCTAAGTTGCCAATATGAGGAATGCCACTTGTAGTAATACCAGTTAAGACTCTTTTCTTCTCAGACAAATTTTTCCCTTTTTTTTTATTTTATCCTAATGAAAGAATAAAGTACTTGATTCCATCTAAGTAATCATTAATATTTCGCGTTCTGAAATGACAAGAATATTTATAGCTCTCACACCAAAACCAGAATTAAACAAAATTATTTCTGATCTTAAAAATGATCAGGAGAAGCTTCTTTATAAAAACGCAAAGGTCAATTGGTCTAAAAATAATCAGCACCATATAACTTTAAATTTTATTGGTTCAATGGAACCTGATCAAAAGGAAGAGATGTTTAATGATTTTGACCAGAGACCACCTTTCAAAAATCTACCTATTGAGATAGGCAGCTTAAGCTATTTTCCTAATGAAAATGGACAAGTTTTAGTCGCAAATATTTCATTAACCCCAAGACTTCAAAAACTTTTTAATGAGATAGAGGCAATAGTTGCCAGAATAGGATTTGGAATGGCCCTCAAAACCTTTCGACCCCATATCACCCTGGCTAGATTCAAGGATAAGAGCAGACCTTTTTCGCAACTAATTGAATTAGATGCTCCTATAAACTCCACTATGGATTCACTAGACGTCTATGAGAGTTCTTTTGACTCTGGAAAGACTTTACACTCTCTTATAAAATCTTATAACTTTGAATAAAAAAAACACCGCTAACTGCGGTGTTTTAAATCGAAGTTGAAGGGTCCAGTGCGGGTTTCTTACTGTGCTACAAGTACCCTTCTTGTGCAGTTGACTTGCTTTCGCTTATCTTTTCACCCTTCTTCTTCTGTCCATTCTCTTTTGAATCTGGGTCTCGAGGTCCAGTTTCGTCTGAGTAATAGCGTAGATGTAAAGATATCAAATTAAAATAAGATTGCAAGCAAAAGAGAAAAAATTTAATTAGAATTTAAGATTCTTATATTTATTTAATATAAACAATAACTTAGACATTATTATTAACTTAACTTATTATAAAAAATAGATAAAAGACTTATTCTTTAAGTCTTTTAAACCATTGACTCTTATCACGTGGCTTAAAATTCTTTATACAATTAATAGCTTCATCTAAGTTTGATATTAAATGAAAGTCGTCTAAGGTCGATTGAGGTATAAAGCCTTCTTTACAGGCTTTTTTAGTAAATAAGTACAAATCTTCGTAATATCCATCTTCATTTAAAAGAATTATCGGCTTTGAATGGATGCCTAGTTGGTTCCAAGCAAGAGCCTCAAAAAATTCCTCCCAAGTTCCAACTCCACCAGGTAAAGAAATGATAGCATCGGAAAGTTCTGCCATTTTTGCTTTTCTTTCATGCATAGTCTTAACAACATAAAGCTTGGTTAGGTTCTGGTGACCTGCCTCAACATCTTTAAGCCTTTCGGTTATAACTCCAGTTACTTCGCCTCCACACTTCAACACTTCATTTGCAACTTCATTCATTAAACCAACTCCTCCACCTCCATAAACCATAGAGAAATTATTCTTAACAAGTGCCTGCCCCAAAGAAATAGCTATATTTTTATAGGACTCTTTGCGCCCCAAACTAGATCCGGCAAATATACAAACTGATTTCATAAATTAACTTTTGTGAAATATAACTATATCATTCCAAAATAGATTCAGATGAATAGAAATCAATTAAAAATAGATATTGTTTCAGACATTGTTTGTCCATGGTGTGCAATAGGATTTAAAAAACTTTCCAAAGCTATGGAAGACTTAAATGAAGAAATTCTCTTTGAAGTCAACTGGAAACCCTATGAATTACATCCGGAAATTCCTACAGAAGGTTTTAGTAAGGAAGAGTACTACAAGATCAAGTTTGGAAATTCGAATGGTTCAAGAGATCGTTTTAACCACATCACTGAAGAAGGGAAAAAAGCTGGTTTAGAATTTAATTTCAATAAAAGTAAAAATCTGCCAAATACCTTCCTAGCCCATAGATTGCTTTGGTTTAGTAGATCAAAAGATATGCAGGACGTTATGGCAGAAGCCCTTTTCCATGCCTATTTTACAGAAGGAAGAGATATTGGAACTATAAATGAACTTATTTCAATCTCAACTGAAAGTGGGTTACAGAAAACTGAAATTGAAGATTTCTTCAAAACTGATGTAGGATCTGATGAAATTTTAAGGGAAGAGCTTAGAGCTAAAGAAATGAATATTTTTTCTGTTCCAACTTATATTTTTAATAAAAAATACCTGCTAGTAGGAGGTCAGGAAGCTGATACCTTCAAGGCTTATATGAAAAAAGTAATAGAAGTTGACTCCAAAGTTTCTAAACCTTAATGCTTAACTTTGAATTAATAAAAGATGCAAAAGTAAATGCTGACTACTTTCCTTTCTTTGCAGTTGAAGATATTTTTTTAAACAAAGAAGATCACTCCAAAATAGCCTCTGATTTTCCTAATATAAGAAAAGGAGGTAGTTTTCCATCAGACTCAGTTACTTATGGGGAAAGCATAAGATCATTGCTGAGAAGCTTAGAAGGAGATCAAATGCGAATAATCCTTGAAGAAAAATTTAAGGTAGATCTTAAAGATAAACCAGTAGTTACAACTTTTAGGGGATATTCCAGAATGAAAGATGGAAAAATCCATTCTGATTCTAAAACAAAAATTATTACAGTTCTTTTGTATCTGAACGAAAAATGGGATGAACCTAATGGCCTCTTAAGGATGTTAAAAGAAAAAGATAATTTGGATAGTTATATAAAGGAAATCCCAGCGACTATGGGTAGCATGATTGCCTTTGAAGTAACTAATAATTGTTGGCATGGATTTATTCCATTTGAAGGAAGAAGGTGTTCAATTCAACTCAACTATTTATATAAAGAAGCTCTTTCTCAACACAAGATTAGGCATAAATTAAGTTCTTTCTTTAAGAAGCTTTCTTAATATGAGAGTTCTCATCATTAAATTAACTTCGATGGGTGATTTGATGCATGCCCTTCCTGCTTTAACTGATGCATCTAGAAAAATAGAAAATATAGAGTTTGACTGGGTGGTAGATGAGAATTTTTCGGAGGTCCCATCTTGGCATCCTAAAGTTAAATCAGTAATCACTACCAACCATCGTACTTGGAGGAAGAATCTTTTTTCGGCTGACTTGTTAAAAGAACTAAAGAATCTTAAATCAAGATTGAATCATACAAATTACGATGTAGTCATTGATATGCAGAATAATCTTAAAAGTGCAGCTGTTTCATATTTAACAAAAAATCCTATCCATGGAATGGATAAAAACAGCGTAAGAGAGTTTCCTGCTCATTTAGCATATAAATTCAAATACAAAATATCTAAAGAAAACCATGCTATTTCAAGGCAAAGGGATTTGATGGCTTTTAGTCTTAACTATGAATTGAAGAAGGAAGCTATAGATTATGGAGTTCAGGATAATAAATTTGAGAGACCAGATTTTAACCTTCCTGATAAATATTTATTTTTTGTACATAACGCCAGCTGGCCCACAAAGATGTGGCCGATAGCGTATTGGCAAGAAATGATTGAATTGGTTAATCATGAAGATTATGTAGCTATTCTGCCCTCGGGTTCAGAAGAAGAGTTTGATAGAGCTCAACAGATAGCTTCTCCTAGTTCTGATGCTATTGCTTTGAGGCCTCAAACACTAAATAAAACTGCCTTTATAGTTAATAATGCTGCAGGTTGTATATGCTCAGACACTGGCTTGGCTCATCTTTCAGCTGTCTTAAATAAACCTTCAGTAACCATGTACTCAGTTACGGATGAAAGGTTGATAGGAACGAGAGGTGATAATCAAGCTCATATTATTTCTTCCGATTCTAAAATGGATAGCATTTCTCCAGAAGAGGCTTGGGAAAAGTTAACTTCTTTAATGAAAGCTGGCGGAGGGTGAGGGATTCGAACCCCCGAAGGCTTTAACACCTTGCTAGTTTTCAAGACTAGTGCATTCAACCAGACTCTGCCAACCCTCCTCTGAACAGGCACGCATTCTACTATTTTACTTAGAGTTGGCGTTAATGGAATTTTGAAGCAGGGAAATTTGGTTAGGGTTTGGGTTCTTCTAATTCAACTTCACAACTTTCTGGAAGAGTTAAATCCCTTTTCCCTGTGAGAGCACTTTGAAAGATAAACTCCTTAGTAAAAGATTGAATAGCTACCTCATTTTGCATAAACCAAACATATCCATATGCAGCTATTGGTTTTTTAGTAGTTTCTCTTCTGTATGTAGTTGGTTTCTTTTCAGTTTCATTGACTATAACTGAAATGGAACAATATTTAAGGATAGACGTATAAAGTTTTCCTTCACTGTCATTCAATTTTATTTCCTCTATAAGAACCCAATCATTTACTTTGACTTCTTCTCCTGTGTCTACAGATACATAGGCTGTCCAAGCATTAGTCGCTAACAGTAGGCTTATGAGTAGGAGTAGTTTTTTCATGGTTTAATAATTAAAGACTATCTATCTAAATTAGTAAATCACTACTGAACGAATACTTTCCCCTGAATGCATTAGATCAAAAGCTTTATTAATATCTTCTAGTTTCATAGTATGAGTGATCAAATCATCAATATTTATTTTCTGATCCATATACCAATCCACAATCTTTGGAACATCAGTTCTGCCTCTAGCTCCACCAAAAGCAGTTCCCTTCCAAGAACGGCCAGTGACCAATTGAAAGGGGCGAGTTGAGATTTCTTGACCTGCTCCAGCTACACCGATTATATAAGATTCACCCCAGCCTTTATGACAACACTCCAGCGCCTGACGCATCACATCAACATTGCCAATACATTCGAAGCTATAATCCACACCGCCTGTCATTTGGATAATTTGATCTACAACATTATCAACTTTTTTAGGGTTGATGAAATCTGTCATACCAAATTTTTTACCTAATGACTCCCGTTCAGAATTAATGTCAACACCAATAATTCTACTGGCACCAGCCAGTTTAGAACCCTGAATAACATTAAGGCCAATGCCTCCGAGGCCAAATACTGCTACGGTAGAACCTATTTCTACCTTGGCCTGAAAAATAACAGCACCTATGCCTGTTGTAACACCACATCCGATATAACAGATCTTATCAAAAGGAGCATCTTCACGGACTTTGGCTAAAGAGATTTCTGGTAAAACAGTATAGTTTGAAAAAGTAGAGCAGCCCATGTAATGCATTAAAGGTTTGCCATTGAGAGAAAATCGGCTCGTTCCATCGGGCATCACTCCCTGACCTTGGGTTTCCCTAACGGCCTGACAAAGATTAGTTTTAGGATTTAGGCAATATTCACACTTCCGACACTCCGCTGTATACAGAGGGATTACATGGTCGCCTACTTTGAGAGTCGAAACACCTGGACCTACTTCAACTACTATTCCTGCTCCTTCATGACCAAGAATAGAAGGAAATAATCCTTCTGGATCTTGACCACTCAAAGTAAAAGCATCTGTATGGCAAACACCGGTAGCTTTTAATTCTACTAACACTTCACCTTTTTTTGGGCCCTCCAATTCAACTTCACATATCTCTAAAGGTTTACCTGCCTCAAAAGCTACAGCAGCTTGCGTTTTCATTGATCTCAACTCCTAGTGATTCTTAAAACTTTTTATTTCTTATCTACTTTTTAAACTTAGCTGCTTCTTCTGAACCGCCCGTTGCTGTCCCTTTGGTGTAAGAATGAGCACCCATACCTGCAAGGTCTCCGTCTTGAACAATTAAATATTCATTTCTTATTTCTTCCCCATCAAACAAGCACTCCAATATTTCTCTAACTCCATCAGCATACCTTGCCTGTGCCGATAAAGAAGTTCCAGATGTGTGCGGAGTCATTCCGTGATGTGGCATTGTTCTCCAAACATGATCATTAGGTGCCGGTTGTGGGAACCAAACATCACCTGCATATCCACTTAACTGTCCTGACTTTAATGCCTCTGCAATAGCATCCTTATCACAAATTTTTCCTCTGGCAGTATTAATAATATACGCACCAGGTTTACATTTACTAATTAACTCGTCATTAAATAAATGTTCTGTTTCAGGATGAAGTGGGCAACTTATATTAATAACATCACAAACTGCAACTAGAGATTCAGCTGAATTATGATAGGTTAAATTCAGTTCTCGTTCTTGATCTAGATCTAATCTATGTTTGTCAAAATAATGTAAATGCACATCGAACGGATGCATTTTTCTTAACACATCATAACCAATACGACCGGAAGCAATTGTGCCTACATGCATACCTTCTACATCATAAGACCTCTTAACAGCGTCAGCGATATGCCAACCACCTTCATTCACTATCCTATGTTGATTATGATAATCTCTAACTAAAGATAAAATCATCATAACAATATGTTCTGCAACTGACCTTGAATTACAATAGGTCACCTCAACGACATCAACTTTATGGTCCATTGCGGCCTGTAAATCTACATGGTCAGAACCAATGCCAGCTGTAATTGCCATTTTTAAATTTGGCGCACTTTCTATTCTTTTTCTTGTTAGATAATACGGCCAAAATGGTTGTGAAATTACAACATCAGCGTCAACTAATTCTTTATCTGCAATGCAACCTTCGGTGTCTTTATCAGATGTAACCACTAGAGTATGTCCTCTATCTTCTAAAAACTTTCTCAAACCCAACTCACCAGATACGCAACCTAGTAATTCACCTGGTATAAAATCTCTTCCTTTAGGAGTTGGTAATGTCATGCCATCAGGATATTTTTCGAGTTTAGGAAGTTCTTTTACTGGATAACTTGAAGGCATTCCGTCTTTTGGGTCATCATATAAGATACAAAGTATTTTCATTTATTTTCTCCTATTTAATTTTAATCACGATCTAAAGAAGCCATTCCTGAGGATGTGTACCTATCTCCAGCTATATTACTTGGGGAGAAAAGTTCATCCAGCTTTGATAGTTCCGTACCACTCAATGAAACACTAACAGCAGCGGCATTTTCTTCGAGATATTTAACATGTTTAGTACCTGGAATTGGTGCAATGAATTCTCCCTTAGCAAGTAACCAAGCCAGCCCTAATTGACCCTTAGAGCAGCCCTTAGCAATTGCAAGCTCTCCCAGTTCTTCGACCAAATGTAGATTTTTATCCAGGTTTTCTCCCTGAAACCTAGGCATGGTTGAACGCATATCTCCTTTACCAGCTATGGCGTCACCATCTTTGATAACCCCAGTCAAAATTGCGCGTCCCATGGGGCTAAAGGGTACAAAGCCCACGCCAAGCTCTTTGCAGGCTTCAAGAACATATGCTTCTGGATCTCGGGTCCAGAGAGAATACTCAGATTGAACTGCGGAAATAGGATGGATAGCGTGAGCTTTCCGAAGTGTTTTGGCAGAAACTTCAGATAATCCCAAGTGCCTAACTTTTCCTGCTTCCACTAATAAAGACATAGCGCCCACTGTATCTTCAATTGGTACAGTTGGATCTAAACGGTGCAGATAGTAAAGGTCAATTACATCGGTTTGTAGTCTTGCAAGACTTTCATCACAACGTAGGATCACTTGATCTGGATGACCATCTATACCTCTTTTGCCATCTTTCACGACAATTCCAAACTTTGTGGCCAGTTGCATTTCAGTACGGCGACCTTTGAGTACGCGACCTACTAATTCTTCATTGTGTCCCAAGCCATAGATATTTGCTGTATCTAAGAACGTTACCCCAATATCAAGTGCTCGATGGAGTGTCCTTTCAGACTCTACCGGATCAGCTTTGCCGTATGCCTGAGACATCCCCATACACCCAAGTCCGATAGCACTTACTTCAAGCTCTCCTAAATTAACTGTTTTCATTTTTACCTTAAATATTCTTTCCTAAATTATAACAATATCTAGCTTTTATAAATGTTATGCCCTGTTCTTTCCCTTGCTGTCTTGATGTTTATGTTTAAAGCTATCAGAATGGTATTGAGTGGGTATCAAAAAAAATAGATCAGTTCGGTGGTGTGATGACATATGCTGGTGATCGTATAATTTTTGATGCCGACAGTCACTTGATGGAGTTGCCCGACTTTCTTAGCGCCCATGCTAGTGCAGATACTCTTGATATCCTACCTAACCTAAAGAAATCACTTACAGGTCAGTTTAATCCAGATACTCACGAAGGTAAGAAGGGTCATAAACCCGAAAACGTTAAGCAACTTTTAGAACTGGGAGATAACCTAACAAAAGGGCCCAAGTGGCACGATGCTTTAGGAGCCTTTAATGGCAAAGAACGCAGCCAAGCTCTTGATCTCTTAGGTTTTCAAAGTCAGGTAATTTTTTCCTCTTTTTGTGCTCGTTTAATTTTTGGTGCCTCTAATGACGATATTGCCTACGGAGCTGCCGCTGCTCACAATCGCGCTATGCAAGCCTTTTGTGAGAAGGATTCTAGATTGATAGGTGTCGCCATGGTACCTTTTCAAGATCCAGTTAGAGCTTTAGTAGAAATTGAACAAGCTATTAAACTTAATCTGGGAGCTATATGGATTGCAGCTGAGGCACCTGGAGGACGCTCACCCGGACATCCAGAACATCACCACCTTTGGGCTACGCTTGCTGAAGCTGGCTTACCTTTTATTTTGCATGTTGGCAGCTCTCCATTAACTATAGGTGATAAATGGATGAATGATGGAATGCCTAGCAATTTAACAGCACGAGGTGGTGCTGAAGTAATTGGAAGTAAGGATCTCACTGCAATCCACTTTGCCTCTAACCGATTTATATCTACTCTGGTTTTAGATGGGGTGTTGGAAGCTCATCCAAATCTAAAAGGTGGTGTAATTGAAATTGGCGCGGGTTGGGTCCCCGACATGATTAGAAGATTAGATCATGCAGTAGAGATCTGGTCTCGTTCTGAACCTCAGTTGGCAAAAATGAAACGGAGACCCAGTGAACAAATAGCTGAACAACTACGATTTACCCCCTACCCGTTTGAAGATGTCTCGCAGCTTGTGTCTGAATCAAGTCCTGATTTGTATATGTTTTCATCAGATTATCCACACGCGGAAGGTGGTCGTGATCCTATTGGCCGGTTTAGTCGCTCAACTGAAACCTTAACTAAAGAGGATCGTGAAAAATTCTTTTCTAAGAACTTTAAAGTTCTATATCCAAACGCATCTGCAATTTGATACCTTTTTCTTTTCTTCTACATCTTTGAGCTGGGCCGCTCTGAAACTTCCTTATGCCATCTATACAAGTTCGTTAAGACAGGATCTGGTTTTAAATCTACCATGGCTGTAGCGAAATCTATGGCTGTTAAAAGAGTAATATCAGCGATGGTGAATCTATCTCCAGCTACAAACTGAGTGACAGCTAATTCATCATTGAGTCTTTCATAAAACTTTTCTGTATTCTTATCGCTAGCTTCTTTAGCTTCTTTTATTTGTTTAAATCTACCTAATCTACCTACTATGGGACCATTCACCCATGAGATTCCTATTTGTGTCCAGAGTTCAAGCTCAAGATGACGGTTCCTGCTCTCAACATAAGCCAATTCATAAGGGGTGGAGCCAAATAAATTTGGCTCTGGATGCACCTCTTCTAAATAACGACAAATAGCGACTGATTCTGAAATACAACGACCATCATCAAGCTCTAAAACAGGAATCTTTCCACTTGGGCTCTTAACTATAAACTCTGGTGTTTTGTGTTCTCCTTTAGCTAAATCACACTGAATTAATTCAAGTTGTATGTTTTTTTCAGCTGCAAAGATCTTAACCCTTCGTGGATTAGGTGCGCCATTGTAATCGTATAACTTCATAGGTTTAAACTAAGTAAAAATGTGAGGGAATATTCTGGTTAACCCTTTAGATAAAAGGTCTAGTCCTTTTTTGAATTCTTCAGGCTCTGACCCAAGACCTACTCGAAAAAAATTTTCCATACCAAAGCTGTCTCCAGGGACTATAAATACTCCTTCATTGGTCCTTAAATCATGAATTAAATCAGAGCTATTCATATCCATATCATACTCCACGAAAGCAAAACCTCCGGCTTCCGGCTTTAAGAAAGAAAGATGATTAGAATACGGTAGGATCCAGTCTGAAAAAGTTTTAAGATTTCCATTAAGTAATTCACTTGTTCTAGACCTTAATCTAGAGATAGTTTCGGGTTCCAAAACTTTTGAGGCTATGTGTTGAGAAAGACTTGAACTAGCTATGGTAGTGTAATCCTTAACAGCCCAAGCTTCCTGTACAAAGATGTTATCAGAAATAATCCAACCAATTCTTAAGCCTGGGTGAGAATACGATTTTGAAAGACCAGACGTGACTATTGTTTTTTCGTACATACCCAAAAAACTCTTGGTCTTATCAGAAGACAGTTCAGCTCCTATGTATACCTCATCAACAAGTATGTAAGCATCTACCTTCCTAGCTATCCCAATAATGTCTTTCATCTGTTTAATAGATAAAACCGAACCAGTTGGGTTATTAGGATTACATATGGAAATAACTTTAGTTTTATCTTCTACAATTTCAGCCAACTTATTTATATCCCACTCCCATTTTTCTTTTTTAATTAAAGAAACGTAATCAACCTCTGCTCCTAGTGCTTCAGCAATACCGTTAAAAGATAGATAATTAGGTGTCATCATAACGACCTTATCTCCTTCTGAAACTGTCAATACAGCAGATAAAAAAATGGCTTCTGATGAACCAGAAGTTACTAGTACATTGTTTTCATCAAAACCATCATAAAGATCAGATATTCTTTTTCTTAATAAAGGGGTTCCCTGTGTATAGCCATAACCGATGGGTAAATTTAAAAGTTCTTCAAGCTCCTCTGCATTCATTAATTCTTTTAGAGATAAAGGCTCGATTCCACTTTCAGTAAGATTAACCTCTACAGAATTTTCGTAGAGTGATTGGATTCTTTCCAAATCAAAGGAAGGAAATTTCATTATTTAGGAGCCTTCAAATTTAGGTTTTCTTCTTTCTAAAGAAGCTTTTATCCCTTCTTTAAAATCTTTAGTAGATTGCAGGCGCACTTGTTCGGATAGTTCCCAAGAAACTATCTCCTCTACTTGCTCAGCTAAACCAGCTCTTATAGTGGCCCTAATGGACTGGACAGCTAAGGGGCCTGCTTCAGAAATTTCTTCAGCTAACTCAATTGCTTTACTTCTTACTTCCTTTAAAGGAACAAGATAATCAATAAGACCTATATCAAATGCTTCTTGCCCTTTTAGTCTCCTACCAGTCAACATCATCATTGCCGCATTCTGAGGACCAATAACTCGAGGTAAAGTTACGGTAGTTCCAAAACCTTGATGGAAGCCTAATCTAGAGAAATTTGCACTAAATCTTGATTCAGGACAACCAATCCTAAAGTCTGCGACTAAGGATAATCCTAAACCACCTCCTATAGCTCCTCCTTGTACTGCAGCTATAACTGGCTTCTTATTCTTAAAAAGTCGGACCGCTTGTGAGTACAGGTCTGAGTAAGGATCCGCCTTATCTTGCATGTCCCTATCTTTACCAAAATTAGCACCAGCACAAAAATGCTTTCCGTCCGAGCAAAGGACTATGCATCTACAATTAATATCTTTGTCAAAATTATCAAAGCTATCGGCGATATAAGAAATAAGCTTGTAATCAAAATGATTATTTGGGGGTCTATTGATTTCCACTATCCCTACTTGGTTTTCTAAGGATACCTTGAGATCTATTTCTGCTGACATATCTTTACTCCCTAAACGAGTTGAAAAAGTTTATTAAACTAACCCTATCTCCTGTAACAGATAATAATCCAGTTGCCATAGACACTGGAAGACTTCTATTCCCAGTAACTACTTCCTTCCAAGAAACTTCATCTGTTTCTATCTGCACACTAGACCCTCCTATTTCGAAAGGCTGTACTTCAAGAACTCCATTTCTAAGTATCAACGAAAAAGATTTAAGAGAATCCGTAAATTTGATAGATAAATGCAAATTTTTATCCCTAGCTTGTTCTGGAATTAAGTTTACCTTTAAAATTTCAAAGACTATTTCTATGGGTAAGTTTTCAATAGTTTCTTTTGTTGGTGTAAGTAAAGGGGGTTCTTCAAAGGTTGGTAAAAGTTCTGCTGCGCTGGAAAGGTAATAATACCTAGCATTGGGATTAGCACTCATCTCTCCCAAGGAATTTAAAGCAGATGTTCTGATCTCCTTAGTTTCTACATCACTTGGATCACCTAACAATAAATAATCAGTTAGCTGCAAGGCCCATTGATAATCTTTTTCATCCAATGATTTCTTAGCTGCACTAAATACTTTAGACCTACCACCTGACAATTGAATTATTCTTTCTGCTTCCTCAAGTTCAGAAACTGGATTAAGTGTAGAAGGATTGCCATCAAACCAGCCTAAGTAACCGGTAAATACATTTTTAGAAGACCACTGTGGTGTCCCATAAAACTCCTTAAGAAATGGTGAGCTCTTTAAATGTTCCGGTAATTTAATTTGGTTAGCTATCTGGCCAGGAGTCATTCCCTTGTTTATTAAACGGACAGTCTGATCATGAACAAACTGAATAGCATCCCTATAATCAGTTAAGTGTTTACTAATTTCTTCGGCTCCTTTTATGGGCTTACTGTGACTGGGTATTAATAAATCAGGTTCCAAATATCTCATCATATCTATACTTTTTACCCACCCTGCAAGATCTCGGTAGGGTGTTCCTCTGATGGTATATAAATTTGGGAATGCTCTGTAAAAATTATCACCGGGAAAAAGAGCTTTGTATTTGGGTATCCAAACAAATATCTGATCATTAGTCTCGCCTGGTGCATGGAACAGTTGGATATCTAAACCAGATATAGACAACTCTAGAGATTCATCAAATTTTTTAGTTGGATAAACAAGACTGGTCTGCCGGCCTTCTCTACCTATCTCTAAAAAAGGGCCTATGCCATTATTTTCAATGGCCTCTTCAGGAAAGAATGATCCAAACATTCGGGATGATCTTTTGTTAATAATCGGCCTAAGGATTCCTAGTATTCTATTTATATATTCTTCTGTGGTTTCGTGCGCAATAACTTCAATATCTGAATTATCTACAAATGCCCTTGCCCCAAAAACATGATCACCATGATTATGCGTGTATATAACTGCTTTAATTGGATAAGGGTTGAGGCGATCAAATAAAGATCTTACCTCCCTCCCTGTTTCTATGGTTCCTGTAGTATCTATTATTATTTTCCCTTCTTCCGCTTCGACCATAATTGAGTTAGCTAAGGAATAGCCAATAGCAACATGGATTTTTTCCGAAACAGATATAACTTGTTTCTCAAATTCTTGAGAATGCTCAATTAAATCTGATGGTGCTAATGGTGGAATGATTTTAGTATCTTGAGTTGAATCACATCCAAACAAGAAAAAGAATATGAGAAAGAAATAACCGTACTTCATTAGAATATTATAAATCTAGGAAGAGGTTTTTAGCACTTTCATCCATCTTTTTGATCTATAACGAGTGATCAGAAGAATTCCTTTAACAAAGTAATCTATGATTAAAGTAGCGAAGATCCACTGTACGGGCATTTCCAAGTAGTAAAGCAAGAAAGCAATAGGAACTCTTATTATTAATAAACCAATAATGGTTATGACAAGAGGCGATCTGGTATCTCCTGCTCCTCTCAAGGTGCTTCCAAGAGAAAACTCTAATGCCATAAAGGGTTGAGCCATTGCAAAAATCCACACAAAGATGACCGCGAACTTAACTACTTCTTCATCCTGAATAAAAAACCAAGCGATAGGTTCGGCAAAAAAAGCTAAAAGAAGACCGCTCAAGCTCATTGCTAACATGGTCATTCCAGCAGCTTGGTAACCACTCTTGTATGCTGCAACTGGGTCTGAAGCTCCAAGGAATTGACCTGATAATGTTGCGGCGGCCACGGAAAAACCATTTCCCAGAATAAAAGACAACATCAATATATTGACTCCAATATTATAGGCTGCTACTTCTTCTGTTCCATACATAGCAACTATCCAGAAGAAAGATAACATTCCAAATTGGAAGACGAAACTTTCTATACCTGCTGGATAGCTAATAGTAATTAATTGCCTTAGCCTTTCTTTCGTAAAAGATCCAGCTTTTCCTAATGGTACAACTAATTTATTGGCTAACCACAAATATAGTTGAATTGCTGCACCAATTGTAAAAGAGATACCCATGGCTAAAGCAGCTCCTAATATGCCTAGCTTAGGCATTCCATACTGACCATTGACGAGACCTAAAAGAAGATAAATCGCAATAATATTAGTAAAAATACCAATATACATCGGAGTTTTTACATCTCCGGCAGCTCTTAATGCTGCGCCTATTACCATCCCGATTGCCATAAATGGAATAAATAAAATTGAAATTGTTAAATAAGTAACAGCTAATTCTTGTGCAACTGGATCTAAACCAAAAATTCCGATAAATTTTTCTGCAAACAATACAATCACAAGTGTAGTTATAAGTGATAGTGCTATGCTAACTCCAATGGCAAGTCTGGTGACATGAGCAGCTTCTATCATATTCTTAGAACCAACTGCTCTTGCTACTAATGCTGTAGTTCCTGTCATAACAGCCATTAAAAGGGCCTGAAAGACCCAAACCATTCTCTGACCAGTCCCAACAGCTGCTACTGCCTCAGCCCCTAGAGTGCCCACCGCTTTAATCGAAATAACACCAACACTCGCAAAAAGTAAATTTCCTACAATTGGAGGCCAGGCTAAACCCCAAACACTTAAAGTTTCAGGATGAGTAATCTCGGTTGATTCTTCCTGAATATTTTCTTCGATATCTTTTATCTGCGACATTTGGAGCGTGGCATACTATCACACTTATTACTGGACCAACATTGAAGCAAAACCTAAACTAATCTCATGGCAAAGCTTTACTTTAACTACTCATCAATGAATGCTGGGAAATCTACTGCTTTACTCCAAGCTAATCACAATTATCTCGAAAGAGGCATGAAAACTAAGATGTTTACTTTTTCTGGTGACAATAGATACGAGGAAAATAAAATTGTTTCCCGAATAGGTATAAGTGCTGATGCTAATTCTTTTTCCGAAGCTACTGACTTATTCCAAAACCTAATAGAAGACAAAGAACTAAAGAAAATAAAATGTGTTTTGATTGACGAAGCCCAGTTCTTGAAAAAAAACCAAGTTGCGCAACTAGGCAAAATAGTTGATGAGTTGGATATAGCTGTTTTGGCGTTTGGTATTAGAACCGACTTTCAAGGAGAATTGTTTGAAGGGAGTAAATATCTATTAGCTTGGGCTGATAATCTAAAGGAGATTAAAACTGTATGTTGGTGTGGTAGAAAAGCAACCATGGTTGTAAGACTGGACAGCAAAGGAAATATTCTCAGTGAAGGGCAACAATTAGAAATTGGAGGTAACGAGAAATATGTTCCTTTATGTAGAGCACACTTTAATAAAAAAGACCTGGGTAACTAAAGAATCCCTACAATAAAACCAGTCATGCAAGAAGCCAGCAAAGCCGCCCAAAGAGCCTTTACACTAACTGCGATTAAGTCCTCACGCCTTTCAGGTACCATTGCACTCATACCACTTAAGAGTATCCCTACACTGCTAAAATTTGCAAATCCACACAAAGCATAAAGCATAATTAAACTGCTTTTTTCAGATAGGACATAAGTACTCGTATCAGCAAGATAAATATAGGCAACAAATTCATTAAGAATAGTCTTAACTCCTAATAATTCACCAGCTGCTTGAGATTCTTGCCATGGAATTCCCATACACCAAGCCAAAGGAGCAAAAATCCATCCCACTATGCGTTCCATTGTTAGAGGTTGTCCTTGGATATCAGGAAAGACACCCAGCATTGCGTTGACTAAAAATACTAAAGCCATCACTACAATTAGCATAGCCGCAACATTTAAGAAGATATCTATGCCTGATTGTGTTCCACGTGTTATAGCATCCACAGTACTTGAGTACATTTTTGAAGAATCGTCTGCTGGAAACTCTGTTTTGGTATCACTTGGGATCATCATGTTGGCATACATTATTGCAGCCGGTACCGAAATCAATGAAGCCGTTAGAAAATGACCTATGAGTCCTAAACCATAAATAGGTGCAAGCATGGTTGTATAAATCACCATGACTGACCCTGCAATAGTAGACATCCCAACTGTCATTAATATGACAAGTTCATTTTTAGACATAGTTGCTAAATAAGGACGGACCAATAAAGGTGCCTCAACTTGTCCTAAGAAAATGTTTGCAGTAGCACTTAAACCAACTGGGCCTCCTACATCAAGAGGTTTCTTAAAAATTACTGCAAGAGCATTGACCAAAACAGGAATGACTCTCCAGTGCCATAACAATGCTGAAATTGCTGACATTACAATGATAAGAGTTAAGCCTCCAAAAGCAAAAATAAAGGTATTGGCTTCATTGGAAATTTCGAATGGCGCATTTGGAGCACCATCTGCTAAATAACCGAAAACAAAAGCAGTGCCATAATCATTAGCGTCTTTTAGGGTCATAACTCCATAAGACAAGTACTCAAAAAATGAAGAAATAATAGGTAAGTTAATTAACATATAAGCCAACACAACTTGTATGACCACTGCACTAACAAGATACTTAATCTTAATAGCTTTGATGTTCTCACTAAACACCGCTCCAAGTAATAGAAGTGCAAAAAATCCAAGGATAGGTTGTAAATATTCCATCATGAGATTAATTTTATTTCTTTCAGACGCTCTTGTAAGTAATCTTCTGCAAGAATTGCATCTGGATATCTCTTGGGGTTATCTTCTGAACAGCAAGAGTCTAAAGTTTCAATTAGCCAGTTAGGATTAGGGTGTACAAAGAAGGGAACAGAAAAGCGTGACATATGCATAGATTCTTTTGGGGCGTTAACTCTATGTGTTGTTGAGATCAGCTTGTGATTAGTGAGTCTTTGTAGCATATCCCCGATATTACAAACTATAACCTCTGGTTCAGTATCGATTGAAATCCAATTGTTATCTTTAGTTTTAATTTCTAATCCTGGTTGATGCCCTCCAATGAGTAACGTAACAAGGTTAATGTCTTCATGCGCTCCTGATCTCTCTCCTCTATCATCTTCTCTAACCGGAGGGTAATGAATTGATCGCATGACACTGTTTCCTTGATTTGCTACCTTCTCAAAATATCCCTCCTCCAGATCTAGAAATATTTCTATAGATTGCAAAAGAATTTGACCTAACGAATCAAATTGACTGAATAATTCTTTAACTTTTTCTTTAAATTCTGGTATTTCAGTTACCCATTTATTTAGAGGCATCCACTTTGTAAAAGGATGGTCATGAGGTATTGTCCTGCCAGTTTGCCAAAATTCTTTAACATCAGCCTCATAACCACCTTTAGGGGTTTCTACCTTTATTGGTGTATAACCTCTTGCTCCACCTAAGTTTGGTTCAAAATACACCATCTTGTTCTTTTCTGAGAAAGAAAAGAATTCTTTAAATATTTCCATGACTTCATCTATAAGATGTTTATTAAGAGAATGATTGGAAATGCCGCAAAAGCCAGATTTCTCAAAATTTTGACCTAATAGTAGCGAGAAATTTCGAGGGTCCTTTTTCCAAAGATCTAAAGATAAAACTGAAAATGGTAGTGGCAAAATAACAACCTCAATAAAATAAGAGTTAAAATTCTATATGAGAACGAAGAGAAATACTTGATATATGACAAAAATTTATGGATTCGGGAATGCGCTAATTGATATAGAAGTTTCTATATCTGAAGAAGAGCTAAGTACACTTAATATTAAAAAAGGAAGTATGGTTCATATCAGTTCTGATCAACAAAAAATCTGGTTAAGCCAATTCAAAAACAAGATACTTAGTAAGGAGCCAGGAGGTTCTATTGCAAATTCACTACAAGCTGCTTCAACTCAAGGATCAATTTGTCTATTTAGCTGTTCCCTTGGAAAAGACCGAGAAAATAATATTTTTATAGAAGGATTTTCTGAAAGCTCCTTCGAAGTGTTTCATCAACACTCTACTAATCCAACAGGAGTATGTTTTATCTTTGTTACTCCTGATGGGGAACGCACCATGGCTTCAAATCTATCTGCTAATGAGGACTTAAAACCTAATTGTTTAAATTTAGAGAAATTGTCAAAAAGTGACTGGTTATTATTTGATGCCTTCTCAGTGTGCACTACCAACGGACTAAAAACAGCTAAAGAAGCCTTGAGTGTTGCTAAACAAAACAAGCTCAAAATAGCTTTTGGTTTAGCAGATATAAATTTAATCCAAACTAACTTAACAGAAATCAAATGGGTTTTAGATCAACACATAGATTTACTTTTTGGTAACGAGAAAGAAATTAATCTTCTTAATGAAAAAATCAAACCAAACTGCAACGTTCTATGTTCTTATGGCGCTAATGGCTGTCGGTATAACCTTATTCAAGTAAAAGCAAAAGAGACATCTATTGTTAATACAAATGGTGCTGGAGATGCACTGATAGGTGTATTTCTTTCACACTTAGATTCTTTGGATAATGAGGGAGCTCTAAGAGAAGCTGTGGATTATGCCACTAAGGTTTGTTTGGTTGGTGGCCCAAGACTATAAAAAAACGCCACTTAAAAAAGTGGCGTTCTTTTAAATCAGGTCTTAATACTTAGAATTGATATTTAAATCCTAAGTTGATGTTCCAAGCAGATTGACCATCATTATTCTGAATCCACAAACTATCATCAGGATCAACTCCTGAGATGATAAATTGACCTGTAGATGTAACTCCATCCACCAAGATTTGTCGGCTATTGTTATAACCGTATTCTCTTACAATGCCTTTTTCATCATCGATCATATTCAATAAATTAAGCAAATCTAAGTAAACAATGATTTTATGGTCGTCAAATACATTTATATCTTGAGTGATTCTCAAATCCAATCTGCTGTACCAGGGACTATTAAATGCATTTCTTGGAGCATGGCTACCTTTATAAGCACTTAGTCCGGTACTATTTACATGATCCATCACGGCAGAAGCAACGGCAGAACTTGTAAAAGATACATTTGGATCTGAAGCACCTGTCGGTATATAAGCAAGACTATAGTCAGCATAAAAACGTGAATTTCCAGATACGCTGTTATAACCAGGCTCATCAAAAACGACACTGTAAGGTTCTCCGGCCTTTCTTACAAAAACTAGAGAAAAACGAGTGTCATTGTTTCCAATAAGCTGAGCAGTGTAATCCAGTGTTGCTAAGAATTTATGTTCAACCATAAAACTTGACCTAGAAGCATTCAAATTTTCTCCATCCCATCTTTGAGTATAGCCATAAGCTGATTCTGCTTGTGCAGAAGTAAGTGGGTAGACGTCATTAGAATTCATGTTGGTATATGCCGTCATGAATTGAACATCACCAATTGCTTTCTTCATTATGAATGTAAATGCTTCAGCTTGACCTTTGTTTGTATTCGTTAGCCAGAAGTCACCAGCACCTGAGTAAGTGCCTCTTCCATCAGCCAATGATCCTGTTTGAGTTAGACCTAGATCTTTATAAAACACACCTTCATTTGTTTCATCTCTGTTGTATTCAATAGTGAAGTCATACCCTTTCTCAGTGATAATATCTAAAGCTATGTTTGATCTCCATTTACTAGGCGCTTCGAACCTGGGGTCAGTTCCCTGAGCATCACCGTACCAAGCACTTCTAACCTCATAGCTACTGGTTGGTCCTAACCAGAAAAAGTGTGGATCAGCTACACTAGCTGCTGGCATATTGCCGATAACACTACTATAGGATCTAAAGCGGTTGTAGTCCGTTAAACCACCTGACCTTGAGTAGGCATTTCCATACCAAACTCTAGGAATCCTTCCCATGAACAGGCCTCTTCCTCCTCTGATAGTTGCATCCACAACTCTGTCACCAAACACAGAAGTGGCGTCATAATTAAAGGACATTCTGGGTTGAATTAAATCAAAATCAAATTTCTGATTATTACCTATACCATTCCTTTCTAGGAACTTAGGGTTGAGATGAGGTTCTGTTGGGGTAAGTACAGAATCGTATCTAAATCCAAAAGACATAGTCAGATCATCGCTCGCATACCATTTATTTTGTATATACATGGTATCTTTTTCAATTTGAAAATCGGCTGCAGCAGTTCCAACTTGGTCATTTCCTGCAATTGGAGTATGGAATCTTAGATAAGACCAAGCTCCAGCTTCAAAATCTTCTATGCTGTTGAACTGTATTTCACCGTTATAACGAGCAATAAACAAGTTATAGACATCTGTTTCAGCTCTTTCTATTCCAAAAGTTATGACGTTGTCATCGTTGTCATAAGTAGCTTTAAAAATTAGAACGTCTTCATCTACCATGATGTGATTTGCACCACGGTACCTATCACCTCCCAAGTAGACCCTGTCACCACCAAGGTTAATTCTAACCTCAGGGAAAAGTCCGTCACCAAGAGAAGAATCATTTTCATCCATCTCGTACCTAGAGAACTTAAGTTTAGTTCTTAACCTGTCAGTTACATCGCTATAAAGTTCGATTGATGTACGCTCAATTACTGGCGGTTTAGAGTAGTAGTTGTTACTAAATACAGTTGCTCCACCATTATATTTACGAGGGTAATAACTTTCCGATTTTGCGTGATTAAATGTAGCCCTGTTAGCGTCATTTATAACGGCATCTAACTTAATTGTGTACTCTTCATGCGTTTCTGGAAAAGAAGCTCCGTTAATTACACCAGCATCATAGCCGTAGGTATTCATGGCTATACTTTTAATCTGATCTGCCATTGCAGATGTTACATATTCTGCTTTGTTCTGTGCATTGCTATCGATAGTTCCGTAGAGAGCTGGATTTGATCTTTCAAATTCTTCATAACCAGCAAAGAAGAAAAGCCTGTCCTTAATTATCGGACCTGAGATCGTAAATGTATTAATTTCCTCATCAAATTTAGGATAGTCAACTCCACTGCTGTCTTCTCCTATATTGTCTTCATTTCTTTCAGAAAAATAGAAAGAACCATGAAAATCATTTGATCCAGATTTTGTTACCACAGCTATAGAGCCCCCAGTGTTGTTACCACGAGCAACGTCATAAGGCGTTATGTCTATAGATATCTGATCCACAAAATCTAAACTGATCGGGTTACGCATGGTTCCAAACCCATTGGCGTTTAGTCCAAAGGGGTCATTGAAACTTACACCATCAATAGTAAAGTCGTTAAACCTGTTGTTTGCTCCCATCACAGAGATTTCTGTGTATCTACTTGAAGCACTGTTAACAGAAACTCTAGGATCCATTTTAGCGAAATCACCAATAGATCTATTGATTGTAGGCACAGCATCCATCTCTGCTCTTGTTAGGAGAGTTCCAGATCCTGTTTTTACAATTACAGAACCAGCAGCTGCTGTTACCACTAACTCTTCAGCATCTGACCTTGAGAGCGTAACTGAAACACTTTCGGTTTCATTCAGCGATAAATAAACTCCTTCAAGCTTAGCGGTTTGATAGCCTGGTGAAGAAACAGTAATTTCATAAGGGCCACCAACCGGTAGGAAACTTAAGGAGAAGTTTCCTGAAGCTCCAGAAGTTGCAGCTTTAGTTATACCCGTTGGGGTGTGTTCAACTAATACTGATGCTCCTGAAACATTCACATTTCCCCGTAATGAAGAAGTAGTGTCTACATCTGAAAACACTGGAACTGAAGCAAACATGAAAGCTAATAAAGAAGAGAAAAGAAATAATTTTTTAAAACTTGTCATAAAGACCCCCGATAATTATTAAAAAACACTCAAATCAAAAATTATTCTAGGATATCCTTTTGGATTGACTAAGACTAATTAATAACTTTTAAGTGTTTAACCCCAATTTTTTCACACACACACCGTGGAAATATTAAAATATCTAGACGAAATAATACCTTCTTTAGTTCACAATGTGAAATGATCAAATTAATATTTTTTTATGGCTACTTTTGTATGTATCAATGACCTCTCAAGTCACGCTGGATAAGCTCTCAACCTCTAGAAATTTATAGAAAAAAGGGCATCTGGTGGAGAAGTCTCTGGTTTGTTCTTTTACTCAGATTCAGTTAGTGAAATCTTATCCTTACTAAAATAATTCCTTAAAGCTTCAGGAACCTTGATGGACCCATCCTCAAGTTGATTAAGCTCAATAATTGCTAATAAAGTTCTTCCAACCGCTAAACCAGATCCATTAAGTGTGTGAACTAGTTCGTTGGAGTTATTATCAATATTCTTCCATCTTGCGCGCATCCTTCTTGATTGAAAATCTCTAAAATTACTACAGGAAGAAATCTCTCTGTAGTTCTCTTGTGAGGGAATCCAAGCTTCTATGTCATAGGTTTTGGCTGCACTAAATCCCAGATCACCAGTACAAAGAGAAACTACTCTGTATGGAATCTCTAGAGCTTGCATTACTACTTCAGCATGCGAGGTTAATTCTTCTAAAGCTGCCTCCGAATTGCCTCCCTCCACTACTTGCACTAATTCTACCTTTTCAAATTGATGAACACGCATTAACCCTCTAGTGTCTTTTCCATAGCTACCAGCTTCGCTTCTAAAACAAGGAGTATGGCTCACCCATTTAATAGGAAGTTGCTTAGAGTCAATTATTTGGTCCCTTAACATATTAGTGACAGGAATTTCTGCTGTCGAAGTTAAGTAGTAATTTTCATCACCTTCAATTTTAAAAAGATCTTTTTCAAATTTAGGTAACTGTCCTGTTCCGATTAGAGAATCAGAGTTGACTATGTAGGGCACATACAATTCTTCATATCCATGCTCTTTTGTATGTAAATCCAACATAAATTGTGTAAGAGATCTATGTAAACCTGCTAGATCTGATTTCAACACAGAAAATCTAGAGCCCGTAATTCTTGAACCAGCTTCCATGTCTATTCCACCTATTAGCTTTCCAATCTCTATATGATCTTTAGGTTGAAAATCAAACTCTGGAATACTGCCCCAGGTACGTATCTCTAAATTATCCTCTTCAGAACTACCAACTGGTACATCAGGGTCAGGAATATTTGGAAGTCCTAAACTAAAAGAGTTTAAATCTTCCAGAATTGAATCTAGCTTACTAGACTTCTTTTTAATGTCTTGAGTTAAAGTAGTTGCTTCTTTTTCTTTTGCTGAAGTATTTTTTTTAGCTGTCTTTAATTTTCCGATCTCTTTAGACATTCCATTTAAAGAAGCTTGCATTTTTTCCGTATCAGATTGCAATGCTTTTCTTGTTTCTTCTAATTTTTTCCAGACATTCAGATCAACTTCAAACCCTCTTTTTTTACAAGCGTCTTCAACTATATCAAGTGAATTTCTTAATAATTTTGAATCTAACATAAATTTGGGTGCTTAATTAGCATTGCCTCTATAGCTAACAATATCAGTTCCTTCAGGAATAATTAACTTAAATTCTTCAGTAGGAATTCCACTTATAGAAGCTTCTTTGAACTTTAATGAGACAATTTGACCAAATGAATCTAAATATCTTAATGAATAAAAAACACTATTTTTAATAGTGATGTTAATCCACCTAATGAAACTCTCTTCTTTTTTACTAGTTAACTGGCAAGAATAGCTGTTCAAATTACTTTCACAATCTTTAACAACAAAGAGCTCTTTTATTTCTTCAAGATTGAGAGTAAATAGTCCTATGGGTGTTTCACTTAACAGTTCATCTAAGGGTTGAACATTGACTTGTTCTAGCTCTGGATCATACCTATAAAAATCTTCACCATCTGAAAACATTATTTCGTTAAGTGGTTCATAATAAGAAATCTTAAATTTTCCTGACCTGTGAGCTATTATCTTGCCTCTAACCAGCCTTCTTTTTTTATCATGAATGGTTATTTGTTCAAAATTAGCTGAAAAGAATTTATGAGTTCTTATTGAATTAAATAGGTAATTTGGACCTTCAATAAACCTTACTTGGCTTTCTAAACTAGGATTTGTAGTGTCCCTAGTATTGTTAACTGTATCAACTTCATCAGGTGAGGCGTTTAAGCTTGGAATTAAAAATAGAATAGAAGAAATAAGAAAAAAGGAAACTAAATATCTCATAACTAAAAAAAGTTATAGTAACAGTCAATCTTCAGGTGGAGGAGCCACTAGGACCTCCCTATTCCCATTAGCTGCCATTGGGGTCACTACTCCAGCTGCTTCCATTGTTTCAATTAATCTTGCAGCCCTGTTATAACCTACTCTAAGTCTTCTTTGCACTGCTGATATGGATGCTCGCCTTGATTGAGTAACAAATAAAACAGCTTCGTCATAGAGTTCATCTGCCTCACCATCTTCATTAGGATCACCACCAAAAGGAATCCCCGGCATTCCTATAACGGCACCTTCTTCTTGTGTCACTTCATCTATGTAAATTGCCTTACCTCTTTGTCTCCAGTCTTCAGCTACTCTTTTGACTTCATCATCTCCTACAAAAGCTCCGTGAATTCGCTCTGGAATTGAGGTACCAGCGGCTAAATACAGCATATCTCCCTTCCCGAGTAACTGTTCTGCTCCTCCTTGATCGAGAATTACCCTAGAATCCATTTTTGAAGCTACCTGAAAAGCTATTCTTGCAGAAATATTGGCTTTTATAAGACCCGTTATAACATCAACAGAAGGCCTCTGAGTGGCTAAAATCATATTGATTCCAGCTGCCCTCGCTTTTTGAGCAATCCTTGCAATTAATTGTTCTGCAGTCTTACCCACTATCATCATTAGATCTGCTAATTCATCTACAGCTAAAATAATATTGGGAAGATTTTCTAAGTTAGGTGCCTCCTTTTCCAATTCCTCATCTTCTTCCTTCTTCCAGAGGGGGTCTTTTATGGGTGTACCTGATTTTATAGCTTCAGATACTTTCTTATTGTATCCATTGAGATTCCTTACTCCCAGTTGAGCCATTAACTTATATCGCCTTTCCATCTCATTCACGCACCAACGTAAACCACTTGAGGCTTCTTTCATATCAGTAATCACTGGGCACAATAAATGCGGAATATCTTCATACACTGAGAGCTCTAACATTTTTGGGTCTATTAAAATCAATCTAACCTGTTCTGGACTCGCCTTGAAGAGAATGCTCACAAGCATTGAATTAATTGCAACAGATTTACCTGAACCAGTAGTTCCAGCAACAAGTAAGTGAGGCATGGATGACAGTTCAGCAACTACTGCCGAACCACTAATATCTTTTCCTAATGCCACGGTAAGAGGACTTTTTGAGTCATCGTATTCAGTACTAGAAAGGACTTCACTTAAAAGAACTGGTTGCCTATCTTCTCTAGGTACTTCTACTCCAATCGTATCTCGACCTTCTATAACTTCAACTATTCTTACACTTGTTTTGGCAAGAGAGCGAGCCAGATCTTTATGAATGTTAGAAATTTGATTTACTTTTAACCCGGTGGGAAGCTTTAACTCTAGCCTGATAACCACAGGACCGGGCTGAATCGATTCAACTGTTACGTCATCAATGCCATATTCAGAAAGTTTACTTATAACTAAGTTACCTAATTGCCTGAGGGAATGTTCAGACGTTTCATTAGAAAGCTCTTCTGTTTTTTTATCCAACAAAGAGAGCTTGGGAGGATTCACAGCTTCTTTGTATTCAAAAAGTTCTTCTTGTTTTTCTTGTTGGACTCTATTACTAGTTTCAATCTTTTCCTTTGCCTCAATGACTTCAGGCGCTTTTATCTTTTCTTTTTTCTTAACTTCCTCTAAAACCCTTTGTTGTCTATCAACCTTGTCTTGTCTCAGTCTTTGTTTTTCTCTAATTCTTGTTAGAAAGTCTGCAGATTTCTCTCCGAACTCACCCCCAAATTCTATTAAATATTCTTGCGCCTTAATTATTAAGGTTGTCCAAGATATTTCTAAAGATAAAGTAAGTCCTAACAAGCCTAAACAAATGAAAAGAAGACTACTTCCTATAAAACTTAATGGCTCTAAAGTATAAGAAGAAACAGCTGATCCTATTAAACCTCCTGTATCTTCCGGTAAGAAAGAGCTACCGGGCTCTATAAATATTGATAATAAGGTTGAACTTGAGATTAAAAATAAAGACCACCCTAGAATTCTAATCCCTATAAGTCCTGAATAAATTTGTGAAAACTGTATTGGTCTTCTAAAAAATATAAAATGTCTTATAAGTGGCCACAGTAGCCAATAAGGTACTAGATACGCCATATACCCAACAATGGTGAATAGGAAATCGCTTAAATAAGCTCCCCAAGAGCCGACAGCATTAGAAACCCCAAACTCCTCCCCTACTAGAGGATTAGAAAAAGTCTGAGAGTTCCAGCCAGGATCTTGAGAAGAATAAGTAAAAAGAGAAATTATTACGAATATCCCAAGAAAACCTTGAACAATTAATAGAGATTCAAAGAAAAGTTGGTTTAGTTTTAAGCGAGAAATAGAGACAGCCTGTTCAGCTGATTTCTTTGTTGCTTGAGCCTTTTTTGCCACTTGCAGTAATATGTTTTCCGTATTGTATAGATTATTTAAAGCTTGTTCTAACTTTCAACAATAACTTATTATCATTTCGAAGTTATAATTTAGACCATGGAAGATAAGTTAAATAGAAAATTAATAATACTAGGATCCGGACCGACTGGTTATACCTCTGCAGTTTATGCTGCTAGAGCAGGACTTAATCCTTGTGTTATTACTGGGATGGAACAAGGTGGTCAATTGACTACTACCACTGATGTGGAAAACTGGCCTGGAGATAGTGACGGACTTCAAGGACCTGAATTGATGGAAAGAATGTTAAAACATGTCGAATCATTAAACGTGGAAGTTATTGTTGATCACATTGAAAAAGCAGAGCTCCTCAATCACCCTTTCACGTTACAAGGAAATATCAAAACTTATGAATGCGATTCACTCATTATAGCAACAGGAGCTTCAGCTAAATATCTGGGACTGCCTTCTGAAGAAGCTTATTTAGGTAAAGGTGTGAGCGCTTGTGCTACCTGTGATGGGTTTTTTTATAAAGACAAGAAAGTAGCTGTTGTCGGTGGTGGTAACACAGCAGCTGAGGAATCTCTTTACTTATCCAATCTTTGCTCTTCAGTAATTCTTATTCACAGGAGAGATGAATTAAGAGCTGAAAAAATCCTTCAAGAGAGGATTTTTAAAAAAGTTGAAGAAGGGAAGATAGAAATTCTATGGGATCATGTTGTAGAAGAAGTTTTAGGAGACAGTAATAAAGTTACAGGTCTAAACTTAAAAAACATTAAAAAGGATGAAACAAGTCAATTAAATCTTGAGGGTGTTTTTATTGCAATTGGTCATAATCCTAATACTGATATTTTTAAAGATCAATTAGATATGAAAGATGGTTACATACAGATTAATTCTGGACTTGAAGGTAATGCTACTTCAACAAGTGTAGAAGGCGTTTTTGCTGCTGGAGATGTTTCTGATCACATTTATAGGCAGGCTATAACTTCTGCTGGTCTAGGATGCATGGCAGCTCTTGATGCGGAGAAATACCTATCTGAAAATCAATGAAACATTTAAAAGTAAAAAAAGAAGGACATATATGTTGGGTTTATTTAAATAGACCTAATTCATTAAATGCTCTTAATACAGAAATTCTTCGGGAGCTAACTGAGTTTAATGCTTCTTTAAGATATGACCTGGAATCTAGAGTAGTTATCTATACTGGCACTGGAGATAATTTTTCTTCAGGGGCTGATTTAAAAGAAAAACGAGAGTCTGTTACCAGACTGGAGGCTTGGAGAAATAACTTCGGTAAACCTGCAATTTGGTCTTTTTTAGAAGTAGACCAAATAACTATTGCAGCAATAAATGGCTATTGCCTGGGTGGAGCAGCATGTATTGCATCTGCTTGTGACTTTAGGATTGCTTCTGAAACTGCAATTCTTGGTTATCCGGAAATAAACCTAGGCATAAACCTTAACTGGCTAGGCCTGCCATTAGCAGTTAGGTTAATTGGTCCTGCTAAGGCAAAAAAAATAGTCATAAGTGGTGAAAATGAGAATGCCAGTACCCTTTTATCCTGGGGTTTCTATGACGAAGTTCATGCAAAAGATAAATTAATGGAAGCCGCTAATAAAATGGCAAACTTATATGCTTCAAAGCCACCTATTGCTGCTCAAATGATAAAAAGAAGCGTTAATGAATTAACCTACTCAGGGGACGATGCAATTATGCACATGGATTATGATCAAACGCTCTTAACTCATGAAACTAAAGATAGGAAAGAAGCCATCAAGTCTTTCTTTGAAAAGAGAGACCCAGACTACAAAGGGGATTAAGCAGGCCTTTTCGTTAAGAATTTTTTAGCTTCTTCGTATTCTTCAACTAAAGTATCAACAGCTTCCCTAACTGTTGGTACTTCATGTAAATTACCAATACCTTGTCCTGATCCCCAAATATCTTTCCAAGCCTTTTTTTGATTGTCTCCTGGACCAGAACCGAAGTTCATATCATGTTTGTCAGAATAAGGTAAGTTGTCTGGATCAAGTCCTGCCTTGACTACACTGGGTTTAAGATAATTCCCATTAACTCCTGTAAAGGTAGCAGAATACATAATGTCATTAGCATTACTGTCAACGATCATTTCCTTATAGCCTTCACTTGCATTTGCTTCTTGTGTAGCTATAAATCTAGTACCAATATAAGCTAGATCAGCTCCCATTGCTTGAGCCGAAAGAACAGAAGCCCCATGAGAGATACTTCCCGATAAAACTATAGGCCCATCAAAAAATTCTCTTACTTCCCTAACTAATGCAAAAGGACTTAGAGTACCAGCATGGCCTCCCGCTCCAGCACAGACAAGAATAAGGCCGTCTGCTCCCTCATCAATTGCTTTTTTTGCATGTCTTATATTTATAACGTCATGTATCACAGCACCACCATAACTGTGCACAGAATCAACAACGAATTGAGGAGCTCTTAAACTTGTAATAATTATTGGAACTTCGTGCTCTACACAAACTTCCATATCGTGCTCTAAACGATTATTAGAATGATGACATATCTGATTAACTGCAAATGGAGCTACTATCTCTTCTGGATTATTGTTCTGATAGTCTTTCAATTCTTTCTTCATCATGGTGATCCATTCACCAAGCTTTTCTTCAGGTCTTGCATTCAATGCCGGGAAAGAACCTACTATTCCAGCTTTGCACTGTGCCAGTACTAATTCTGGATAAGAAACAGTAAATAAAGGAGCTCCAATTACAGGAATTCTTGTTTTATCTTTTAAAAAACTAACAACATCCATGTTTTTATCTTATTGACTTGATACCCAAAAATACATTGCAACTGTCAAGCATGCAATTATAAGAAGAGCAGCCATTGCATCGACTTTACTATCCTCTTGGTCTTCTGTCTTTTTCTCAGTATCTAAATCTGACATCCTTTCTCTCATTTAAATTTTTACTAACACTCTACCAACTTGATTTCCAGACAATATACTTTCGATTTCTACTTCAAGATTATCTAGAGAAACTTCTTTAGTAATTTTATCAAGTCCCTCTAAAGCCCAATCATGAGCGAAGTGTTCCCATATATGCTCTTTATCTTTTAAAGGAATTTCAACCGAGTCTATACCTATTAAAGCGTTGCCCCTCAAGATGAATGGAAAAATAGAGCTTTCAAAAGAAGGACCTCCAACTAGTCCACTACATGCAACAGCACCACCCGGACTTAATGATGTTAGCAAAAGACTTAAAATTTCGCCGCTGGCTACGTCGACTCCTACATCCCATAAACTTTTTCCAATTGGTTTTCTGGCAGTTTTTGCAAGTTCTTCTCTACTTAAAATATTAGAAGCTCCTATAGTGTGTAGAAAATCAGATTGGTCATTTTTACCTGTCACTGCTGTAACTTCGGATCCAAGTTTTGATAAAAGCATGACTGAAATGGAACCAACTCCACCTGTAGCCCCACTAACTACAGATTTAGTATTTTTTAGGCCTGTATATTCTCTAAAGCTGTCGAGAGCATGAATAGATAATCCAGCTGTTAACCCAGCAGTTCCAAGAGACATAGATTGCTTTGCGGTTAAGCCTTTAGGTAAATGAACTGCCCAATTAGATGGTACTCTTATGTACTCACCAAAACCTCCAGATGTATTCATGCCCAGGTCATATCCTGTAACTATGACCTCATCTCCTTCTTTAAAATCTGATACTCTGGATTCAGCTATCTTTCCAGCTGCGTCTATTCCTGGAGTGTGTGGATAATTTCGTGTAACTCCTGGCATACCTGAAGCAGACATTGCGTCTTTGTAATTTAAAGACGAGAAGTCTACCTTTATTAATAAATCTCCTTCAGGTAGATCTGCTATATTTTTTTCAACAATTTTTAAGCTAAACTTTCCTTCTGTTTCGGAAGCTTCTAAAGCTCTAAAAGTTGAAGTCATATTCTTCTTTAAGTTATGAATCTATCTTTGTTAAATATATCCAGTATTTTATATATACCCTTTTCAACTATAACTTCAGCTGCTGAACCAATTCTTGCTGTAAAAGGCTTTTTTTCAAAATATTGAATTTCTAGAAGCTTAAATTTACTTGCTAACTTCAAAAGGTAATCATCGGATGTTCCTATTTCATCTATTAAACCAAGTTTTTTTGCTTTCTCTCCTTGCCAGACCTCTCCCGTAGACACTTTCGCTACTTGAATTTTAGATCTGTTTTCTTTAACAAAATCTTTAAACACAACATGTAGATCTTCCAGCTCAGAGATAAATTTTTCCCTTCCTTGCTTAGTATTTTCTCCAAGAGTAGTAAGGGTTCTCTTAAATTTTCCAGCAGTATGCATTTCTATATCAATATCCAGTTTCTTTAGAAGCCTATGAAAATTAGGAAGCTGAGCAATGACGCCTATAGATCCAACTATAGCCCAAGGAGCTGCTACTATCTTAGTAGCAACGCAAGACATTAAATAACCTCCACTCGCTGCTATTTTGTCTATACAGACTGTAAGCTTAATTTTATTATCTACGAGTCTTTTAAGTTCAGCAGCACACAGTCCATAAGCATAAGCAGAACCTCCGCCACTCTCAACTTTTATAACTACTTCTTTGCATTTAACCTGAGAAGCAATAATGGCATTGATCTCTTGTTTAAGTTTACCAACAGCGCTAGCTTGTATATCGCCTTTAAAATCTAATACATAAACTATTTCTTTAGACTTACCCTTAATTTCTTTCTTCTTTTTCTTATTTCTTTCCTTCAAAAAACTTTTATACGCTTTAGGGTCCATTTCAGCACTCTTTAGAGTCACCCCTATTTCTTCTAATTTATCAGATAAATTCTTTACGATTATCCTTCCTTTATCTGTTTCTTTCCTATGCTTAGTGGAACTACTAATCATGAGAATAGGAATAAGAATTACTAATAAAACAGTAATAATTTTCAATAAGAAGAAGCCGTAAGCAACTAATAGATCTATCATAAATTATTTAGGTGCCATCCTTATTCCACCATCTAAACGTATGGTCTCTCCATTTAAGAATGGATTTTCTACTATGTGTTTAACCAGCGAAGCATATTCCTGAGGTAATCCTAGTCTTTTAGGAAATTGAGTCATTTCAATGAGAGGGCCTCTAACCTGATCAGTAGCCATGGCCATCATAGGAGTATCGAATATGCCTGGAGCTATTGTGTTAACCCTAATTCCCATCCGAGCTAGATCTCTTGCTATTGGTAAAGTCATTCCAACCACACCCGCTTTACTGGCGCTGTAGCCTGCTTGTCCTATTTGTCCGTCAAAAGCTGCTACAGACGCGGTATTAACTATTACTCCACATTCACCGTCTTCTCCAGGTTCGTTATTACCCATTTCAACCGCGGCTAACCTTAATACATTAAAGGTACCTATTAGATTTATATCGACTACTGCTTTGAAGTATTGCAATGGATGAGCACCATCTTTGCCTACTGTCTTGCTTGCACTTCCAATACCTGCACAATTAACAACAATATGTATACCTCCAAATTGCTCTACAGTTGCCTTAATACAGTTAGTAACAGAATCTTCATCTGTTACATTAGCAATAGCAAATGCCGTTCCATCCCCTAAGCTTTCTGCTGCCTTCTTGGCGTTTTCTTCATTGAGGTCAACTAACATGATTTTAGATCCAGCAGCTAAGAGCTTTTCAGCTGTTGCCAAACCCAAGCCTGAAGCTCCTCCGGTTATTAGCGCTACCTTGCCTGAAATATCCATAGTTTCTCCTGAAATTTTTATGTAAGGGACGCGAATATTACACGATAAAGCTTTCTTTAAAAACTCTTGAAGGTTATTTTGCACCTTGAACCGATTATCAAGGACCAACACGCACCAATTGAATGCAAAAAAAACAAAAAAAAACCTGAAAAGTTGGCATAAATCTTGCATTATAATTATTGATGGTGTTTATTTACTTTACTAAGAGGTTTAAATGATGAAATTTAAAAAAATTGCAGTTTTATTACTTGCCAGTATGAGCTACATGTCTTTAAGCGCAGCAGAGGTTGAATTCAACGGTGCACTTACTAATGATTATATTTGGAGAGGCATGAGTCAATCTGCTGAAGATCCAGCCGTGTCAGGTGGTTTTGATGTTACGTCCTCTAAACATGGTGCTTATGTTGGTGCTTGGGGCTCTTATGTTGATTTTGACAGTGAAACCAATACAGAAGTTGATTTTTATTTCGGTTATGCAGATGAATCAGCTAGAGGAGTAAGCTTTGATGTTGGCTATATTAGTTACAACTATCCTTCTGAAGGTAATTTAAAGTTCGAAGAGATTTATGTAGGTCTCGCATACAAGTGGGTAGGAGTACTTATATCTAAAGGCCTTGAAGATGCTCCTGATAACACAGAATGGTCAGTAGCCTTAGGAGATTCAGGTCTAGGGGCTACTTATGGTGATTATGATGGTGTAGGCAAATATAAGCTTGTAAGTTTTGATTTTCCAAAAGAGTTTGCTGGAATGACTTTTGGAATTGGCTTAAGCGATTTTGATGGTGCAAATGGCAACGCTGATGAAGATGGGTTTGTAATTACATTTTCTATGTAATTACATTTTTATTTGATAAAAAAGAGGCTTGATAGCTGATTATTTGGCCTCTTTTTTTTGATTCTGAAAAGGAGCGGAATACATTTCTAAAGCTTTCTTTTTTATCTCTGGGTCCAAAGTTTTAAATCTTTGTAAAAAAAAGTTTTCTCGTCCTTCGAAATTATCCTTACTATCGGTACAACCTAAAGCGTGAGCAGATATGTAGTTACTAGGCCATAATTTATAATTAGAAATAATTTCTTGATCGATTATTTTAGCCAGATCCTCCGTATTCTTAACTTTTTCACTAATATTTTTTCCTATATGAAGGTGAACCCTGCCTTTAGGCTCTTTTATCCCTTTAACTAACTCACCTAAATCTCTTTGATTACTTTCTTCATAAGATAATTCTTCCCTCCCTTCCCAACCAATAGCTTTGATAATATCAAGAGGGTCATATTCATAAGAGATAGAGACTGGCGTTAAATTAACTTGTTTTACCCACTCATTAATTTCTAGTGATTTTCTAGAAGAAAGGTACAACATCTTAAGCACTGCTGGGTCTGTAAAGTCATGTCCGTCAATTGCCCTTCCCTGTGATTGAGCAATCCATATACTTTCTTGATCTACAATTAATGAATGATTTATAAACCTTGAAAGATTAGCAAGCTTAGTTAATGTTTCTTTAACTCCCTTGATATTCCGATGCACTACAAAACTTTTATTTAAACGCATCAATTTCTCAAAGAAACCTGAGTCTAGAAGATTATCACCTATGGCGATTCTTACTGTTTTTTGACCCTTCATAAATCTTGCAAAGTTTAAGAACAATGAATCTAAAGCTATATCTCTGTGATTAGATATATATAAGGTGGGCCTTGAACTTAAATTTTTTGAACCTGAATATGAAAAACCATCTGTTGTCCTTTTAATCATCTCTTCCACAAAAGGAGCTAAATTGTTTTGGAACTGTTCAATACTTTTTGAGTTACCAAAACTTTTTATGAAAGTTTTTCTAAATAAAAAAGAACTTAATCCTGGAATAATTTTAAAGATTGAAGGGTATATCTGAGCTGAAATTAAGTCGTGAAATCTTTTATCATAGGTCAAAGATTTTATGACATCGGAAACCTCTTCGTCTTTATAAGGCGATATGGAATCAAAATTCTCTTCTAGATTATTCAAACTTTTATTTTTAACATTAGTGTTTGAAGGATGA
>ENA-ORXI01000235-ORXI01000235.1-sediment-metagenome-genome-assembly--contig:-NODE-235-length-44741-cov-7.421256_pt1 | contig 44741 bp, 36 predicted proteins | sample MGYA00237861_ERZ511468 | MGnify/ENA primary metagenome ERZ511468 (study PRJEB26299, sample SAMN06266213) | sediment metagenome | isolation source: Hudson Canyon methane seep mesocosm | place: USA:Hudson... | reverse complement strand
CGACTAATTGTTAATTGTACCAATTTTTAGGAGCATGGCGTGCGAAAAATTCTTTTTGCCAGTAGTGAAGTTCATCCATTAATGAAAACGGGCGGTTTAGCTGATGTATCATCGAGTTTGCCAATCGCACTTCGTAAAAATGGCCAGGATGTTCGAGTTATCTTGCCTGCCTACCGCCAATGTTTAGAGGCTTTAGCTGATATTCGCACTGTTGCTACGGTTAAATTAGAGGGGTTTCATCTCCCTGTAGAAATTCTAGAATCTACACTTCCTGATACGGATGTCACGCTATGGTTGTTGAATTCTCCGCAACATTTTGATCGTGAAGGTGGAGCGTATGGTCCGAATTCAGGTGGGGATTGGGAAGATAATGCGGCACGGTTTGCTCTATTTTCACGAGCAATTGCCGCTGTAGCAATGGATGAACTTGGTCTTGATTGGCAGCCAGATATTTTACATTGTAATGATTGGCAAACTGGACTCGCGCCTGCATTGATTGCTGATATGCCTTCTCGTCCTGCAACGATATTTACTATTCACAATTTGGCATACCAAGGTTTATATCCTAAAACAGCATTTGATGCTTTAGATTTACCTTTATCATTGTGGCATAGCAATGGTTTAGAGTTTTATGACATGCTTTCTTTTATGAAGGGTGGTTTGATTTATTCTGATCATATAACGACGGTTAGTCCGACTTATGCGGAAGAGATTTGTACCTATGAATATGGTTATGGTTTAGAGGGACTGTTATCTGAACGAGCAAAAGAAGGTCGATTAACGGGGATTCTAAATGGTATTGATAATGAGGAATGGAACCCGACAACTGATTCAGCAATCAGTAAAACTTATTCAATTAAAACGGTATTAGATAAACGAGAAAATAAAGTCGCGATACAGCGGTATTTTTCTTTACCAGAAAAAGAAGATGTACTTGTTTTAGGTCTAATCAGTCGACTTGTAGCCCAAAAAGGGGTGGATTTAAGTCTTGATGCTGTTACCCAACTGCTAGAATCTGGCGAAAATATTCAGCTCGTATGTTTAGGTAGTGGTGAAAAAAGTTACGAACAAGACTTGCGTGTTTTACGTGCTAAATACCCAGATAAGATTGGTGTGGATATTGGTTATAACGAAGCCTTGGCACACCAAATTGAAGCCGGAGCTGATGCCTTCTTAATGCCTTCTCGTTTTGAACCATGTGGACTAAACCAATTGTATAGTTTGCGTTATGGTACTTTACCGATTGTCAGAAATACTGGTGGATTAGCTGATAGTGTTGTGGATGCATCTGGTGATGATTTGAAAAATGATCTGGCAACAGGCTTTAAGTTTGATGCAGCTACGGCGGAAGCATTAGAAGAAAGTTTGCGACGTGCGATTAGCTTATTCCAACGTCCTCGAATTTGGAGGAAGATGGTGCTCACGGCTATGGAACAAAGTTTTAGCTGGGAAGAAAGCTCACAGGCTTATTTAGACTTATACGATAGTTTGAAATTAGACGACTAGGCCAGTAATAAAGCTAATGCGAACAAAGCAGGTAAGGCTTGAATAAAAAATATTCGTTTATTCACAGTTAAGCCTGCAAAAATGCCGGCAATAACAATACAGCTTAAGAAAAAGAGCAGTATTGCTGTACCGGCATTGCCAAGTAGTAGCCCCCAAATTAAGCCGGCAGCAAGGAATCCATTATATAAACCTTGATTGGCTGCTAGGTTTTTAGATGCTTTGGCATAGTCAGCTGTTAGTTTAAATGTCTTTCTACCTAAAGGTTTGTCCCAGAAAAATATTTCTAAAACAAGAAAATAGCCATGTAATAAGGCAATGATGGCTACGAGACCATATGTGATTATAGCCATTATAAACTCCCTGTTTGATAGTGATTGTGTGTGAGTATAACCATGAGGATAGGGATAGCCATATCCCCAGCGAAATTCTGTAGGCCAATAAGGCGAGCCACCGACTCTAACGCCAGATAACATGAGTTCGGCAACAGCCGATTCACCAACACTAGCAACACAGCGTTTTAACTCGATGTCTGCATCCAAACGTTGTTGATAGCTTCCGCCTTGCCAATAGGCTTTATCGTGTTCTGTACAGCAAGATAACCAGAGTTCACCTTGCGTTATTGTGCCATCAGGAAATGAGCTACAACCATCTGAGGTAAAGGGTCGGATCTCATCAGCAATGGTGATAGTGCTGAAGATAGAGATGAATAAAATTAAAAGAGTTTTCATTGCTTATCGTGCATATTAACGACTTGATGAGTAATAAACATAATCAGTAATACGGCAAGCCCAAAAATATATAAACCAGAATGAACTTGAATGCTAGCAATGGCGCCAAGCTTTACTGTCACAATAAGAATAGCGACCACCATGACATCTAACATGGCCCAGCGACCATAATCATGCATAAGTTGGAGTAGTTTTTTTCGTTGATTTGGGTGAGTAGTGTTCGGGTGTAGCAGATTGAATAATAAGCTTATTTTTGCTAGCGGCAAGACGATACTGAAACATGCCACAATAATAAATATAAAAAACTGTCCATCTTGCAATAGTTGCCAAATTCCAGACATAATTGAAAATGAATTACTGACCATCATAAACTTGGTGATGGTCATCATCGGCATGACAAAACCAGCTATTAATAATAATGATGTGATTACTAATAGCCAGCGTAATTGTGTCGATGTATTAGTCACTGTTTTTATCTGTATCTATACGGTCTTTCTTAGAGATATAGCGTGGTTTATCAGCATTCTTTTTAGATTTCGATTTAGCCTTGTTCATTTTTGATTTAGGCTCAAGCCCTTTTATTTTGGCTACAGGTAACTTTGTTTTTAGATGGAACTCAACACGTTCAAGATTTTTCAAATCATGATGCTCAACTAAGTTAATCGCCATTCCCGTTTGGTCGCCACGACCAGTACGGCCAATACGATGAATATAAATTTCACCTTTGAATGGAACATCATAGTTAATAACATGACTAATGTTTGTTAAATCTAATCCCCGTGCAGCGACGTCAGTTGCGACCATGACTTTGACTTGGCCAATGCGGAATTTACGTGTTTTATCTCGTCGAACAGCCTGATCAAAATCACCATGCATAACTTGGGCGGAGACATTGCGAGATTGAAGCCACTCGGTGACTTCTTCGGCACGTTCACGTTTATTACAAAATACTAAGGCACTGCTACATATTGGATCATTAATTGTAGCGAGTAATAATGCCTGTTTATGGTCTTTATTATCGGCATAGTAAATCGTTTGAGAAACTTGCTCTGATTTTTCATTAGCAGCATGAATTTGAATAACTTCAGCATCATGGAGTAGTTCTTCTGCAAAAATATCAACCCCTGAACCTGCCAGTGTTGCCGAGAACAAACAAGCTTGAAAACCATCAGCAATCGTTGCTAATAATGCTAAAACATCTGGACCTTGGCCCATATCAAGCATGCGATCTGCTTCGTCAATAATCACCATATCAATATCAGACAAATCGATGGCTTCATCTGAAACAAGGTTTAATAAACGGCCTGGTGTAGCGACAATAATATCGCAAGCTTGTTGGGCAAATTCAGCTTGTTTATGTGGTGAAAAACCACCTGTGACAATGGTGGTATTAACCTGAATATTTTTAGCTAATTGAGTGACCACATGTTGAATTTGAAAAGCTAATTCACGTGTAGGGGCGAGAATTAACACCTTAGGATCAGGACCATTATTAGGTTCATCAATCAGCTGTTGTAATGCCGGTAAAACAAAAGCAGCTGTTTTACCCGTGCCGGTAGCGGCACCAGCCAACACATCTTTTCCTTCTAAAATAAAAGGTATCGCTTCTGACTGAATAGGTGTCGGTGTGCTGAACTTTACACTATCAAGTGCTGCAAGTAGCTTGTCATCAAGCATGAAATCATCAAATGTCATAGGGTTATTTCTTTATTTGGTAGGCAAGTACATTGCCAGAAAGCATCATCGGAATAATGACAAGACCTTGTTCATGTAAAACAATATGATCGGCACTGCCTTGATCTAAGCTTATAAGCGTTTTAGTGATGCCTGAAGGCATGATATGGAGTAATTTTCCAGCCATCCAGTCAGTGACAAAATAATTGCCATTACCATCTGATTCAACGCCATCTAAATTTCCGGCAGGTGTTTTATCACCTAAGCTTTGAATCTGTTTGCTATCAAGATTAATCGTTTTTAAATGGCCAGCAATATCGGTAGCAAAACCATCTGTCATAACGCCCCAGCTTCCTACAATAAGTTGATTGTTTTCAACCAGTAGACCATTAGGAACTTCAAGTTCATCTGTTTGTAGCCATACTTCAAACTTATTATCAGCTAAACGATAAATCGTATTCGTTAAAAAGGCTGAAACATATATATTGCCGTTTTTATCTGCAGCTACATCGTTAAGAAACTTTGCGTTTGGCGCAGAATAGCGTTGGGTTATCGTCTTATTTTTAATATCAACCACGACGAGTTCATTTATATCGGCAATATAAAGTGTGTTACCAACAATCGTTAATCCCTTAGGTGCATTCAAACCTTCAAGCCAGTGAAGATCTTTAATGCTGCCATCAAGTGATAATTGTGAAATATAGCCATTAGCATCAGCATCGGTAGGGCTACCATTGATATTAGACACATAAAGTTGTTTATTTTTAGCATCGAAAGCAATCGATTCTGGTTGCTCAAAGATAGCATCAGTTTGCCATGCAGGAACCAAGATTGGGCTAGCAGCAACAATACTGGGTAAAAGTAGGATGAATAAGCTTAATAAGCCTGTCTTTATTTGTTTCATATCTTGCCCGCAGGTATTAATGGATTAGAGAGAATGATACAGGCTTTAGCTTTGGCTAGCTAAGATTGCTTGAGAGATTATCCAATATCGAGATGCCTTACCTATCGTGACGAATAAGATAAAAATCCCAAAGTTAACTTTCAATACTCCAGCAACAAATGTTAATGGATCACCAATAATAGGCACCCATGCAAATAACAGGCTCCACGTTCCATAACGGTTAAATTGTTGTTCTGCCTTATTTGTTTGTTGCTGTGAGAGCTTAAACCAACGATGCAGTATGGAATCTGCACCCCAACGCCCAATTAGATAATTAACGATTGAACCTAATACATTACCGAACGTTGCGATGATAATTATTGTTAGTGGGTTTTCTCCTGCAAGCAATAAAGCCGATAAGACAAGTTCAGAACTAAGGGGCAAAATTGTGGCAGCGAAAAAGGCTGATAAGCCAAGCCCCCAAAGGCCTAATTCAGATAATAGCTCCATAAATTAAGAACAACTACAGAGTGATGGGCTTGGGTGAATGAATAAAATAATCATTGTATAGATATTGTTAGCTAGTTAGCTTCAGTATGAGGATTCAATATAGAGTAGTTTACTTGTTTTTTAGCAGTTATCTTCAATACGTTTAGTCTCTTTATATAATCATTCATAACATAATGTGTTGCATCGACTGGTTGAATCCATAGCACTAGGTGGACTGTCAGGCTATATCAAAACCTTGTTTAGTTTGCACGCTATCATCATTAAGAATACGTGATTTCCCTGAGCCAGTTCTATTTGGGTCGACATAATCAGAAAAGAAAAATTAATGCTGACTATATAAACCTTTATTAGCTGAGATTCATTGTCTATCAGCATAAGATCTCCTAATGATTTTTTATTTATGGAGGCACTATTTAAAGTTCACATTCATCTAATGTAATTGGTTTGTCATTGATGCTGGCGATCCGTCTTTTCATTAATCCATTATCTGCAAATTCCCACAATTCATTGCCATAAGAGCGATGCCACTGTCCGGAGTCATCATGCCATTCATATTTAAATGTTACGGCAATTCTATTGTCATCAAAACACCACAATTCTTTCTTGAGTCGGTAATTGAGTTCTCTTTGCCATTTTCGATTGAGAAACTCAATTATCTTTTCTCGACCTGAAAAGATTTCTGCACGGTTTCGCCATTCACTATCAACGGTATAGGCCAGTGCCACTTTTTCAGGATCGCAAGAGTTCCAACCATTTTCAGCTAATTGAACTTTTTCTTGGGCGCTTGCATGGTTAAAAGGGGGAAGGGGAGGTCTAGTGTGCATTGTATTTCTCGATTTTGTTGTTAAAGGTAATACTGACATAGCATGGGGTGTGCCAAGAAGATTAATAGGTCAACAAATCAAATAAAAACAATCATTTAAAACTATTTTAATGATAATAAAGATGTATGTTTGCATTTGATTTGAATACGATATATCGTGGAATAACGATATATTAAATGTGAGATACCCTATGAGTATTAGTGACCAAATAATGAAACGCTATGAGTTGATATTAAACTCTGCTGGTGAAGGTATTTATGGCTTAGATGCAGATGGTAAGGCAACGTTTGTGAATCCTGCTGCAGTGAAAATGACAGGATGGAGTGTTGAAGAGACAATCGGTGAGGCCGGTCATGCTCAACATCATCATACTAAGGCCGATGGTAGTCCGTATCCTCATGAAGAGTGTCCAATTTATGCTGCGTTGCACGATGGCAAGGTTCATCATCAGGTGCGTGATGAAGTGTTTTGGAGAAAGGATGGCACTAGTTTTCCCGTGTATTACACCAGTACTCCGATTATTGATGAGGGAGAAATTATTGGTGCTGTAGTTGTATTTCAAAACGTGACTGAAATAAAAGAATCTGAAGCTAAACTTACTAAAGCTATGGAAGAAATACATCAATTAAAAGATAGGATTCAAGCAGAAAATACCTATTTGCAAGAAGAGATCAAACATAACAGCAACTTTGAAGAAATTTTAGGACAGAGTCCAAAGCTTGAAAAAATATTTCATCAGGTAGAGCAAGTGGCACTCACAGATACTTCAGTCCTATTATTAGGCGAAACGGGAACTGGTAAAGAATTATTTGCACGTTCTATTCATAATTTAAGCCAAAGAAAAGAACGACCATTAGTTAAAGTTAATTGCACTGCATTGCCGATCAATTTAATAGAAAGTGAATTGTTTGGTCATGAAAAAGGTAGTTTTACAGGAGCGACTTCACGGCGAATTGGTCGTTTTGAATTAGCTGATGGAGGCACCATTTTTCTAGATGAGATTGGAGAGTTGTCGCTTGATCTCCAAGTTAAGTTATTAAGAGTCGTGCAAGAAGGTGAGTTTGAGCGCTTAGGTGGTTCGACCACTATTTCTGTTGATGTTCGCATTATTGCTGCAACACATAGAGATTTAAAAGTAATGGTTAAAAAACGGGATTTCAGGGAAGATTTATTTTATCGCCTGAATGTATTTCCTATAACGCTGCCACCCTTAAGAGAGCGAGGAAAAGATATTGCGATTATTGTGCAATCTTTTGTGGAGCGTTTTTCTTTAAAAATGGGTAAGGCAATCGAGACTATTCCTCAGAAAGTAATGGACGAGTTGATTCATTACTCTTGGCCTGGCAATGTGCGTGAATTAGAAAATATTATTGAGCGAGCAGTCATTCTTTCGAATAATAATGTGCTAAAACTTCAGGATAAATTAGTCAGTGATAGCATGAATGATGACGCTGATAATTCTAGTTTAAAAACATACTCTGCTATGGAAAAAGATTATATTATTAAAGTACTCGAATATACGCAATGGCGGGTATCAGGTGAGCAGGGTGCTGCGACTATATTAGAAATGCACCCAAACACATTACGTTCTAGAATGAGCAAATTGGGTATCAAACGCTCAACTTCATCAGCTTAATTCAAGGGCTTATCTTATAGTCAGCAATGCTCACTGGACTTTCTGTAAAAATCTTAATTAAGTTACGCTCATAAATGGACTTGAGTTAGCCCGTTACATCTTTCCTATACAAATAACATAATATCGAATATACACGATATATCGTTCTTTGTTGTCTTTTGAATCTCGTGTGGTGTTTTGGTGTGAAAGATGTAAGATACTGAATTATATGGTTTATTTGCCATTGATCTGGCTTGGCATATCTTCTGCAATACCCTTTTCACCATTTTGGTATTTTCAGGAGAATCACATGAATCAAGTAACAATATTAACCAGCCCGACGTGTAGTTATTGTCATGCGGCTAAAGACTTGTTGAAACAACAAGGTATTTCATACCAAGAAGTTGATGCAACAAGTAATAGCCCAGAAGTACAACAACTTCTATCTAAAAGTGGACAACGTACTGTCCCTCAAATTTATATCGATAAAGAACCTATTGGTGGCTTTAGCGAATTATCCAAACTACTTCAAAGTAGTGAATTTGATATCTCTAATCTACAACACTCAATTTAAAGTATCCCTTTAAGGAGAACAATAATGAATATTCATACATCAAAAATCATCAAATTAGCCTTGGCTGGTATGGCACTAAGTTTTGCAGTATCTCAGCCAACTTTTGCAGCAGAATCTTTAAGTGATGTGAAATATAAAACAGTCACTATTGAGGGGCAGGAAATTTTCTATCGTGAAGCAGGCGACCCAAATGCACCAACGATTCTATTGTTACATGGCTTTCCTACATCTTCACATATGTTTCGTGAGTTGATTCCCGAGTTGTCAGAAAGATATCATTTGGTGGCACCAGATTATCCAGGTTTTGGTCAAAGCTCGATGCCCGCGGTTGATAAGTTTGATTATACCTTTGATAATTTGGCTAACGTAGTAGGCAAGTTTGTAGACACTGTTGGTTTAGACAACTACAGCCTGTATTTAATGGACTATGGCGCACCAGTTGGTTTCCGTCTAGCTACAAAAAATCCTGAACGTATCGACTCTTTGATTATTCAAAATGGTAATGCCTATATTGAAGGTATTGATAATAACTTTTGGGAACCTATTCAAGCCTATTGGAAAAATCGTGATGCGGTTAATAAAGGCCTAGATAACGATTGGTGGAAAAATATTAAGGCTGCTTATAAAAAGCCAAATATGACCAATGATGAAGCCTTACGTTTTCTAGTCACAGAAGGTGCAACCAAGTGGCAGTATACAAATGGTGTTCGTAATGCTGAAAATATTAGTCCAGATACCTGGGATCATGTTCAGCCATTATTAGATAGGGAGGGCAACACGGAGATTCAACTTCAACTTTTCTATAGCTATGGTTCAAATCCACCCCTATATCCACAATGGCAAGCCTATATGCGTGAACATCAGCCACCAACGTTGATTGTTTGGGGAGACAAAGATGAAATTTTCCCAGCAGCAGGTGCTTATCCATACAAACGTGATTTGAAGAATGTAGATTTCCACCTACTTAATACGGGCCACTTTGCATTAGAAGAAGATGTGGATGTTATTGCTAATCATATTAAACGTTTCTTAGGCGATAAAAAGTTTGCTGTAAATACATCAAAATGATGACAGGCTTATAGGAGGTCAAATGGCCTCCTATAAATTTATCTTCGCTAGGAGTAATACAATCATGAATCAAAACTTCACACAATTTGCTTTCACCGATAGCGTAAAAGAAGTACAGGAATATCACGGTACACGACAATCATATGCTCGAATGGAAACGTCAGGTGATCGATTTTCTCTATCCTATAAGGAAAGTTCGTTTATTGAATCACGTGATAGTTTTTATATGGGAACAGTAGGTGATAATGGTTGGCCTTATGTTCAATTTCGAGGCGGTCCGCAAGGGTTCCTTAAAGTAATAAATGAAACGACAATTGCTTATGTTGATTTCAGGGGGAACGGACAATACATCAGTACAGGAAATATTCATGCAAATAATAAGACCTCATTATTCCTCATGGATTACCCATCACAAAGACGCCTAAAAATTTGGGCAGAATCAACTATAATTCAGGCGGATGAGAATGAAGAATTAGTGAAGCAATTACAGATGGATGGCTACAAAGCGCGTATTGAAAGAATTGTTATATTTAATATTCAGGCTTATGACTGGAACTGCCCACAACATATCACGCCACGTTATACCGCGGATGAAATTGCAGTGATGGAATAACGGTACCACTACAAGACTGAAATAGTGTCTATGATGTATATCAAATGCCATTAGTCAGCTGCTTCCGCCCAAATACGATACATAAGCAGTCAAGTTAAACATTATATAAGAGCTTAAGAATGAATAAAAAATACTTAGCTTATGTTCTAACTTGCAATGTCGAATTTGATATACTTGGTATGAAAAAACTAAAAAGGCCTACGAAAATTTCTCAAGGTCACTCCAGCCACAAAAAAAGCGTGGCTCGTTAAAAATACGTTATGTGCCTCTCCATTCCGGTTGCAGACAAACACATGTAATATCTGAATTTACAAATTATGAGGTTCACCAATGACTAAAATTGATGGCAAGGTCGAAGAGTTACTCGCTAAACATCCTAGTTTAACGAAACTTGAGGCAATCAAGATCGTAACTGAGAAAAATGAGCGCAAGAAGAAAAAGCGTGTGGAAAAAACAGATAGAAGTAATGCCAAAAAGCTTAGAAACGAGGCAAACCGCCCAGAACGGGATGACGTTGACTCTTGAGCACATAACAAACTGTTGTAGTACGTTGCAGTCGCTTAGTTCCTGCACGTACGAATATCAGAATTAGTTTTTGTGTAATCATGAACCTATTTGATTCTAGTTGGTTTGAGCCATTAGCAATAACTGCAGATATTTATCATTACTTGTTGATTCAACTTCTAAGCTAGATATGTTCAGACTGCTTTCTCCTGTGGGTTCAATCAGTCGATGAAACATTGCTTTTAAACGTGTTGGGTTAAGATTATAGTGGACACTAATAGGGTGGACTATTAATAGACTCCATTTTCCATAACGGTAAAAGTATTGTTCGGCTTTATCTGTTTGTTGTTGTGTTAGGTGAAACCAGCGGTGCAGGAGAGTGTCTGTTCCCCAGTGACCAATAAGATAATTGATCAATGAATTAAGAACAACTACAGATAGATCGACTCGGGCGAATTAACAAAATAATCATTGTATAGATATTGCTGGCCAGTTAGCTTCATTATGAGGTTTCAATACAGAGTAATTTACTTTTTTTAGCAAATATCGTCATTACCCTTAGTATCTTTATGTAGTAATTCACTACTTAGTGTGTTGTTTCCTCAAACTTAAATTGTTACTTCTAGGTATATTAGCTAGATGTAATCTGACAGCTGTCGACCCAAAGCAGACGGTTAGGTTAATTAACCACGGGAAGAAAGTACCTTCATATATTATGATGCCAAGGGTTGGAATCGAACCGGCACGGCCGTGAAGTCGAGGGATTTTGTAATTGTTTTGCCCACATGTCTATTGATGTTTGCTATGGAAGAATAGACAGTGAGCGTTCTATAAAGCAGAAGTTTATATTATTCAGGGTCATTTTTGATCGTGCGATCTCTGGTTTTAGGGACGAGTTTGTTACAATTTATGATAATTAATAGCTGTAAGTGTAGTGAGTCATTATTTCGAGCTATAATTTTGTAGTAATATTTTACATAAGGCGTGTGACATGGATCCTCTTTGGTTATTGATAGCTCTTGTTCTTGGTTTTATAGCGCAACAAATTCGTCTGCCACCATTAGTCGGCTTTTTATGTGCTGGTTTTGCTTTACATGCTTTAGGTATTGAAGGTGGTCCAGTACTAGAAAAGTTCGCTGATTTGGGTATCACTCTGTTGCTCTTTACGATCGGTCTAAAACTACGTCTACGTAATCTACTGGCTCCAGAAGTATGGGGAACTGCAGGCGTGCACATGACAGTACTCATTGTCGTTCTTGTAGGCTTATTATTGGTGCCTACTTTAATAGGGCTCTCTTGGTTGGGAGCGTTGGATTGGCAGGCCGCAGCCGTTATCTCTTTCGCATTAAGCTTCAGCAGTACTGTATTCGCGGTAAAAACTTTGGAAGATCGGGGTGAGATGAAATCTGTCCATGGTCAGGTAGCGATTGGTATCCTTATTATTCAAGATATTATTGCTGTAATCTTTCTGACATTAGCAACGGATAAGTCTCCTACGCTTTGGGCATTAGCATTGTTATGCCTGCCTTTTTTTCGACCACTCTTCAACTATTTTATGGAACGCAGTGGGCATGGTGAAGTCTTGGTATTATTCGGTATGTTCATGGCTATCGGCGGTGGTGAGTTATTTGAGTTAGTGGGCATGAAGGCTGATTTGGGTGCACTAATTCTAGGTGTAATGTTAAGTGGGCAAAGTAAATCAGGTGAGCTTGCACGCATTTTATTGAGTTTTAAAGATTTGTTTTTGATTGGTTTTTTCCTCTCAATTGGCATCAATGCATTACCTACCGTGTCTGATATAGTCATTGCCGTTGGATTAGTACTGTTGGTGTTACCGTTGAAGGCGATACTATTTTTTGGAATTCTTACTCGATTCCGTTTGCGAGCACGTACTGCCTATCTCAGCACTGCTAGCTTAGCCAACTATAGTGAATTCGGTTTGATTGTCGCTGCGATAGGTGTTGGGGCAGGATTGATTGAGCAACAATGGTTGATGATTATTGCTATTGCACTGTCTTTCAGTTTTATTATGGGTTCGATTGTGAATGCCCATGCACATAGTTTGTATGCCTCCATTGAACATTATTTACATAAATTCGAGACAGAGAAACGACTTGCTGGTTATATCAAACCAGATCTGGGTGATGCAGAAATTTTAGTCGTTGGAATGGGTAGGGTAGGTAGCGGAGCTTATCTGGCAATGCGAGAAACGTATGCAGACAAAGTGTGTGGGATTGATGCTGATATTGATAAGGTGACTAGTCACCAGCGGTCAGGTCATCAGGCAATATTAGGCGATGCAGATGATATTGATTTTTGGCACGATGTTGACCTCAGCAAATTACGTTTAATCATGTTGGCGATGCCTAGCCTAAGTGACATGCAACAGGCGGTTAAATTTCTGAATGATGTTGGCTACGACGGTACTATTGCTGCAGTAGCTAAACATGATGATGATCGTATTGCCCTAGAGGCTGTAGGAGTACATGAAAGTTTTAATTTCTATGCTGAAGCAGGTGCGGGGTTCGCTGAGCATGTTCGTCAGCAATTGGAAATAAAAAGTCCCAGCAGACTTAATGACTGAGGCTTTCACATATCAGATGGTACCTTGGGCCGGAATCGACCCAAAGCGGTCAGCGGTTCAGGTGGTGAGTTAGGATTTAGGCTCTTCATATAAGATACCCATTTTCGCGGGGTTAGGTAGTGAAGTTACTCGCATTGGTCCAGCATTTTATTCATTTCATCAAAAGCAGCTTGAAGCTCTTCTAATCCTGCCCTTGCTGTGTCTAGATTGCCATTTGTATATTTTTTCCATAAATCATGAGCGAGGATATGTATTTTTTTGTGAGCCTTGTTTAGACCTGCTAGACATTCTGGTTTAAATAGTTGTGCCTCTTCAGCCCGTTTAATCCAATGACCACAGTGGCAATTTTTGTTATCCATAATAGGCCAATACTCAATATCATCTGGAGTAGCTTGTATATTGGACACAAAGTGATTTTGCCATTGCTTGCTGGTAAGGCTGAATAATTCCAACTTGTTTTCTTTAGTGGTACGGTTTTTATGACCACTAGCTAGCCAGTCTTTATTGGCTGTGTATTCAACAAGCCAATGTGGAATTTCACTCGCAGGCATAGGTCTTGCCACACCATACCCTTGCACCTCTTCGCATCCCATAGTGAGTAGCATCAATCCATGCTCAGTTGTTTCAACACCTTCGGCAATTACATCACGATTAAAGGAATCCGCCAGTCCAATGACGCCATCAATAATGGCATAGTCACTAGGATCGTCTAAGATATCTCTGATAAATGTCTGGTCGATTTTGATGGTATTAGCGGGTAGGCTTTTTAAATGTGCCAGTGATGAATACCCAGTGCCAAAATCATCGAGAGCAAAACGAATGCCCAACCCTTCTTGGCAAGTTTTAACAATGTGACTGATGGCCTCAAGATCCCCTAAGACACTGCTTTCTAAGATCTCTATTTGTAACCATTTTGAATCTACCGACGGATGTTTTACTAACGCACCTTGTAGTTGATTATAAAAGCCTTCGGATAATAAATGATGAGATGATATATTGATGCTCACCTCAAGTTCAATGCCTGGCTGCTGCCATTGTTCAAGCTGAGTTATTGCCTCATTTATCACCCAGTTACCGATCCGAACTTCTAATTCTGTACCATCAATGTGTGGTAGAAAATCTAATGGCGGAATTACTCCATTTTCAGGATGAAGCCATCGGAGCAAAGCTTCAGCGCCAAATACATTACCCGTGACCATGTTGACTTTAGGCTGGTAATACAAACAAAGCTCACCATTGATTAAGGCTTGCTCAATTTCAGCTAAGCGATGATGTTTGTGAACGGTTTCTTTATCTTGCTCTGCATTAAATAAATGATAGCGGTTTCGGCCTGCTTGTTTTGCTTCATACATAGCGTGATCAGCATGGCGTAGTAGCGTATCTGCATCACCATCATCCAGAGGATAAATCGTGATACCACTTGAGGCTGTCACATTATGTGAATTACCATCAATAATAAACGGCTGGGATAATGAATGGTGAACCCGTCCCATAGTTTGTTCACACTGCGCGTAAGAGACGATATTGCCCAATAGCAGGGCAAACTCATCACCACCTTGCCGAGATACAGTATCCTCCTCTCGAACACATGCCTTAATACGTAGGGCTACTTCAATTAATAAGTCATCACCCACATCGTGACCAAAGTTATCGTTCACAGGCTTGAAGTCATCTAAATCAAGGAAGCACACCGCCAATAGTGATTCAGAACGGTTGCTATGAGCAATGGCTTGTTGGAAACGGTCAATGAATAAAGCACGGTTAGGTAATCCAGTTAGCACATCATAGTGTGCCATTTTCTTCAGTTCATCTTGTTGCAGTTTACTTTGGGTGATATCTGTAAAGACACCGACATAGTTAACGACATTATCATTGGTATCGGTTAGTGACGAAATAGTAAGTAATTCAGCATACACTTCGCCACTTTTTCTTCGATTCCAGATCTCACCTTGCCAGTGTCCGTGTTCATCTATTTGTTGCCACATTTTCTGATAGAACTCACTGTTTTGTTTGCCAGAGCTGAGAATGCGAGGGTTTTGGCCTATGACTTCCTCTCGACTGTAGCCAGTAATGTCAGAAAAGGCTGGATTAATATCAACAATAATCCTATTAGTGTCAGTAACTGTTATGCCTTCATGAGTATCATTAAACACCCGAGAGGAGAGTTGTAGTGATTTCTCAGCTTCTTTTCTAAGAGCTATTTCACGTTTTAATCGGTAGAGCCAGTAAATAATAATGAGAAATATACTTAGGATAATGATTAAGTATTTAACTATGGTTTTAGTTTGAATACCCAGTTCAATGTCGAGTGAACGCCAGCGGTCAAAGATACGATTTTTTTCTTGCTGACTTATACTATCTAGGGCCTTTGTTACCATAGATGCTAACTCAGGATGCTCTTTAGTAATGGCAAAGCTAAACTCGCTTTTATATTCAGTCTGCCCTGCAAACCTTAAGTTTGCCAACCCTGTTTTTTTCATTGTATGACTTGCGGTTAACACTTCGCCCACGTAAGCATCAGCCCCACCATTAGACACCAGAGTAAGTGCTTGTTCTTGATTGTCAGTCGTTATAATTGAAATGCTAGGGTAATCTTTCGATATTAACTCCTGAGTGTAATGTCCCTTTTGAATGGCTATCTGCTTTCCCTTAAGTTGGGATAAGCTACCAGTATAACCTTGAGATTCCCTATTTATAATGACTGCAGCACTACTAACATAAGGTGCTGAAAAAGTTAAAAACTCGCTTCTTTCACCTGTTTCCACTACGATAGAAAGCATATCCAGTTCACCTAGTTTGGCTAACTCTAAAACCTTATGCCAAGCATCCTTTTCTATTATTTCGATATTAAGGCCTAACTGTTTTTCTAATAAATGAATATAGTCAGCAGCAAGTCCAATATAATTACCTTCGTCGTCAATCCACTCATAAGGAGCAAACTTCCTGTCAATGCCGACACGAACTGAAGGATGGTCATGTAGCCATTGATATTCTTCTTCTGACAGTTCGATCTGAGGTGTGCTTCCTTTATAAATGAAACCTTCTATTTCTTGCTTACTCAATGGCTCGGTTAACTTGAGTCGTGTATACGTTCTTATCGCTTGATGTAGACGCTCAGTTTTAATTTGTCCTATAGGAATGGAGTCAAGTAGAATCAAATCACGGGTTACTTTTGCTTCATTACGCAAATGTTGAATGCTCGACTGACTACCATATTTTTTATGAATCAGCTGAATGATCTCTTCTGGATTGGATAGCGCATACTGCCAGCCCTTTAAAGATGCACGACGAAATCGATCAACACGGTGAGGATGTTCGTTAATTTCCTGTTGGCTGGTAAAAAGCAGGTCGCCATAAAAATCGATTCCATAGTTTCGAGGGCTGATGATGTTGATGCCTACATTCTGCTCAGCAAAGTAAAATGGTTCATTCGAGCTATAGCCAATCATTACATCGATTTTATCTTCAATAAGATCATCATTCCTGTAAGTATTGTCGACATAGATATAATCATTTTTTAATAATCCAGCTTGAAGCAACGTCGCTAAAAGTGGAGCCTGATCGCGGCTAGTGCTACTGAGCATGATACGTTTGCCAGCCATGTCATAAGGGCTGAAAATTCCGGAAGATTGTTTGCTGATAAATACTAATGGATTGTGTTGGAAAATGGCAGATAGAGCCTTTATAGGCTGACCCTCAGTATAGTCAAGAATAATGGCTGAGTCACCGATACCATATTGTGCTTGTCCTGAAACTACCTGATTTACAACGCTGGTATTCTTAGCTATCTCATGAATTTGAACGTCTAAGCCTTCATCTTCATAAAACCCTTTTTCGATGGCGGCATAATAACCAGCAAATTGGAATTGATGGAACCACTTAAGTTGGAGGTTGACTGTTTCTAACTGCTTGTCTGGATTATGTTCAGTCGTGGCTGAATAAAGGGTACTAGAAAACATGAGTGCTAAAATCGAGATTATTCTAACAATTAGTAATGAGTACTTATCCATATGAATAGAATCCGTAAGGGCTAAACTACAGTTTAACTATACCATTAATAACTTTGGCATAGTTAATATGCTGTATTCATGAGTAAACTATATTAGGAGCCCATATCAAAACGTCCCAATATGGGCCGACAGGGGCTTGCCCCCTGGACAACGGGATTATGAGGCGCCATAACCAAAAACATAAAACTGATTGCTGAATGAATGGTCGCTTCTGGCTGTGGATTCAACCGAAATATACCTTTATACGTGTTAGATTAAGCTCTAACTATTACCCTAGGTATAATAAGCTTTGCATAGGGATATAGCTGGCCCTGTGCATGCACGGTGAGGATATAAACACGGTATTACTTTGGAATGACGAGAATAATCTCGATAATGCTATGGTCTAGACTCTTTATTTACAGTGCACAGAGAGTAGTGATATATCATCTTGTCCAAATTCTGCCTGTAAATGTTCTAACACAGCTTGTTTGACGCTTGAAAAACGTTGTGATGGTGCGCTTGCTTGAATTAAATCTACTAGTGCTTGTTCGCCAAAGGGCTTTCCTGCAGGGCTTTCTGCTTCAGTTAAACCATCGCTATAAGCCATGAGTTCGACAGGCTCTTGCCAATGCCATAGTTCGGTGTGAGCATCAAATGCGTGATCAGGCAAAATACCTAGTGCAAGGTGATCTGATTTAAGTGAATGAACAATATCGCCTTGTTGATTTAGAATAAGTGATTCAGGTAAACCACCACACCAGCTTTCTATTGTTTTGTGGCGAAAGTTAATGGCAAAGACATTGCTAGCAACAAAACGATCGGCGGGTAATAAACTTTTAGCTGAATGATTCATTTCGTTGACGATGCTGGTCAAGCTTAAGCCTTTCTTTGTGGTTGCATGAAAGGTGCGAATGATAATCATCAGGGGGAGTGCCGCAGCCAAACCATGACCCGTAGAATCGGCAAGCATGACAAATAAGGTGTCATCTATCTCTTGTGATACCGCAATGAGATCACCACTAAAGTGACTGTTTGGGCATAGCCAGTAGTCCATTGGTGCCGTATCAGGATCACCAATATCTAACATGGTATCAGCTAACTGTTTGGCAAGAAGCTGTTCTTGTTCAAGCTTAAGAGCATGGTTTGCATTATCATATTGAAGCATGACGACACGCTGCATAGCATTTATTTTGGCATGTAAAATCGCAAGGTTAATTGGTTTTGCTAAGTAGTCATCAGCCCCTGCTTGCAGGCCTAAGATAATGTCGTTATCTTGATCTGATGCACTTAAAATTAGAATGGGTAGCCAGGTTTCTTTAGCTAAGATGCGAATTTGTTTAATGGCCTCAAGCCCATCCATGATGGGCATATTGATATCAGTTAGAATAATATCAATGTGCTGGCTCTGAAAAAGTTCTACGCCTTGTTGCCCATTGTCGGCAATAATGGCTTTGTGACCAAGCCGAGACAGTGATTTTGATAGCAGAAGTTGTGTGGGTTTATCGTCCTCAAGGATTAATATCGTGAGTTCATCAGTCATTTTCATTGCCAGGAAAGTGATCTAAGTGTTCTGCACGATAAGCGAGTACATCTTCTAAAATAGAATCGAATAGTGGGACGAGAGATGGATCAAAGTGTTTGCCGCTTTCACTGCGGATTAAATCCATGGCCTTTTCGACAGACCATGCCTCTTTATATGGACGTTCCGAAGTTAAAGCATCAAATACATCACAGACGGCACAAATTCGACCTTCTATAGGGATTTCTTCACCAGACAAGCCATTGGGATAACCGCTTCCATCCCATTTTTCATGATGGCTTAGTGCAATATTTTTTGCCTTTTCCATCAGTGGGATTTCATCACTGCCCGAGAGAAGCTCTCCACCTAATTCAACATGCGTTTGCATGATCGTCCATTCTTCAGGATCTAGTTTTCCGGGCTTGAGTAAAACATGGTCTGGAATACCAATTTTACCAATATCATGCATCGGGGCAGCAAGAAAAATGAGATCAACCTCATCATTAGGAAGGCCGTAGGCCTGAGCGAGAAGACGAGAATATTTACTCATTCTTAGAATATGATTGCCGGTTTCATTATCTTTGAATTCAGCTGCTTGTCCTAGACGTTCAATGACTTCATAGCGGCTATTTTCAAGTTCGAGGGTACGCTTTCTTACTTCGGCTTCAAGCTGCTCATTTTGATGGCGAATTTGTTTGTGTAATAAACGAACTTCGAGAATATTGTGGATACGCTGTAATACTTCGAGTTGGTCAAAGGGTTTAGTTAAAAAGTCTTTGGCACCACTCTGTAGCGCTTTTGCTCTTACTTCGGAGGTGATTTCAGCTGTTAATACTAATATTGGTAAATAGTCGTCGCTCAGGTGATTATTGAGCTCAGACATCACTTCAAAGCCATCCATATGAGGCATGCGGATGTCGAGCAGTAAGGTATCAATATCATGTTCGAGGAACAGATCTACGGCTTGGCGCGAGTCCGTTGTGGAAAAGATATTTTGATAACCCGCATTAGATAGAATTTTTTCTAATAACTTTACATTCACGATTTGATCGTCAACTATCAAGATATGAGCGGATTTTATATTAGGCAAATTAAGCATTCTGAGTGCAAAACCTTATTTAAACAGTACAAAGGATGTCATGAATAATGTAAGTGTACCATCAAATTAGTATGTAACCATGCTAATATAATGGAAATAAATATTTATATTTTTTAGTTGATGTTCCTGCAATTATAGAACAAAGCAAATTGATGTTTGGGACAAGTAACATTTATTATAATTATGTATAAGGCGACATTATTCATGTGTTTTTTAATAAGCAATATAGGCTTTAAGTCATCATAAAGATTATTTTTTATAAAACGATGCGATTTTTTATATTGTTTCTTTCTTTATGCGCCATTACTCCGACCTTTGCGGATGAGCCCAAGTCTGAGCCTGAAAAGCACGCGCTAGAGCCTGTCACCTTGCAGCTTAAGTGGAAACATCAATTTCAATTTGCGGGTTATTATGCCGCCCTTGAGCAAGGTTTTTATGAGCAAGAAGGTTTGGATGTGGCTATCCGCCCTTTGACCTCAAGCATGGATATCATTGGTCAAGTTGTTTCGGGTGAGGTTGAATATGCAGTTGGTGGTTCAGGCATTGTTGCCCATTATGCCAATGGTCGTCCACTTAGGGCCTTAGCGGCTATTTTTCAGCATGATGCATTGATTTTTGTGGCAAAACAGTCTTCTGGCATTATTAGTCCCTATGAAATGACCGGTAAAAGGATCATGTTTGATGGTACTACAGGCGATGATGCACCATTAAGTGCCATGTTAGCCACGGCAGATATCGGTCGGGATTCTTTTACATTAGTAGAGCCAGACTATAGTAATCAAAAGTTGATTGATGGTGATATTGATGTAATGTCCGCTTATATTACCGATCAACCATTTGAGCTAAGCGAGCAAGGTGTTGATGTTACGATTATTAATCCGCAAAGCTATGGTTTTGATTTTTATGGTGATATTTTATATACCAGTGTCGCGGAGATCGATGGTCATCCTGGGCGTGCCGAACGTTTTCGCCGAGCATCATTGAAGGGCTGGCAATATGCCTTAGATAACTCAGAAGAGCTAATCCACCACATTAAAGATAACTATAACAGTGACTCTTCGATTGCTGCTTTGCGTTATGAGGCACAGCAAACGCGAAAACTGATTCTTGCGAATATTATTCCCCTCGGCAATATAGATGAGAGACGCTTACGCCGAGTCGCTGAAACCTATACCGAATTAGGTTTGGCAAAACGGGTGGCTGAGCCACTACTAAAGCGATTTATTTTTAGTAGTGCCAAGCCATTAACCTTGTCAGCGGAAGAGCAAGCTTGGTTAACAAATCACCCGGTTATTCGGGTGGGGGTTGATCGTGATTTTGCTCCTTATGAATGGGTAGATGAACAAGGACAATATCTGGGCCTAGCTGCAGAATATATGCAATTATTGGAACAAAAGTTAGATATACGTTTTGAGATTATTCACGATAAGCCATGGCATGAAATTAAGACTATGGCTGAGCGTGCTGATCTCGATCTATTGTCATGTTTAAATAAGTCACCAGAAAGAGATGACTTCCTCAATTTCACCGACAGTTATGTGAGCAATCCTCTCGTTATAGTTAATGCCAACCGAAATGGTTATATTGGTTCTCTTACGAAGTTATCGGGAAAAACTGTTGCTGTTGAGCAAGGCTATTTTACTCATGAAAAGCTGCTTAGAGACCATCCTGATATTAATTTGCTAGTGGTCGATTCGACTAAAGAAGCATTAACAAAAGTAGCGGTAGGCGAAGCTGATGCCTATTATGGTGATGCTGCTTTTGCTGATTATGCGATCCAAAAAGCTAATTTATTAAACTTGCAGTTTGCCGGTGAGACAGACGATACAAGTGCGTATCGCGTGGGCGTTGTTAAGTCACATCCTGAGCTATTTTCAATTATTAATAAAGCATTAGAGAGTATCGGTGAGCAACAGCGTGCGGAAATTGAACAAAAATGGATGGGCCTCACTGTAGAAACTGGGATAGCGACAGAGACCGTTAAAAATATAGGGATTGTGATTGGCTTAATTGCCTTATTATTTTTTATTCGCCATTATCGTTTATCACAAGAAAAAGGCGTTTTACAGAAAGTAAGAGATGAGCTCCAGCTTTATGGTCGCGTTTTTGCCGATGCTCACGAGGGCATCACTATTACCAATTCGAAAGGCCTAATTGTTGATGTGAATCCCAAGTTTTGTGAAATAACTGGCTATAGTCGGGATGAGGTGATAGGCCAAGATCCGAGCATATTGAATTCAGGTAAACATGGCCCTGAATTTTTTCAACAGATGTGGCAAGCATTAAGCGCAGAAGGCCATTGGAATGGCGAGGTCTGGAATAGAAAGAAAAGTGGCGAACTTTATGCTGAATTATTGACCATTTCAGCACTGAAAAATGACCAAGGTGATATTAAACATTTTGTGGGCTTGTTTTCTGATATTACTCAAAATAAACGCCAACAAGAAAAACTACATTTGATGGCACATTATGATGTGCTGACGCAGTTGCCCAATAGAGCTTTGTTTGCTGACCGATTTACCCAAGCAATAGCGCATAGTAAACGACAAGAGTCATTGCTAGCCATCTGTTTCCTTGATTTAGATGATTTCAAACCGGTAAATGATAATTATGGCCATGAGGTTGGCGATCAATTATTAATTGAGGTTGCGCAACGCATTCAAGCTAATATTCGTGAAGAAGATACGGTGTCTCGTCAGGGTGGAGATGAGTTTGTACTTTTATTAGGCGATATCAACTCAGTTTCACATTGTGAAGAAATGCTCAAGCGCATACATGAGGCGCTTGCTCAGCCATATAAGATTGAGGAGATAACGATTACGATTGGCGCATCGAGTGGGGTGACTATCTACCCATTAGATGAGGGGGATGTTGATACCTTAGTTAGGCATGCAGATCAATCAATGTATCAGTCTAAACTGGCAGGTAAGAATTGTTTTCATTTATTTAATGCTGAACAAGATCAACAGATTATTGATACACATATTCGCTTACAAGAGATACAAGTCGCCTTTGACAATAATGAATTTCGTTTGTACTACCAGCCTAAAGTAAATATGAAAACAGGCGAGGTGTTTGGTGCTGAAGCGTTGATTCGTTGGCATCATCCAGAAAGAGGACTCATTCCGCCATTAGACTTTTTACCTGTGATTGAAAATACCAACTTGGAAATTGAGATTGGTCATTGGGTCATTGTAGAAGCCATTAAAAAAATTGATGAGTGGTTGCAACAAGAAATTAAACTTGAGGTGAGTGTTAATATTTCCTCGCATCATTTACAGTCGGTGTCATTTTTAGAACAACTCGAACACGCTTTAGCAACGTGTCCCAATATAGATTCACATTATCTACAATTAGAGATATTAGAAAGTAGTGCTTTGGGCGATTTAAAGGCGGTCAGCACCGTTATCAGAACATGCAAACAAGCCTTAGGGGTGAATATCGCCTTAGATGATTTTGGTACGGGTTATTCATCCTTAACCCATTTAAGAAGCTTGCCTGCGAATACGATTAAAATAGATCAGAGCTTTGTTAGAGATATGCTCGATGATCCCAATGATTATGCGATTATTGATGGCGTTATAGGCTTGGCGGCATCTTTTAATCGTGGTGTGATTGCCGAAGGTGTCGAAACAGTTGAGCATGGTTTAATGCTGCTGTTAATGGGCTGTCATAATGCACAAGGTTATGTCATTGCTAAACCTATGCCAGCAGAAGACATTCCAGCATGGCTAAATAACTATAGCCCTAATCAAGACTGGTTGGCATGTGCTAACAAAACGTTAACAGTAAAAGAGAGAAAAATAGAGTTGCTTAAAGTGATGCTGGAGCATTGGTTTAGTCATGTTAAGACGCTACTAGAGCATGCACATGATGCTGATGACGGCCATGTTCTAATAGACTATAAAAAGTCTCATCATGGCTCTTGGATTGAACGAGCATGGCAAGAGCAATTATTTGCTGCTGAGTGGCTAACAGCATTTGCTGAAGAAAACGAAACAATGCATCAGTTAGCAGGCAGGTTAAATACAAAATATCAAACTCATCAGATTGAGGATATTTCGACGGAGTTAAACGCCTTAGCTAAGGACTATGAAAAAGTGATGACCAGCTTAGCGAGTTATAAGTAGTCGATTGCAAATGTTTGCAAGCAGGCTTATTCTGTCGGAAGTCTTAATTTATCTTCGTCCTCATCGACGACTTCGTGCTCTAAATCAAGAATAGCATCATCTTCTTTAATGACATTAATCATTTGACCATTTACTTTTGAGCCCATGGCCATTTCAAGTAGATTGTAATAAACATTACCTTTGATCTTAGCTTTGGGTGCCAGTTCTATATGTTCAGATGAATAGATATTACCAATAATAGTGCCGTTGATAATTATATTGGGTACTTTGATCTCCCCCTCTAAAGTACCCTGCTCGCTTAAGGTCAGTGCCGAGTCCTCATCGCCAGTTGCCTGAATATTACCTGTTACGGTGCCGTCAATTCGTAAGCCGCCACTGAAACTAATGTCACCTTTGATATGTGTATTTTGTCCGATCAGTGTATCGAGACGAGTAGATTTTTTACGTTTGTCTTTATTGAACATGAGGCACCTCAATGTAGTTATTACTGCTTAAAAGCCAATCAAAAGTCTGGGACAACGTTGTTTTCTTTTTCCGTATTAACTCAACCGTAACGGAGATAGGCTGGCTTGCAGCCTTTAGTTTTATTTGCCCTTCAATAACTTGAACATGGCGGAGGTTTAATGGCTGTGCTTCTATTGTTTGTTGTTCAATCGAACCGTTATTATCGCTATTCACAATTAGGCGGATAGTACCTGCCATAGCTTTGTTGATTTTTTTACCTTGTGAAATGATCAGGCGATAGCGAATGAGGTCAGGCTGAACATCATCTGCACGTAGATGAAGTTCACGAATTTGTAATTTGCTTGAAGAACTACCCTTGGTGATCGCTTGATAAAAGAGTATTTCTCTATCTAAAGTGAGTACTTGCTGTTGTGATTCTGATAGCTTTTGTCTCAGTTTTTCTGTTGTGGCTTGTTCAAGTAAAAGTTGAGAGTAATGTTGAGAAGTGGTCACTGTATAGTGACCGTTATGTGTTTTTAAACGGCTTATTTCATCTCGTAATTGTTGATTATCTTGTTGCTGCCGGACCTGCTGCTGTTGCTGAAACAACCATTGCACAGCATTGCTGATAATAACCACGAAGATAATTAGCAGAATGGTACGTGAAGGTTTTGGTTGATGAATGACGTGTTTAGCTAAAGATGACATAGTATCGTTATGGTAGTGTCGCAATGATGTCTAATGCTAATGTTTCTTCAAAACCAAACATAATGTTCATGCTTTGGATGGCTTGGCCTGACGCCCCTTTGACCAGATTATCTATAACAGATAACACCACAACGGTATCACTATCTTGCGGTTGATGAACGGCTATTCGGCAGGTGTTTGAACCACGAACGCTGCGTGTTTCTGGCTGAGAGCCGGCCGGCATGACATCGACGAAAGGTTCGTCAGCATAACGTTGTTCAAACAGTGCTTGCAGATCAATGTCTTGGTTTAAACGGCCATAAAGCGTGGCATGAATACCACGAATCATCGGTGTGAGATGAGGTACAAAGGTGAGATTAACGGGATGTTCACTGGCCAAGTCCAAGCCTTGCACAATTTCAGGTAAGTGACGATGACCTGCAACGGCATAGGCTTTCATGCTTTCAGAAGATTCGGCCAATAAGGCGCCAACAGATGCAGCGCGTCCAGCACCACTTACGCCTGATTTTGCATCCGCAATCAGATGTTGAGGATCAATGATGTTATTTTCTAATAAAGGTAAAAAGCCAAGTTGTGTTGCCGTTGGATAACAGCCTGGAGCGGCAACGAGTTGTGCCTGTTTAATTGCCTTACGATTGACCTCCGCGAGTCCATAAACGGCTTGGTCTAGGAGATCTGGGGCCGTATGAGGCATTTTGTACCACTGCTCCCAAAGTTGAGCATCTTTGAGGCGAAAGTCTGCAGATAAATCAATGACGCGCGTTCCGCGAGCAATCAATTCTGGCACCAGTGCCATAGCAACGGTATGAGGTGTGGCAAAAAATACCACATCACAGTCTGACAGTAGATTAACATCAGGTATGGAAAAATTGAGATCGACATGGCCGCGAAGATTAGGAAATAATTCGCTGACAGCCATGCCTGCTTCACTGCGTGAAGTGATAACATGCAGCGAAACTTCTGGGTGTTTGGCTAATAATCGTAGCAGTTCTACACCGGTATAACCTGTGCCGCCGACAATACCTACTTTGATCATTATAGATTCTCTTGAATGGTGATGAAGTGGATATAATAAAAGACTAGTGGCTAAAGGTCACCTCTATTAATAAAACTCTGTGATCTTAGTCAATTATTTAATAAGTTTTCCAAGCGTTCTTTATGCATGATGTATTGGTAGGTAGGCAAATGCATCTGTTGTGGGAAAGCCAAGTCAGTAATATATAAAGGGTAATTTGCTTGGGACTTTCTTAAGCTAAGTACCAGACTCTTAATTTGTTTGAACAGTGCTTGATCATTTGCTTTGCCGCTAAAGTTTTTGGGGCCACAGTGTACGACACATTCTGCGTCATCAGCTGATGATGCCATTTCGATGGTAACGGGCAAATAACTAGTTAGCGAACTATTTGTTAATGGCATGGCGGCTATTGACCAGTCCTTTGTTACTGACTTTGCTAAACGATAGAAACGAAGGTGTTCAACCTTATTTTTTTGCTTAATACTGCTTAAAAAACGATGGTAATGACCGTTTATCGTCGATTCTGTTAAGTCTTTGAAGCTATGTTGATATAGCGTGCCTTGTTCATCAAGTAAATAGAGGGTAATTATTTTCTTTTTGAAATACATGAAGACAGTGATTTGCGTTGCTGACTGTAAACGTAATAACTGTGCATACAAGCCAGTAGGATCAAGGTAAACATCCACTTTAGTGTGTGAGAATTGAGATCTAACGGCACCGAGAATATCTACTGTCTGCTGAGATTTAGTGGCTAAACTGTAGTCACAACTGCCTGGTTGCCACTGAATAGTGCACAATGATTCAGACAGGGGAAGAAGATAAGTACCATAATCGTTATGGGCTTGGTAGTGAGTGATTACTTCTTTATATAGTTTTGTTAGCCTGCGCTCTATTGCTTTTCCATGAGAATCTGATGGGCACCAGCATAGGGTTAATTCTGCTTCGGTATTTTTAGGTTGCCAGCGCAAAATAGCTGTCAACATTTCCGCTACTGCTGTGTTGCGAGTGTGAGAAAAATAATGCCACTGTCCCCAGCTAGAATAGATCAAACCTTCTATGCCGAAGATTAAATTTTGTTTATTTAATGCGTAACTTAAGGGGTCATTTTTTAAACTGGAGCGGACTAAGCCTTGTTGGGCAAGTGTATCTTGAGGGCCTTCCTGCTCTAAGTTGATGAATAGCATAACGTGATGACATTCAGCTGGCTTGGCCAAATCTAGCTCAGTAAAAGAGGGGGAAGGGAGTGCTATGGGTGATGTTAATAGTTGTTTCACCAGTTTAAGCACGAGGCCTACGGTAACTTGCTCGCTATTGTCAGCTATTTTTAGCTGATTAGAGCGGATGAGTAAGTGATTTCTTACAGCCCAAGTGAGTACATGCAGTAATGATGGCGCTTTAAATAAAGCCTGTTCCTTAGCACTGCTAAGTGGAATATCATTAATAAGCCAGTCGCCCTTGGCCGAGAAACGATACAAATAGACATACTCTTCAGTATTACGGGGTAATAATGAATTGGCTAAATATGGAATAGTATCGGGACCAGCATCATGGAGGAGCTGTAATTGTTGCTTAAACTGATTATTCGTTGGCGTGATATCTAGCTGGTGTGTTGCAGCAAATTGATTGAGTGTTTGTTGCACTGAAACATGTAGCTCACTCGCTTGTTGAAATTCAGAATGGCATTGTCGATAGTTTGAATTTTGGCGCTGATCCAGTGTTTGACTTTGGTGCTGTGGCCATTGCCATGATTGCACACATTGCTTTAAGAAATCTCTCCGCCAAGGATAACGTGCCTGAGAGACGTGTTGGCTTAGACGTTCATTAAAAGCGGTATAAAGTGATTGTTGGGCAAGTAGTTGTTGTTCATTGTTCACTTTAGATGAGGCCATTAGAGCCTCTAGTTTTAAAACATTGGCATCAATAGCTAAAGGATCTTTCTCACCCTGATACAGCGCCAACTTAAATTGTTGGCAACACCATGGATAATCTGGAAATGAGATGAGCAAATACTGATGATAGACAAGGTTTAACACCGGCTGAAGACCATGCTCCATTGCTTGTAGTAATATCGATGCCGTCTGTTCAAAGAGGTGTTGGGCATTTGCTTTCGGTAGTGGGCCAAAATCAATAATACTGGTGTGACCTAAATAACGTTGCTGTGTCAGAACTGCCGCAGCTTGTTGGTAGTTCTGAGCTTCTTGTTCAGGACTGATCGCCCACCAAAGTGGTGCGCTGCCACCTAAGACCAATCCATTCAGATAAAATCGATTTAAATCATCAGTAGATAGACTGTTTTGACTTAAAGACTGCTCAGAGAGCAGGCGTGTAGTTAAGGTGATATTGAGACTTTTTGCCCATGTTTCAATGGCGTTTAATTTTTGTTGTAAAGATTTATCCTGCGTGGCTAAGCTTGCATGGACAAGCCAAAGTTCAAACTCTGCTACCTCGGGATAGTGAAGCGTTGCATTATCATTAATCAGGTAGACGCCTAGAATAGGATAATGTCTTAACGGTCTGCGTTTAAAATTAAACTGGGGATTAATTAATTGAGCAGCCTCGATAACGGCATTACTAGGCTGATAATTGACGATGCCTGCCGGGGTGTCACCGCTAATATAACCAGGTAAGTCTTCAGAATTAAGATGGAATAGCAAAGCCAGCAAGTCAAAAAAGTCTTGCTGGCTTTTGGGTGCTAGTTCACACAAGCGCTCGATCCGTATGCGGTTGAGTGTTTCAAATTGTTTTAGGGCTTGAACTGCCTCCACTGCTTATTCCGTCTCTTTAAAATTAGTGACGGAAATGACGCATGCCTGTGAAGACCATAGCAATACCATGTTCATCCGCTGCAGCAATAACTTCATCATCACGCATTGAACCACCGGGTTGAATCACGGCACTAATGCCTGCTTCTGCGGCAAGATCTAAACCATCGCGAAATGGGAAGAAGGCATCTGAAGCCATCACTGCACCGGGTACAGGTAAGTCTGCATCATCTGCTTTGATTCCGGCAATTCGACTACTGATAACACGACTCATTTGGCCCGCACCAATACCGACAGTTTGTTGGTTTTTAACGTAGACAATCGCATTTGATTTAACAAATTTTGCGACACGCCATGCAAATAGTAAATCTTGCATTTGTTCATCGCTAGGTGCTTTTTTGGTCACCACTTTCAATTCGTCTTCAGTGACTAGCGCTGTATCGCGATCTTGTACTAATAAGCCACCTGTTACACGTTTGTAGTCTAGGCCTTCAGCCTGTTGACTAGGGAAGTCACCACAGCAAAGTAGGCGAACATTCTTCTTAGCACTGACCACTTGTTTAGCTTCATCACTAATTGAAGGTGCAATAATCACTTCAACAAATTGACGGTCAACAATGGCTTGTGCTGTTTTAGCATCAAGTTCTCGGTTAAAGGCGATGATGCCTCCAAATGCTGAGGTAGTATCTGTGTGATAGGCCAAATCATAAGCTGTTAATAGATCATCAGCTGTAGCAACACCACATGGGTTAGCATGTTTAACAATTACACATGCTGGTGATTCTGGGAAGGCTTTAACACATTCAAGCGCGGCATCAGTATCAGCAATATTGTTGTAAGACAGCTCTTTACCCTGAATTTGAACTGCCGCACTGATGGTGCCTACTTCTGGTTCTGCTTCGGTATAAAATGCTGCTTTTTGATGTGGATTTTCACCATAACGCATTTCTTGCGTTTTATTAAATTGTGTATTAAATGTACGAGGGAAGTTATCTTCACCCGCATTTTCTGTATAGGCACCCGTGATTTTGCCTAAGTGATTAGCAATGGCGCCATCATAATGAGCTGTATGTTCAAATGTTTTTACCGCTAGATCAAAGCGAGTAGCATCATCAACAGCACCGGTATTTTCAAGTTGCTCTAATACACGGCCGTAATCTGCAGGATCAATCAATACCGTTACTGAAGCATGATTTTTTGCTGCTGCACGTAACATTGTTGGTCCACCGATATCGATGTTTTCAATCGCCATTGGCAAGGTGCAATCATCACGAGCAATAGTGGCTTCGAAAGGATATAAATTCACTACGACTAAATCGATAGGGGCAATATCATGCTCGGCCATAATCGCTTCATCAGTACCGCGACGGCCTAATAAACCACCGTGAATTTTAGGATGAAGTGTTTTGATACGACCATCCATCATTTCAGGGAAGCCGGTATGTTGTGATACTTCTGTTACTGGCAAACCAGCATCGGCAAGTAATTTGGCTGTGCCACCGGTTGATAAAAGTTCGACACCCAGGCGAGTGAGTTCTTGGGCTAGTTCTAAAACACCTGTTTTATCTGACACACTTAATAGTGCACGTTGGATTTTATTCATTTGTAATCTCTTAATTTAATTTGGCAATATGTATCATAGGCCGTATGTCTTTAATTTTTTTCTTAGCGTACCGCGATTGAGGCCTAGGATCTCAGCTGCACGGCTTTGATTACCCTTGGTATGTTCAAGTGTTGCTTTAAACAATGGCGCTTCAACTTCGGCTAATAACATGTCATACAAATTAGTGGTGCTATGACCATCTAATTGTTGAAAATAATCCTTTAAAGAGGCTTCAACACACTCTGCTAAAGGTGCGTTTGCCACTTCTTCGGCGACACCAAGATTGAAACATGCGGTATTTGTATTATCTAATTGATCAGTCATGCTGCAATCATATCCTGTTCTAGCTGAGCAAAAAACTGTTCCGTGAAATCGAGTTGTTGCTGTGGTAGTTCCAGCGTGTTCATATGCTGGCGGAAGGGGTTGCCATTACGTAGACCTTTGCTATACCAAGCAATGTGTTTACGCGCCATGCGCACACCGGTGTAATCACCATAAAATTCATATAAGGTATGTAAATGCTCAATCAAGGTCTGGCGCACTTCAGCCACTTCTGGTGAGGCTAAATATTCGCCATAAGTCAGGTAGTGGTTGATCTGTTTAAAGATCCACGGATTACCTTGTGCGGCTCGACCAATCATTACGGCATCAGCTTGGGTGTAATCGAGTACCTGTTTTGCTTTCTCGGGATTAGAAATATCACCATTGGCAATCACCGGTATTGTGATTGCCGATTTAATCTCCGCAATCGTATCGTATTCGGCTTCGCCGCGATAAGCATCAGCGCGAGTGCGACCATGAACAGCTAAAGCTTGGATGCCTGATTGTTCGGCAATACGAGCAATGGCAACGCCATTACGATTATCGGTATCCCAACCAGTGCGAATTTTGAGCGTGACGGGTACATTGACGGCACTCACCACTGATTCAAGGATCTCAGCGACTAGTTGTTCATTTTGCAATAAGGCGGAGCCAGCCATCACATTGCAGACTTTTTTAGCCGGACAGCCCATATTAATATCAATGATATGAGCACCTTGTTCAACATTGTGTTGAGCTGCTTCAGCCATCATGGCCGGATCGGTACCAGCAATTTGTATTGCACGAGGTTCAGGTTCACCGTCATGGTTGGCGCGTAATAATGATTTTTTACTGGCCCATAATGATTTATTGGCGGTGATCATCTCAGACACAACCATGCCGGCACCCAGACGACGACATAACTGCCGAAATGGGCGATCTGTTACGCCTGCCATGGGGGCTAGAAACAAATTGTTGGGCAGGGTGTATGGACCGATCTTCATTTTATATTTCTTGGCCTTTGAGGTCTGATCTTCCATTATCGCTTATGCATGAATGCAACGATAGTGGTGTTTGGAATAGACTGTCGATTCCTGCATCTGCGAGGGTGACAAATGAGGGGGGATAATTGATATTCATCACCGCTTTTGACCGACAAGACGTGTCCACTCTTCTTTGAATACAGGCGCTTCCATATCAAACCACATTTGGTAGCTCTGACTGACGGCTTCTGCCTGAGAATCTAAAATTCCTGACAGTACAATTGGTGCGCCCGTTTTACTTAAACTAGCTAAACGTGGTGATAAGGATTGTAATGGGCCGGCAAGAATATTGGCGAGCAATAAATCACAGGTTTCATCAGGGCAATCATCAGGTAGATAAGTATCAATAGTGACACCATTACGCTCTGCATTGGCTTGTGTTGCTTCTAAAGCTTGTGGATCGGTATCGACACCAATCACCTTTTTGGCACCTAATAAGGCTGCCGCGATGGCTAAGATGCCACTACCACAACCATAGTCAATGACGACTTTGTCTTTAACATCTGCTTGGTCAAGCCAGTTTAAACACAGGGCTGTGGTTGGGTGAGTACCGGTACCAAACGCTAAACCTGGGTCTAACATGATATTAATAGCATCTTCCTGTGGCGGTGTATGCCAGCTTGGACAGATCCATAATTTGTCACCAAAACTCATCGGGTGAAAATTATCCATCCACTCACGAACCCAGTCTTTATCTTCGACTGCTTCGATACGGTGTTTGGGCACTGCTTCAGGCGCAAGCATGCCTGTGAGTAGTCGAATGATTAAATCAGTATCGGTGTCAGCATCAAATAAAGCAATGACATTGGTTGCGGGCCACAATGGTGTAGTACCAATTTCAGGTTCGTAGATCGGTTGATCTTCATTATCCTGAAAAGTAACGGCGCTTGAACCACACTCAGACAACAGATCCGATAAAGCATCGGCTTTATCGGGTGTGCTATCAAAGATGAATTGAATCCAAGCCATTTATAAACCTAGCTTTTTCTCAAGATAGTGGATGTTTGTACCACCTTCTTGGAAGTTAGCATCATTCATAATATCTTGTTGTAGCGCGACATTGGTTTTAATGCCTTCAATACCAATTTCACTGAGTGCTGTCAGCATGCGAGCAATCGCTGATTCACGGTTTGGACCATGAGAGATTAATTTACCGATCATGGAATCATAGTTTGGCGGTACGCTATAACCACTATAAACATGCGAGTCCATACGAATGCCAACACCACCTGGTGCATGGTAGTGGGTTATTTTACCTGGGCTAGGCATAAATGTTCTGGCATCTTCAGCATTGATACGACACTCGATTGAGTGACCATCAAGGACAATATCATCTTGTGTAAATGATAATTTTTCGCCAGCGGCAATCTTGATTTGTTCAGCAACTAAATCAATACCTGAAATTTGTTCAGAAATTGTATGCTCAACTTGAATACGTGTATTCATTTCGATGAAATAGAACTCACCATCTTGGTATAAAAATTCAAAGGTACCGGCACCACGATAGCCAATACGGATACAAGCATCTGCACAGATTTTACCCATTTTTTCACGTAATTCAGTTGTAATACCGGGTGCTGGCGCTTCTTCAACTACTTTTTGATGACGACGTTGCATTGAGCAATCACGCTCACCGATATGAACGGCATTACCATGTTGGTCAGCAAGTACTTGGAATTCAATATGGCGTGGATTGGTCAGGAATTTTTCCATATAGACCATGCCATTACCAAATAGTGATTTAGCTTCACTTTTAGTTAAAGCAATCGCATTTAATAAGTGTGCTTCGCTATGCACTTCACGCATACCTCGACCACCACCACCACCAGAGGCTTTGATGATTAATGGGAAACCAATTTCACGAGCAATGCGAATATTGGTTTCATCATCATCACCTAAACCACCATCAGAACCGGGAACACAAGGTACGCCCGCTTCATTCATTGCTTTGATTGCCGACACTTTGTCACCCATCATGCGAATGGTTTCTGATTTAGGGCCAATGAAGATGAAGCCACTTTGTTCAACACGTTCAGCAAAGTCAGCATTTTCAGATAAAAATCCGTAACCGGGGTGAATCGCTGAGGCATCAGTGATTTCTGCAGCACTAATTAAAGCCGGTACATTTAAATAACTTTCAGCTGAAGGTGCCGGGCCAATACAGACTGTTTCATCGGCTAATAACACGTGTTTTAAGTCGCGATCCACATCTGAGTGAACAGCAACCGTTTTAATGCCTAACTCTTTACAAGCTCTTAATACACGAAGAGCAATTTCGCCTCGATTGGCGATGACAATTTTATCGATCATAATATTTTTATCCGCTGTTGGGCCATGATTGCACCGCCTTATGGCGTGCAAACAGAATGCTTATTCGATGATGACTAAAGGCTCATCAAATTCAACAGGATGACCATTTTCAACCAAAATAGCTTTAACTGTACCACTACGATCAGCTTCAATTTGATTGAACATTTTCATTGCTTCAATAATACAAATAACATCACCTTCAGCAACTGTTTGGCCTACTTCAATAAATGAAGCTGATTCAGGAGATGATGAGCGGTAGAAGGTGCCGACCATTGGCGATTTAACCGCATTAGCCATATTAGGGCCTGCTGGAGTTGCTTCAACGGCTGGCGCAGCAGCAACGGGTGCAGCAATAGGAGCAGCTTGCGTTGCTGGCGCGGCCATCATCACGGGTGCAGAAGTATGATTGCGGCTGATACGTACAGACTCTTCACCTTCTTGAATTTCAATTTCTGCTACATCAGATTCTTGAATTAAGTCGATCAGTTTTTTGATTTTACGAATATCCATAAAGATAATCCTATTGATTAGTGTGTTTGATAGCGGCTTGTAAAGCCAGCTGATAACCCTGGGATCCTAGACCGCAGATTACGCCAACGGCAATATCTGATAGGTAGGAATGATGACGGAAAGTTTCTCGTGCATGAACGTTTGATAGGTGTACCTCGATGAACGGTACTTCTACAGCAGACAATGCATCACGTAGCGCGACGCTAGTATGGGTAAAGGCTGCGGGATTGATAATAATGAAGTCTGTATTGCCTCTTGCCGCATGAATTTTGTCGACAAGCTCGTGTTCGGCATTACTCTGAAAGCTTTCCAGCTGGTGGCCACTTTGTTCAGCGTTGGCTTGTAATTGTTGGGCAATATCGGCCAATGTATCGGCGCCATAATGTTCAGGTTCACGTGTGCCTAAAAGGTTTAGGTTGGGGCCGTGTAGCACTAAAAATTTTGCCATGGGTATTTTTGCGCCTAGAACAAAGAAAAATATGTAGAGAATTTTGCACCAATGGCCACTATTTGTCCAGTTTTTTAAGTGAAAAAGCTAGGTTATGTCGCTAAGTTCGTCGAAAAAGTTTTTTCTCGCTTATTGGCCGTTGCTTGGTAAAGATAAGATATGTTGAGCCAGCTTTTGTGCCGAGATAGCGCCTACTAAGCGGTGCTGACTATATTCTTGACCATCGACATCAAAAAACAAGATCGTTGGCGGCGCAAAAACACCATATTGTTTCATCAACGCTTTATGCTCAGCGTTATTAGTGGTCATATCTATCTGTAATGTAAGTGTATTTTTTAAGGCTTTAATGACACTATCATCTTGGAATGTGGTGATTTCCATTCGTTTGCAGTCAACACACCAGTCAGCATAAAAGTCGAGCATAGCCGGTTTATTGTTCTGGCTTAATTGCTGGTCGAGTTCAGTGATATTATTAACCTTGGTAAAGTTTAGCCCCGCATGAGCTGGCGCGACAGTTGATTGACTGGATAGAATAGCTTGTAGCGGTTGCCATATATTATGACTGCCACTTGCACCACCAATCATTAATAATCCGCCATATATTAATAGAACAAGACCGAGACCTTTCCACAGTTTTTGCCAACCATTGGTATCAATATGAAGTGTATTAAGTGCACCTAAATACACTGCACTGACAATAAATAAGCTGCCCCATAAAAATAAGCTGACCCAGCCAGGAATAATCCGTTCTAACATCCATATGGCTAGCGCGAGCATTAATACACCGAAGATGATTTTAATGGTGTTCATCCAATCGCCTGCTTTGGGAAGTAAGGTGCCAGCAGAGGTGCCGATAATGAGTAGTGGTAAGCCCATGCCCATGCTGAGTGCAAATAAGGCGCTGCCACCTAAGACAGGATCACCATGTTGGCCGATAAAAATAAGTGCGCCTGCTAAAGGTGGCGCTAAACAAGGGCCGACAATTAAACCGGATAATAAACCCATCAATGCAGCCCCAGCGATATGGCCACCTTGTTGTTGATGACTGATTTGGTGCAAACGATGTTGTATTGCATGCGGTAATTGTAGTTCAAACAAACCAAACATCGACAGAGACAAGACCACAAATAGTGCGCTGAAACTTCCGATAATCCATGGGTTTTGGAACATGGCCTGTAGGTTTTCACCCAATAGCCCGGTCATCACACCAGCAACGGTATAGGTTACAGACATGGCTAAGACATAGGTGAGCGATAAGATAAATGCACGATGGGTGGTGATACGTTCACCTTCACCGACAATGATGCTGGATAAAATTGGAATCATTGGGAAAACACAGGGGGTAAATGCCAATAATAAACCAAGCCCAAAAAAGCCCAATAATATTTTAATGACACTGTCTTCAGCCAAGCTTTGTGCAATACGATCTTGTTCGGCAAAAACGGGCAAAGTGGCCACCGTTTCTAGTGCTTGATTTACTGTGCCTGAGATCGCGGGCAGGCTAATGAGTATTTCTTTTTCTGTTGGTGGGTAACAAATGCGGAATGTTTCGGAACAACCTTGGTAATAGGCTTTTAGCGTGATCTTGGTGACTTCAGCGCTGCGGTTGAGAGCAAGGTTAACATCAATGTCATGTTGATAGACTTCACTTAAACCAAACACCTCATCCATTTTATTTTCACCAAGGGGCAGTGAAAAGGGCTGGATTTTTACATTCTCATTTTCAATGATTTCAAAACGAATTTTATCTTTATAGAGATAGTTGCCCTCAGCGATCACCCAGCGTGCCAGTATTGCATTGGCATCTTTTGCTTGGGCAGAAAAGATAAAGGCCTCATCGACATCAGGCGGAGTATCAAATTCATTTGATAAACCAAGACTATCTAATAAGCCCGGCCGCGCTTGAACGCTAAAAGCGAGTAGCAAAAATAAAAGTGCAAAAAGTTTTTTCATGATCATTATCGGTCGCAAGAGAGTGTTTTAAGTAGACAATACTAACAAGTGATAGTTACAGCATACAGCGTAAAAAATAATTAATTGTGTCAAACCGTCTCAATATTGTAATAATTGCAAAAATTATTCCTCACTCATGGGTGCATTATGGAAATTAAGACAATTAATCAGCTTGAAAAGCAGGCAATGAAAAAAAGTCATTCAGAACTGGGCAGAATCGGCTTTGCATTATTTTTCCTTGTCGGTGTTTTAGCTTACAGTTTTGCCACCAGCGGTGGTGTACCTAATAATGTGTTTTTAGCTATTGCTGCCGTTTTTGGTGGTTATATGGCGATGAATATCGGTGCTAACGATGTTGCCAATAATGTTGGTCCAGCAGTGGGGTCTAAAGCCTTAACCATGACTGGGGCAATCATTATTGCCATGGTTTTTGAAGCGAGCGGCGCCATTATTGCTGGTGGTGAGGTAGTTTCAACCATTAAAAAAGGCATTATTGATATTGATGCATTTGGCAGTGATACCGATAGCTTTTTATGGGCAATGATGGCTGCATTATTAGCGGCTGCACTGTGGCTTAACTTGGCGACCATGGCTAAGGCACCTGTTTCAACAACACATTCAATTGTGGGTGGAGTCATGGGCGCGGGTATTGCTGCTGCCGGATTTAGCATTGTTGACTGGGGCACAATGGGTAAGATTGCAAGCTCTTGGGTTATTTCTCCCGTCATTGGTGGTGTGATTGCTGCCGGCTTCTTATTTGCGATCAAAAAAACCATTATCTTTAAAAAAGACAAAGTCGCAGCATCTTATAAATGGGTTCCCGTTTATGTCGCCATTATGTCTTTGTCTTTTGTCACCTATCTTGTTCTGAAAGGTCTGAAAAAAGTATGGCCATCATTGCTGAATGGCTTTAATGACATTATGTTCTTCACTGTTGAGGTGACCAAAAAACCAACATTAGGAGCGGCATTAATATTAGGTAGCATTGTGGCTGTGCTCGTTTTCTTCTGGATGAAAAAATCAATCAAAGCCAAATTAGGCACATTAGAAAATAATCGTGGTGGTGTGAATGTCTTATTTACCATTCCATTAATCTTCGCTGCGGCATTATTGAGTTTTGCTCATGGTGCTAATGACGTGGCCAATGCCATTGGTCCTTTAGCGGCTATTAATGATGCCGTGATGACGGGCGGCATTTCTGCTAAAGCGGGCATTCCTTTCTGGGTTATGGGTGTTGGTGCCTTGGGTATCGCGATTGGTTTGGCATTGTATGGTCCTAGATTAATTAGAACCGTGGGTAGTGAAATTACCGAATTAGATCAAATGCGTGCTTTCTCTGTGGCGATGGCGGCGGCAATTACGGTGATTATTGCCAGTCAATTAGGTTTGCCTGTCAGTTCAACACATATTGCGATTGGTGGTATTTTTGGTGTTGGTTTTTTACGTGAGTGGCTCGATGCTTCCGTGAAAACTGAGATTGAGGATGACATCGCTCAAGATAAAAAAGATATCAAAGGTGAGAAACAAACCTTGGGAGCGTTACGTAGTGAGTTGGTAGGTTTAGATAAAAAAGCAAGTAAGGCTGAGCAAGACTATGACCGCATCACAACACTTTATCGTTTGATTGATGAAGAAGAAGAGTCTCTTAAACAATCGAAGAAAACGTTAAAAGAAGATAAAAAAAGTTTATATGTGAAGCGCGATGCCATTAAGAAGATTATTACAGCGTGGATAATTACAGTACCTTCTGCAGCGGTAATGGCGGCAGCTATCTTTTTCATGATAAAAGGGTTTATGTCTTAAAACAGCCTGAGCAGTATTATTAATCATGACATCTTAAAAGGCCTCATCCGAGGCCTTTTTTATGTAAAATAGTCCAAATGAAACGCGCCCAAGAAATCCTCCAATCCACCTTCGGTTATGACGACTTTCGTCATGCCCAGCAAGATATTATCCAAGAACTGCTCGATGGTCATGATGCTTTAGTGCTGATGCCTACTGGTGGCGGTAAATCATTGTGTTATCAGATCCCTGCATTAGTGCGTGATGGAACAGCGATTGTTGTTTCTCCTCTTATTGCCTTAATGCAAGATCAGGTCGATGCGCTGCAACAATTAGGTATTAATGCTGCTTATCTGAACTCTAGCCTTAACCTTGAGCAGGCTAGAGAGGTAGAGCAACAGCTTGTTAATGGTGAATTACAGTTACTCTATGTTGCTCCCGAGCGGTTATTAAATAGTCATTTTTTAAGCCTATTAGATCGCTGTCACTTAGCTTTATTTGCTATAGATGAAGCGCATTGTGTATCGCAATGGGGGCATGACTTTCGGCCTGATTACCAACAGCTCAAATTATTGCATGAACGTTATCCCAGCATTCCTCGCATAGCGTTAACCGCAACCGCTGATCAGCGAACACGCGATGAAATTATTGTCCAACTGCAATTGGCTGATGCACGTGTTTTTATCAATAGTTTTGATCGGCCAAATATTCATTACGCTATCTCAGAAGGGAATAACCCAAAACAACGTTTGTGGACATTTTTACAGGATAATCATCCTGATGATGCCGGTATTGTTTATTGTTTATCACGTAAAAAAGTAGAAGCAACAGCAGAGTGGTTAGCCGAACAAGGCCGGCTTGCTTTACCATATCATGCGGGGCTGCCACAGCAAGTACGGCAACAAAACCAACAACGTTTTCTGCGCGAAGAAGGGGTGATTATCGTCGCCACCATTGCCTTTGGAATGGGTATTGATAAACCTGATGTCCGTTTTGTTGCTCACCTGAGTTTACCAAAAAGTATTGAAGCCTATTATCAAGAAACAGGGCGGGCAGGGCGTGACGGTGAGCCTGCCAATGCATGGATGGCTTATGGTTTACAAGATGTCATTACTTTGCGCCAGTTTATGCAGGATTCGAATGCAGATGAAGCGCATAAACGTGTTGAACATCAAAAATTAGAGTCTATGCTCGGCCTATGTGAAGTGGTTAGCTGCCGTAGACAGTCGCTATTGAGTTATTTTGATGAAACAGGGACAAAAGCCTGTGGCCATTGTGATAATTGCCAAAGGCCTCCTGAAAAATGGGATGGCACTGAAGCCGCACAAAAAGCCTTATCGTGTATATACCGTACCGAACAGCGTTTTGGCGTCAACTATATTGTTGATATCTTGCAAGGTAAAAATGATGAACGAATTCAACGCAATGGTCATGACACGATTAGTACGTTTGGTATAGGCAGTGAAATGCCAGCAACAGAATGGCGTAGCCTGTTCAGGCAATTGATCGCCTTGGGTTATTTGGATATTGATAGCGAACGCCATGGGGCGTTACGATTAAGCGAAAAATGTCGTTCATTATTACGTGGTGAACAAACACTACAGCTTAGAAAACAAACAAAACCAGAAAAAATAGCCAAAGGGAAAAAACAAAAAAGCTCAGTACGGCCACAAGATGAAGCATTATGGGACGCTCTGCGTGCATTACGACTGACATTGGCTGGCGAATTTGGTGTGCCACCTTATGTGATTTTTCATGATGCCACCTTACAAGAGATGCTGAAAAGCAGACCAACAACACTGGTAGATCTAAGTAAAGTGTCCGGTGTGGGTGAGCAAAAGCTGATGCGTTATGGGCAGGAGTTTATTAGTGAAATAGCAAAACATCCCTTGTCAGAGTTATTGAATAATCGCTTGAGTTCAACGGTTAATGAAACCTTGATGTATTATCAGCAAGGCTTAGATATTGACAAAATTGCCCAGCAACGTGATGTGAAAAGTAGCACGATTTATACACATTTGGCTGATGCGATTGAAGTTGGTCTACTTGATGTTCGCGACGTATTAGATCTCAGCGATGCTGAATATAATGAGGTTATTTTTGTATTAGAGTCACAAGAAGATCAACAAAAAGGTCGCTTAAAGCCGGCTTATGATGAGCTTGATGGTGAATATGATTATGGTATTTTACGCTGTGTACAGGCTTCTATTTAAGTAACAAGATGAATTTCAACGGACTGTTATAAATCTGTAATATAGTGTTGTTAAGATAGACTGATCAATATCAGAATTAAGGTGGCCGAATGGCAACAACAATTTTAGTAGTAGAAGATGATGTGGCAATCAGAGATATGCTGTGTTTTTCTTTGCGACACTCTGGCTTTGAATGTGAATCTGTTGGTGATGCTGAAAAAGGCTTGGACTGGTTAAAAAATCAGCAGCCCGAGTTAATTTTATTGGACTGGATGTTGCCTGGCATTGACGGTATTGAATTTATTCGTCGCTTACGAGCAGTTGAATCATGGGCAAGTATTCCAGTGATTATGCTGACAGCAAAAGGTGAAAGTGAAGATATGGTCAAAGGCCTGAGTGTCGGCGCTGACGACTATATAAACAAACCATTTTCACCACCAGAATTGATGGCTAGGATCAAAGCAGTGATGCGTCGCTGCAATTTATCAGAGACAGGTGAAAACCAAAAAATCGATATAGCGGGTTTGGTTCTCGATACTAAAAGTCATCGAGTGACTGTTGATGAACAACGAATAGATCTTGGCCCGACAGAGTTCCGCTTATTACATTTTTTTATGCGTAATCCTGAGCGCGCTTATAGCCGAGGTCAATTACTCGACCATGTATGGGGCGATACGGTGTATATCGAAGAGCGTACTGTTGATGTGCATATCCGTCGTCTACGCAAAGCATTAGAGCCTTCTAAGCATGATCATCTAGTACAAACGGTACGTGGTGTTGGCTACCGTTTTGCAGAAGAATAAAGGGTAAAAGGGTCAGCAATATGATGATTTGGGATTACTGGCGTTTAATCACGATCGTAAGTGTCGCTGGTTTTGTCGGTCTATTATTTGATCAAATGTTACTAGTGATGTTTATCGCTACATTTGCCTATGCGCTGTGGCTGCAGCGAACCTGGAACAGGCTTTATTTTTGGTTAAAAGAGCCAAAAAAATATAATCCCCCTAGTGTTGATGGCGTGATTGATGATATTTGTAGAGAAATTGATCGGGTTGGCAAACAAAATAAGTCGCGTAAAAAAAGACTGCGAGGCTATTTAAAGCAGTTCCAAGCAGCAACAGCAGCTTTACCTGATGCGGTTGTGGTGATGGGAGATTTTGGTAAAGTTGAGTGGGCCAATAAAGCGGCACAAGAGTTATTAGGCATTCGCTGGCCACAAGATAGTCATGTTCGGGTTAATAATCTGATTCGCGATCCTGCATTTCATACCTTATTACATGCCCCAATCAGTAAAGATAGTGTGGCTGTTGTTGCTTCACCAATTCGATCAGAGCAGCAGCTGGAGGTGAAGATTGTTAATTATATGGGTCAAGGTCGCCTACTCATTGCTCGCGACATGACTCAAACAATTAAGCTGCAACGTATGCGCCGTGATTTTGTGGCTAATGTATCGCATGAGCTAAGAACACCTTTGACGGTCTTACATGGCTATTTAGAAATGTTCACTGCTGAAAGTTCGACACAACAATGGGGTGCCGCATTACCCGTTATGCAACAACAGACCCAACGAATGGATGTGATGATCAAAGATTTACTGACTTTGTCACAGCTAGAAATGGGTGAAAAACCTTTAGGACACAGGCCGATTGATGTGGGTGATTTGTTGCGTTCTATCATTAAAGATGCAGAACAATTAAAACAATATCAGCAGCATACGATCAAACTAGAACTTGACAGTGACAAACTATTATTAGCAGATAGTGATGAGCTGCGTAGCGCAGTGTCTAATCTTGTGTTTAATGCGGTGAAGTACACGCCAGCTGATTCAACAGTGACTATTCGCTGGACAGTCAGCGACACAAATGGCTGCATCGAGGTGAGTGATAATGGTCCCGGTATTGCAGAGCATCATTTAGATCGTCTAACAGAACGTTTTTATCGTGTTGATAGTGGCCGTTCACAAGAAGCGGGTGGAACAGGTCTAGGCTTGGCAATTGTTAAGCACATTCTGCAACGTCATGGAGCAGAACTTCGTATAACTAGCGAAGTTGGAGAAGGCTCACAATTTAGTTGTTGTTTTCCCTTGAAATATGTACTTGATAAATAAATCCTTGGTGTATTTTTCTACGTAAGCAAAATATCATCATTTTGTTATAAAGCTGTAACACGACCTTTATATGATCATTGTTAGTCGGTTATATAAAGGTTAAAAAATGCTAAATGTCGAAAATGAGATTAAAGACAAATTCCCTACTTTTGAAACGCGGAGTCCATGGCTAAAGCGTCCCGCTTTAGGTTTATTACGTAAATTAACGCATGAACAAGCCGTAAACGGCTTTTTAGACGAACATCAAGATCTAACTGGGTTCGACTTTATTGAGCAAGTGCTTAACTTTTTTAATTTTAGCTACTCTATTTCTCACCGTGATCGACAGAATATCCCCGCAACAGGCCGAGTTGTGATGGTTGCTAATCATCCCTTGGGGGCTTTAGATGGTCTAGCCCTATTGAGACTAGTGGCTGAAGTCCGACGCGATGTAAAAATTGTTGTTAATGACATGCTAATGAGCTTTAAAGCTGTTGAGGGTTTATTGTTGCCAGTTGATAATTTGAGTAAATCAACACGTAAAAGTAGTATTGAAAATATCCTGAATTGCCTGCGAAATGATGAAGCAGTGATTGTTTTTCCAGCAGGTGAAGTATCAAGGATACGGCCTAATGGTGTTCAAGATAGTAAATGGACTAGTGGTTTTTTAAGCTTTGCCAAAAAAACAAACTCACCACTATTGCCGATGTTTGTGAATGCAAAAAACTCCTCATTATTTTATAGCACCTCAATGGTTTATAAGCCTTTGGCTGGAATGTTGCTCGCACATGAGATGTTTAATAAAAAATCAAAAACGATCTCTATTCAAGTCGGTGAAGCTATTCCATATCAGCAGATTGAAGCTTTACCTTTAATAAAAAAAGAAAAAGTAAAATTGATTCGTCGGCATTTATATCGCATGGCTAAAGGGAAGGCATCGCTATTTATTACTGAAAAAACCGTTGCTCACCCAAGCGAACGTCGTGAAATTAAACAAGAGCTGAAAGAAGCAGAATGTTTGGGTGAAACCAAAGATGGCATGAAGATCTATCTGTTTAATCACCAGCCTGATTCAGCTGTAATGCATGAAATTGGCAGATTGCGAGAAGTCACTTTTCGTCAGGTAGGAGAAGGATCGGGCAATCACCGTGACTTAGATAAATATGATAGAGACTATCGCCACCTTGTATTGTGGGATGAAAGTGAACTGGAAATTGCAGGTGCTTATCGCTTGGGTGAAGTAAAACGACTATTTGAAAAGAAAGATAGCCGAGGTATCTATAGTCAGGAATTGTTTCATTATGACGCAGACAAAATGGCCCCATTTTTTGAACAAGGCATTGAATTGGGCCGTAGTTTTGTCAGTCCTAAATATTGGGGTAAACGTAGTTTAGATTACCTGTGGTATGGCATTGGCGCTTATTTAAAACATTATCCTGACATTCGTTATTTGTTTGGCCCCGTGAGTCTTAGCAATAGTTATCCTGATTTAGCTCAAGCATTGATTATTGGTTTTTATCAGCATTATTTTCCTGATGATGACGTTTTGGCTACGGCTAAAACACCATACCGCTTATCTAAAGATGAAACGGAGATGGTGAATAGAACCGTTACCGGTGTTGATTATGCTGATGACTTTAGAGTGTTACGTGAGCAACTTACTCATATGAATGTGACGGTGCCAACGCTCTATAAACAGTACTCTGATTTATGCGAGCAAGGCGGCGTTCGTTTTATTGATTTTAATATTGATGCCGACTTT
>ENA-ORXI01000234-ORXI01000234.1-sediment-metagenome-genome-assembly--contig:-NODE-234-length-44757-cov-8.195233_pt1 | contig 44757 bp, 48 predicted proteins | sample MGYA00237861_ERZ511468 | MGnify/ENA primary metagenome ERZ511468 (study PRJEB26299, sample SAMN06266213) | sediment metagenome | isolation source: Hudson Canyon methane seep mesocosm | place: USA:Hudson... | reverse complement strand
GTGGTTCTCCCAATGATCAAGCATAAACTATTTCATCGGACTAAATTAAGCAGTTAGATATTTTAAGTCTGTGCAACCACAATCTGCATATCTCTCACCGCGATCTAGCCCTGATTTGACTGGCTGGGCTATTCAGCTATGATTAGGTAAAAAGGGAGTTATTCATGAAACTGATTTCAAACGAACACAAACTAGGTGTTAGATATTTGTTAAGACTAACAGTAACAATCATTTTAGTTGTCATTTCTGCGTCTGCTTTAGCCGAAGATACCTCGCCAGAGGTTCAGCACTATGCTGCAGATTGGGAATACCAAGGTTTCAGAATATCGCCTAATGGGGAGGCCCTAGCCTATATTAATCGACAACGTGGAGAGGATAATGTTGTGGTTCTGAATCTCAGTGATATGAGTTTGAAGGCGGGATTTAATTCTCCTGACGCAAACGTTGTTGAATTATCTTTTTTAACAAATGATCATTTAATTGTAGGTGTCACAGATTATAGAAGAACCAAAGTAGGCCGAGATCAATTCATATTTAATATTAAAAAGAATAAAAAACTGTTTAGTATTAATATGGAAAATATCTGTTTCTAGCCAAGTTTTATATTGCTCGTCTGTTAAAGTCAGCTTTTTATTTTCGTCTTCTAAGTCTAAACACCTAAACGCTGTCATAAGAGCTATTGTTTTATCTGGACTATCTTTTCCTCTATGAAACTCTATTAAACTGCTTACGGGGTCAGTAAGAGCGATCGTCAGCTTGTTATCTATAATATTGCATAATTCATATATAGGACTTTTTTTATAATCTTTATTTTCAAGAACTAATTTTTGTAATATTTTGTGAAAAATAAAAGATGCGGTAGATTTCTCTTTTACTTCTTGTTGGATATCTAATAAATTTTCACCATTTTTTTTGCCTTCTCGGATTAGTGCTTCTAATTCTGAAACTTCTGAATCTGTGAAATCATATTGCTCGTCAGAGAGATTGTGTAAATTTTTTAAACTATCTTCGAGTTCTATTTTTATATCTTTTTTCATGCTTTTGATTTACCTATTATATTATTAACTTTTAAAATATTTATTCTGTATTATTTAAAGTATAACATATAGGGATTAAATAGTATATTTTCGGCTATATTTGGAGAACTTTTTCAAAAAAACTACATAACTTTTTACCAACTTTTATTTTAGGCAAGTTTAGTATTATAAGTTTTTATAATAAATAATTGAATTATTGAAATATTTTATTGAATTTTAAAATAGCGATAGATACTTTAGATATAAGGTTTATGTTGATTTTCTATAGAGTATTACTAGGGATTTTTATCGAATGGTGCAGATGATGAGATTTGAACTCACACGCCGTTAAGCACGAGCCCCTCAAGCCCGCGTGTCTACCATTCCACCACATCTGCATTTTGTAGAGCGAAATTATATCCAAAGAATATACAAATAAGTTTAAAGTTACTCTTTTAAGAAAACTCTTTTATAATAATATGCAACAATTAAAAAAGCTACACCTAAAGTAATAGATATAACCTGCAAAGAGACAAACGATGCCATAATACCAATAAAAAAAGTTGTGGTAACATTTCCTACCATAAATACCATCTCATTGTAGGCTAATACCCTACCTAAATACTGCGATTCTACTTCATCTTGTAACATTGCATAAGTATAAGACCATATTGTTGTAGTGGCAATTCCAGTAAGAAACATACCTATTAAACCTGTGTAAAAATCATTTTGTACAAATGCCCAAATAATAATAGACAGTCCTTGAGCAATAAATACATATAGTATTCTTTTTTTAGTTATCCAATTACTTATAAGCAATGGTCCAATCATCAGAGCAAAAGCTCTTATAGAATTTGTGATACCTATTGCTAAAGGAATTGCAACAACATATTTATATTTATAATCCGCAAGTAATGTTACAAGAGTATCAAATGCAGTCAAACCAACAGTCGCATGTAAAATCATATAATGAAAAAGATGTTTATTTCGTTTTAAATATGAGATACCATCTCGTATAGAATTTAATATACTTTTATGTACTTTTTCAACTTCAACATGAAAATGAATTTGACTTAAAATAATCAAAGCAGCAAGAAAAAATAAACCATCTATCATAAAAGATATCTTTACACCAAAAATACTTACTATGATTCCACCCATAGCCATACCAGCCGTAAAAGTAAAAGACCAAATAATAGAATGTATCTCATTTGCTTTAACTAATGCTTCACCACTTAAAAGTTTAGGTAATAGAGTCATCTCTGTAGTAAAAAACATCGAAGCACTACCCATTCGGATAAATAACAATAATAAAAGTAGACCTACATCATCTAAAGAATTTATCAACAAAAACCCAAGTGTCATAGTAAGTTCAACACTAAGCAATATAGTCATCAATTTTTTAACTGCAATTCTATCTACAATAGAACCACTAAAGGGAGATAATACAATCCCAGGGATAAGATGCATCGCTGCAACTGTTGCGATTATAAAAGGAGATGCTCCAAAGTCAAGAAGCATAGAATAAATAGCAACATTTGAAAACCATGCTCCAAAATATGCTATAAATTGAACAGTCGATAGTTGCCTAACGACTTTGTGTGTTCGAAAAAGTTCTCTATATGTCAAAGTTTTATTTAAATTCTATTTTTACTAAATTAGAAAACGATTTTGGTGAAGGAACAACAATTTCACATTTGTATGATGAGATATGTGTGCTATCAGCTATTGTATAAAGTTTTGATATTTTTAAATCAGTTTTTTGACCATCTAAATATATAGTTTTACTCTGTATCTCATTTGCTTTATTAATAGGGATATAAACTTCCAGTTTTCCTGCACTTAAATCCATGCTAGAATATAATACAACACCAGGAGTTACATAATCTCCAATCTCTACAGCAACATCATAAATATAATTGTTTTTTTCTATTAAAGTTTTTTTAGAAATCATATCTTTTAAAGTAGCTATTTTTGTTTCTAAATCACTTATATTTGAAGAGATATTAAAAATTTTTACTCTTTGGTTATCTTTGTCAAATCGAGATTTTGAAGAAACTCTCTTAAAGCTTTTTAAAGTTCCTTGTTCTATTTTTAATATCGCTTTGAAGTTTTTCAATTTTATTTGTGATTGTTTTAAATCTTCAGCATCAACTTTTGAATCAATCTTTATCACTGTACTATTTTTCGCATATTTTGATTCTATAGCATTATTTACAAAAACTATTTGTCCACTTACTGATGATTTTACATTATAAGTATTGATTGGATTTAATTTTGCATAATATTCACTAGCAAGTATCATAGAACTTGATAATAAAAGTAAACCTATTATTTTTTTCATTTTATATCTCCTGTTTCAAGTGGTCGAAATATATCATCATTTATCTTTATCTCTAGTTTAATTTTTTTATTTACTGGATCAAGAAAGTTTCCTATATATTCATTGTCTTTAAATGTAAATAATACATCTTTAAACATGAGATATGTTCCATCAAAATCAAATCGAACTTTAATATTAGATTCTTGATGGAATTTAGTAAAATCATCCCGTATCCCTTTATATACAAAAAGTTCTAATTTTTGAGGTTCAAAATCTGAAACTCTATAAATATCTACACTATTTAAATTTGCTGATAATTGATTGATCTCATTGTCATATTTAATATCACTAAAAGTGGGTTTTCCAAAAACGATTTTAAATGCTTTATTGATACTATCTTTTAAAAGAGGATATAAATTTTCATCTTTAGTATAAAATTTCTGTAATGATTTCAACTTCCCATTATAGAAACCAATTTTTCCTATATAATCTTCATCTATTATTAATTGTTCTTCTGCCCTACTCTCTCGTATCGCTTTTAATCTTTGAATATAACTAAAATAAAGTTCATATTTAACGGGATCAAGTGTAGCTCCATCATCTTTTAATGCTCTTTTTTTTGGTAATGGAGGTTTGATATTTTCAAGAGAAAGGTTAAGAAAATGATTTATCATTATATTTAACTTTTCATCTTTGTCTAAAGAGATATATGGATTAGAAAGAGCAAATAGATAAAAAGGTGTTAAAAAAATCAATAATAGTTTTTTCATATCATATCCCTAACACATCTTATGTAATTTTCATCTGTTTTTTCATCTGTTGTAATTGCTCCAGTTTTGAAATCAACTGCCCAGAGAAACTCGTCGTCTTCTATGAAAGAGGAATTAGTACTATATAAATTTGGTTTTATAAATTTAAAGTTTTTATTTATAGCATTTTTTTCATTTACATCAATAATATTAATCATTTCATTTATAGTTGGAACTCTCCAATCAATATAACCATTTAATACAATATTTTCACAATACACTTTTGCTGTAATTGCTGTTTCTAAATACTCTGTAACCTCATCGTTATCTTGCCACATTAAATTATTTTGTTTATCGATTACAATATTATTACTTTTTTCATATTCTAATGCTTGAAGCGAAGAAAAGACACATATAATCAGAAGTATATATTTCATTAGTATTCGCCTTCTCGTGTAGATACATCTCTTACGCAACGAATATTATATCGAACCAAATCAGAATCAATACCAGTAGTACCATACTCAAAGTCTACAAACCACTTTTTATTCTTTTCTAATGAACTAGACGAAGATGTCCAATATTTTGTTGGATTGATATATTTAATTTTATCTATACTTGCAGGGTTAGTTTTTATATAATCAACTAAAGATATCATTTCAGAAAAAAGAGGAACTCTCCAATCTTTTCTATTAGCAAAATTTAGTTTTCGACAATAAACCTTCAGTTCTAATCTATTGAGTTTTAGCTCAGTATTAACATTTGTATCTTGCCACATAAGATTATTATCAATAAATGTGATATTTTCAAGATTTTTTATCAAATCATGTTTTTGTTTTTGTAAACTGTCATGATAATTTTTTACTCTATTAGGATACTTTTCATCAACATAGCTTTTAATTATACGATCAACATCTTTTTGATCAATATTAGTTTTCACTACATCACCCCAAGAGAAATCTACAGCAAATACACTAAAGTGAAAAAAGAATATTATTAAAGTTGCATATCTAATTTTATATCCTTTTTTATAAGTTCTTTTATAACTTTTACAATACTTGTTTTTTCTTTTTTATATTCTTCCAAAGAAAGATGTTCTAGTTTATAAATTATTTTATCTAATTCTTCATCAATATTTATATAAACCACTAAAGTCTTAAAAAGTGCATCTGGTGTTTTAGCTTTTTTTACATGTTGAACTAAAGTTATCTCACTTTTTTCTTTGTCTCTTTTGATCCAAAGAACATAACTTCCTAAAATAACCATACCAGATACTAACCCAACCATAAAGTATAGTAACTTCTGATTATCTGTTGTGGTAACAGTTTGAACTTTTTGTATCTGTTGTGATATATTTTGTTTTGGAATCTGTGCTATTTCAAGTTTTCTTTCTTTTACAAGTGATTTATTTACTTTTATATTATATTCTTTTGTTTTAATCGTTTTTACAGTTGCTGTTTTTTTATCAAAATATTGTACTTCTATACTAGGAATAATAAAGTCTTGCTTTCCAACTAAAGAATAAGTCTTAGTATATTTGCCACCATATATATTGTCTTTAATATTATATTCCTTTTTTGAAGGGTTATCATATATTGTTGTATTAGAAATATTGATCTCAACATCATCTAAATCATCAATATTTCCACGCCCTTCTATATAAAGTTTATAAGATACAGCATCTCCTTGATCTATTGTAGTTTTGTCTACTGTTGATTTTATAGTAAAATCACCAATAAGATTTATATCTTTAGGAAGTGCTTTTACATTAAGTTCTAACTTATTTGAATATACAGGAATTGTTACAGTAGGAGTTGTAAGATAAAAGCTACCTCCATATTGATTTTTTAGTGTAGTGATAGCTATTTTTAATGGTTCTATTTCTATTTTTCCTGCATTTTGAGGAAATAAAAGATACTTAATCTCTTGCTCTAAATATTCAGTATAGTTATTTTGAGAGTCTTTAGGTTTTAGTTCTTTTACCCAGAAATTCTCAAATTTTGGTTTTGTATAATCAAGACTAACAATCTCTAAATCTTTTTTATATTTAAACTTTAATGTAAACTCAATAGCCTCACCTACATAAACATTTTTCTTATCTACACTTATGGATAAATTATAAAGATCTGATTTTGTTTTTTCTACCTTAAGCATTTTAATAGTTTTTGCTTGTGTTTTTTCTATTTTATTATCAATCAAAATCTCAAATGAAGGGATATGTATATCTTTTGTTCCAACAAGAGCGTATGCTTTTACAAACTTATAAGACCTTGCACCATTAATGATAGTTGTATGTTTAGATGTACCGGTATCTTGAACAACAAGTCCATCAATAGTCTGGATTTCAGGTATTTTTATATCTGTCCCTGTTGCAACAATTTTAAAATTTACCACATCATTTTTGTAAAATGTATCAGGGGCAGATAATACTACTTTAGCATTTAAGATAAATGGTAAAAATATAATACCAAAGATATAAACTATTTTACCAAGGTTGGTTTTCATCATCTTTACTCTCTTTATTTGTTTTAACTTTTTGCATATATACTGGTGTTTGTTGATTCTTTAACATTTGCATCCACTTCTTTTCTTCCATATCGGATAACTCTTCTTTTGGTTTACCATCACCTTGACTTTGTTGTTTATTTTGTTGCTCTTTTTTTTGTTCTTCTAATTTTTTATCTTGAGCTTTTTTTTGTTCTTTTTTTAAATCATCAGAGTCTTTTTTCTGTTCCTCTTTTTTATCCTTGTTTTCTTTACCATCTTTGTCTTTATTTTTATTCTTTTTATCTTCTTTTTTTGACTTATCTGAGTCTTTTTTCTGATCGTCTTTGTTATCTTTATTATCTTTATTTTTATCGTCGTTTTTTTTGTTCTCTTTATTTTCTTTCTTTTTCTTTTTTTCTAGTTCTTTATTCACACTTTCTAAATTTTCTTGTGTTTCTTTATCCTCTTTTATTTTTAAAGACTTTTCATAGAACTCTTTAGCTTTTTCTAAATTATTAGTGTTTACATAACTATTACCTAAATTATGTAGTTTTTTTGATTCTAGCTTTTTATCTGTTGTTACTATTTTATTATAGACCTCTATTGCATCTTTATACTTTTTTTCTTTATACAAAGAGTTTCCTAAATTATATAATGTTTCATTATTTGTGTTTACTTGTCTATATATATCACTTGCTTTTTCATATTCTTTATTTTTATAAGCATTACCTGCTTTCTCTATATTTTCAAAATTAAAAGTATATGCTTGTACATTTGTTGGTATTAAAGTAGTTAATGAAACTATAGATAAAAAAAGCATACTCTTTAGAGATTTATTTCTTTTCAAATTTGGGAAAGAACTCAATGCAATCAATAATAAAAACAATCCTAAAGAGAGTGGGTAATAAAATAATTCTGTATAAACTTTGACTTTTTGAATATTTAATTCCTCTTTTTTAGACTGTATATTTATTCTATTTAAAATAGCTTTTACATCATCATTATCAAGAGTATACTCAATATACCCTCCCCCGCTTTGTAAACTAAGGTTTTTAATTGATTCATTTAATTTAACAGTAACTATATCTCCACTACTATTTGTTATATAAGAGCCCTCTTTTGGCATAGGTGCTCCATCTGTGGTTGCAAGCCCAATACTGTATATAACAATATCATTTTCTTTTGTATATTCTAATTCCTCTTTATATTCATTATCATTACCACCATCACTTAAAATGATAAGATTTTTTACTTTATAATCATCTAACATATGTTTAGTAGCTTCTAAAGTAGAAAATATATTTGAACCATTTAAAAAATCTAAATCTGTATTTAAATTATCAACTATATATTTTAATGAGATAAAATCTTCAGTTACAGGAGATAAGATAAAGGAATCTTTTGCAAACAATACCACACCTATAGTTGCATTTTGTGCTAGTTCGATTATTTGTTGCAATTTCTTTTTTGCTAAAGATATTCTATTTGGATATATATCCTCAGCTAACATTGATGTAGATACATCTAGTGCTATTACCATAGGAATAAGTGACTGTTTTATATTTTGTTCTTTTTTATCTATTACAGGTCGTCCAAGTGCAATGATAAACAATATAAGTACAATAAAAAAGATACTGTTTCTTGTATTTTTAGAAAGAAATTGATTGCCTACTCTTAATTTTCCTATTATCTCTTTTGAAAAGTATTTTTCTACTGTACCTTTTGAAGTTATTATTAATAGAGATAATAAAACCAAGGGAATGAGCATCATGTAAAAAACATTTTGATTTAAAAATTCCATTAAAAATTTTCCCTTTTATTTTTAAAGTATACGAAAAATAATAATGATAAAAAACTCACTATTAATGGAAAAAAGAAATAATACTCTTTAACAATAATTTTATTTTGATCTATTTTACTTTTTTCAAGTTTATTTATTATTTTATATATATCTTGTAAATCATCTTTTGTATAAGCAACAAAAGTTTTACCACCACTTACACTTGATAATTGATTTAAAGTATATGTATTAGCTCGGCCTATAGCAATCGTATATATCTTTATATTATATTTTTTTGCTAATTTTATAACAACAGATAAAGGTATATTACTAGCAGTATCTTCACCATCAGTAATAGCAATAATAATTTTACTTTTTGTTTCTTTTTGTTTTAAAATATTAATAGATGTTGCAATACTATTAATCAAAGCAGTTTGATCTCCAACAATCCCTATATTTAAACTCTCAATTATTTTCGCTTGTGCTTTTTTATCATAACTCAGTGGAGAAGCTGTCATAACTGATGATCCAAATACAACTATACCTATATTGTCATTTACTCTGTTCGCTATAAAATCATTTACTATTTCTTGTACGACTTGCCATCTATTTTGATTTACATTAGATGGATTAAAACCTCTTTCTCTCATAGAACCACTTGTATCTAACGACACAATCATATCTATACCATCTTTTTTATTTTTAATAATATCTAATTCTTTAATAGGCGAACTCAATGCCACTATTGCAAATATAATAGTTATCCATTTTAATATCGAAACAAAAGTACCATGTATACTTTTCGAACTTTCAAAGATTTCTAGATGAGGCATATAATAAGATTCTGATTTAGCTTTACAATATTTACTACAAACTATAAATAGAAGGATTAATAATAAAAGATATGGGTATTCAAATTTAATGAGAAATAAACTATCTAACATCTAAAGTATCCATAAAAATATTAAATTTTGTTTTAATCTCTTGTGTTAACTTAGTAGGAATCTCTTTTCTATATTTATACATGGATAACTCATTTGTTAACTCATCTATTAAACGTATTTGACGCTCTTCCTTAGCTAAATATCTTCCATACTTCGATATATCATATGCTGTTTGTTTTATATTATTAAAATCCAACTTTTGAAGTTTTTCATACCAATACATCTCTTGAGTTTTTACTTTTGGTTTAAAAAATTTATATATTCCATAGAGAATTAAGCAAATAACTAAAAATATTAAAAAAACTAAACCGTAATATAAATAAACACTAAAATCAGGTATTTCAACAATTGGTTTTATATCATGTATTTTTATCATTATTTTCCGTGTACATTATTTTAAACTCATTACATTTATTGGTGATATATTATCAAAATTAGTGTACAATTCCACTTATGAATAATATAAAAAATAATATTTTAATTTTTGGGTTTGCTACTTTGTTAATTGGATGTTCACAATCTGCAACATCTGTTTTTGATAGAGATCCAATCTATGCACAAAATGTACAATACTCTAAGGTTATTAAATCTGTTGATAAAGAAACAGTTAATGCAATTTTTAATATCACATATTTAAATTCAGTTGAAACTTTAAAATGGGATAACGATAAACAAAACTTTTTGATAGGTACTTATACATTTGATAATAATGCAAGTGATTTTAACCTTACAATGAATGATGCTTCTCTAATTTCTTCAAAAGAAGTTACTAAAACTGATCCTTTATATGAAAATATAGCATTTCGAAATGGTTGGGCAAAATATAATATTGTTACATTTGATGAAGTAGATGATAATAAAACATTAACTATTAAATATACTCATCCAACATTTAAAACAATCAAGGCACAATTTCTAAGAGAATAAGTTCTTCGTTAAAAGAAAAAGTTTTAAATCTTACAAAAATGATTTAAAATTTCTTGAGTTAAATGCTTTTGCTTTTTTTTAATGAGAGGAAGCTCTTTTATATCAAAAAATCTAACATCACTATTTTCTGAAGATAAATTTTTTTGATATAAAACTTCTTTTTCAAAATATCCATCTACATTAGATATATTATTATAATTTACTAAATAGATACCTATATTTTTCAATTCATTCTTTTGTATAAAAAACTCTTCTAAATATTTGTGAGCTACAGTAATACTACTTTCTTCTTCAAATTCTCGAATAGCAGTTTCTTCAGGCTCTTCACCAGCATTAGCAACACCTTTTAAGAATCCCCATCGCTCGCTACTATTAACAGACTTACAAAGTAATACTTTTATAGAATCTTTATTGAACTTATATAAACACAAGCCATAAGCTTTTATCTTTTCCAAAATGACCCTTTACGCAAATTATGTAATTTTTTTATTATAAAGTATATATGAAATGATAAAAAATATAATTACAGGAAGTATTATAGCTATTTCTGCTAAAACAATACTTCCTAATGCTAGTTTTTGTAATAGGAATAAAACTCCCCATACAGATAGACTTAAAAATATCATACCCGAAATAAACAATGCACTATTAAAAAATCTACTACTTGGTGTGGTATATATAAAAATCAATACAATTAATGGTAAAACAAAAAATGGCATCACTAATTGTGAATATAAAATTGCTTTTATTTTATTTGTATTGAACTCTTGATCATCCAATAACATAATAGTCCTAACTGCATCTATAACAGAATATTGTGCTTTCCCTTTATAAACATTACTAATAATTTTAGGTTCAAAACCTTCTAATGTATAAAGAAATTTTTCATAGGAAACATTTAATTTCGAATTATTCCAGTCTATTTTTTCAGGTTTTTTGGTGATTTTAGTATCAATTACATACCATCTATTATTTTGATAAAATGCTTTTTTTCCTACTATCGTTTCTACTATATCATTATTTTTTGTTTTAAAAATGTGAATATCTATTGCTTTTTTTTCAATAGGATATAACTTTTTAAAATATACAAAATACTCATTATACTTTAGAAAAATGTTATTCTGTTCATTTACAAAATATCTACCTTGAAGTATTTTATTTTTTTCTTCATATGCATATGCTAAAGGTGTAGATTGCAACCCAATCAATATAAAAGTAAATAAAGTTGTAATCAATAAAATAGGTGTCATAATCTTTTTTTGTGATATACCTAGTGCATAAAAACTAACCAATGCATTTTCTTTAATTAAAAAAGTCAGTGTTACTACCCATGCAAATATCAACGACAAAGGTAGGGTTATAGTTAAAGTAAAAAATGTATTATACATAATATATAAAAGTTGTAAATTTGCAGAGTTGGGTAATCTTGAGAAATATTGAAGCATATCAATACCTACAAAAAACAGCTCCAATGAAAGTAAAATAATAAAAAAATATTTAACGTATTTTATTAATAAATATTTTGTAATTATTTTCAATTTTTAGCTTTTATGGTAAAGGTAGATTTAACCTCTTCAAGAGATAACTTTTTTAATGCATCAATAGATTTAATGACATGAGATATTATATTTTCTAATTCAATAAATTGTTCTTTAGAAAAATCTGATAAAACATAATTAGCAACATCAGTTTTATTTTCAGGCTTACCAATTCCTACACGTATTCGAACATAATCTTTACCAATATGACTATCTATTGATCGTAAACCATTATGTCCACCATGTCCACCACCTACTTTAAATTTTACTGTTCCAAATGGTAGGTCTAAATCATCGTGTATTATTATAATATTTTCATTAGGAATATCATAATAATCTACAATACTTAATATAGATTCACCTGAAGCATTCATAAATGTTTGTGGTCTTACGTATAAATTTGAAAGATGTTTTTGAACTTTTGCTTGGAAATTTGGATTATTAATATTTGTAGTTAAGAAGCCCCTAGTTATCTCTTCGATAACTAAGAAGCCTATATTGTGTCTAGTGTTTTGGTATTTATCACCTGGATTACCAAGTCCAGAGATTAAGTACATATTCTTAAGACTTTTTATTACTTAGATTTAATTACACCAACAATTGGTACTCTTGGGTCTAAGAAACATTCAACACCAGCTGGTAAGTCTAAATCTCTTACAAGATAATTTCCACCAACATCTAAATCTGTTACATTGAAGTGAAATTTAGCTGGTAAGTTTTCAATTGTAGATTTAACTGCAACTCTATTTCTATGGAATGCTAAAAGACCTTTATTTTTAAGACCTACTGGTGTACCTTCAGTTGTAACTGGTACATTATATGTAGCTTTCACACCTGGTTGAGCTATCATTAAATCAACATGTAATAATGTTGAAGTTACTGGATGTTTTTGGTACTCTTGAACTACTACTTTATAAGTTGTTCCTGCTATTTCTACATCAAAAGCTAAAGTTTCTTTTGCTTTTAAAAATCTAATATAGTCATTTAATTTGAAAGCTGCATTAACATTTTCGCAACCTTTTCCATAAATATTAGCAATTAGATAACCATCTCGTTTTAGTTGTTTTGTCGATTGTTTTACGATACTATCTCTAAGTATACCTTGTAACATTGTGTTTCCTTGTTTTAATATAATTGCGTATTATAGTGGTTTTTTATTAAATTGTGGTTAAATAATTTTAATTTTTAATAAAATAACTCTCAATACCTTTTGCAATACCCTTTGCAATTAATTTTTGATATCGCCTAGTAGATATTCTGTAACCCTCTGTAGGATGAGAAATATATCCAACTTCAACTAATACTGATGGCATTTGAGCACCTACAAGAACCCAAAATGGGCCTTCTCTTACTCCACCATCTCTAATATTTTTTTTACCATATTGTTTTCTTAAACTGTACAACATATTTTTTTGAATATCTATTGCCATTTTATTTGCAGCTGTTATTTTTGCACGATTTAAAATAGTTAAAAGAGAATTTTTACTACTCCAACCCATCCCTGTCATATCACCTTTATTCTCTAATGCAGCAACTCTTTTTGCTCGAGCACTTCTTGCAGGTGATAAAAAATATGATTCAACACCATGAGCTTTACTTGCACGGTTTTTTCTTGCTGCATTTGCATGAATAGAGATAAAAACATCAGCTTTTTTCTTATTTGCATATTTTGTACGTTTAGATAACTTTACATATTTATCTCGACTTCTAGTTAAAAAAACTTTAAAACCTTTTCGTTGTAGTTCCTCTTTAACATACTTACTTATATTTAAAGTAATATTCTTTTCAAATCTTTTTCTTTTATAACTAGCCCCACCATCTCGTCCACCATGTCCTGCATCAATAACAATAGTTTTTTTAGCAGGATATAAAATGTCATTATTTAATACTTTAACTTTTTCTTTTATTGTTTTCTTCTGTACTTTTTTAGCTTTTTTTATCACTCTTTTTTTTGTACCAGGTTTCAAATTTAAAATTTTAATTACAATTTGATTTTTGTTAATAATGTATATCGTTTTTAAATTTTTTCTATGTTTCAAACTCAACAATAATTGATTTTTTCTTTTTTGGTATATGCTTATTTTATCTATACCTTTTATTGAAAGTTTAGTAGGAGCTGCATCTTTAAAATTCCCTTTAAAATAAAACTCATCATAATATAACTTCCCTACTTTTCTTTCTTCAAAATCAATATAAGAACTATTTATATTTTTATTAAAATTAATAGTTATGCTATTTGAGGACTCTATTACTGACTTTATTGAGTACCTTTTATCATAAATAGGTTTTGCTTTTTGTTTAATTATTGCTTTTGGTTTGGGTTTAAGCACAGATCTAGTTGTATTTTTAAGTATTGGAGTATTATCCAATCTATTTAATTCTCTTTTATATTTAAGTGTATTAACTTTAAGTTTATCACCATAACGAATTAGTTTTTTTAGATACTTAATCTCGTTGTTCTTGTCACTTGACATAATAGAACCAAGATAAAGCTTTTTTGTAGCATTAAACTTATCTTGGTAATATGCATTTCCAATAGCAAAAACAGACTGTGATAATAATATTACAATTAAAAATGTTTTTACTATTTTATTCAATCTTACTCGCCGTTAGTAAGTTTACCCATTAGCTCTTTAACGCTTATGATCTCTTTTACTTTATATCCATTTGAACCAGTGAAGAAAAGTCCTGTATCTACATCACCTTGGTATGCGGCACCTAATCTATCTGCAATACAATAGCCAACTGCTTTTGCTTCTACACCTCTATTACAAGGTGCTACACAGTTAGAAATACATTGAACTTTTGGAGCTGTATTATTTTCAATTGAAAATTGTAAATTCGTTACAATTCTCCTTGCTGGTAATCCAACAGGTGACTTTCCTAATTTAATATCTTCTTCTTTTGCATTTAATAATACATCTTTAAATATATCACCAGCATCACATTCAACTGTAGCAATAAATCTAGTTGCCATCTGCACACCAGTACAACCCATGGCAATAAATTTATCAATATCATTCTTATCCCATATTCCACCTGCAGCAATAATTGGAATATTTTCTCCCCAATTTTTAGCTTCTTCAATAACAGGGGGAACAATATTTTCTAATTGTGATTCTTCTTTAAAACAATCTTCATATTTAAAACCTTGATGTCCACCACTTAATGGACCTTCAACGATAATTGCATCGGGAACTTTATTATATTTTTTCCACTTTTTACAAATAAGTTTTAAAGCTCTTGCACTTGATACAATAGGTATTAACGCAACATCTGGATAATCTTTTGTAAATTCAGGCATATTTGTAGGTAGACCAGCTCCTGTAATAATGATATCAATACCTGCCTCACAAGCATCTTTTACCATTCTTCCATAATCATTACATGCATATAAAATATTACAAGCTAAGGGAGCATCCCCACAGATTTTTCTAGCATTTTCAACAATTTCAAAGAATGATTCTCTTGAGTAAAAATTCAGTGCATCTTTAGGTTTGTCTTTTTTCATTACTACATTAACATTTTCACTTTTATTTTTGTAATAACCAGTTCCAACTGAAGATATAACTCCAAGTCCACCTTCTTTAGCTACTGAACCTGCTAATTGATCCCAACTAATTCCAACACCCATTCCACCTTGGATAATTGGTTTCTCAATCTCGTATTTACCTATTTTCATATTATATACCTCAGTTTATTTTACTATTACTTTTACGAAGTTCTTTTTACCTTTTTGTAAAACAAACTCTCCAGATTCAAAACAGTATTTATCATCATCAATTTTTTCTTGATTAACTTTTACTGCTCCACCCTTCATATCTCTTCTTGCTTGAGAAGTTGATGGAACTAAAGCACAATCAACCATTGCTTGTAAAATTCCTATACCTTTTTCTAAACTAAATTCTTTCATTTCAGTTGGTATATCTTTTTTAGCAAATATTTTACTAAATTCTTCAGAAGCTGTATTTCCAGCTCCTTCTCCATGATATCTATCAACTATTTCTATAGCTAATAATTCTTTCACTTTTTTAGGATGTAAAGTTTTATTTTCAACACCTTCTTTAATTTCAGCAATCTCTTTCAGGCTTTTTGATGAAATAAGCTCAAAATATCTCCACATTAATTCATCTGAAATACTTAAAATTTTTCCAAACATATCATTTGCTTCATCTGTAACACCTATATAGTTACCTAAAGATTTAGACATTTTTTGAACGCCATCTAGACCTTCTAAAATAGGCATCATTAATACAACTTGTTGTTTCTTGATATCATATGCTTTTTGTAATTGTCTTCCCATTAAAAGATTAAACTTTTGATCTGTTCCACCAATTTCAATATCAGACTTTAGATATACACTATCATACCCTTGAAGTAATGGATACATAAATTCGCTTACTGCAATTGGCGTATTTGATGAATATCTTTTAGAAAAATCATCTCGTTCCAACATTCTAGCTACAGTTAAGTTTGATGCGAGTTGTAGGATACCAGATGTACCCAAGTCTTTTAACCAGTCATTATTAAATACTACATTAGTTTTATCTTCATCTAAGATTTTAAAAGCTTGTGTTGTATAACTTTCTATATTTCGTAATACATCTTCTTTTGTTAATACTTTTCTTGTAGCACTTTTTCCAGTTGGGTCACCAATCATTGCTGTAAAATCCCCAATAAGAAATTGTACTATTCCTCCATACTTTTGAAATACTGATAGTTTTTGCAATAACACAGTATGACCTAAATGTAAATCAGGAGCCGTTGGATCAAAACCAGCTTTTACGTAAAAGTTTTCACCATTTTCAAAATAATTTCTTAATAATTTTTCTAGTCTAACATCATCTATAATTTCAGAAGAACCTCTTGTAATCTCTTCTATTGCTTCTTGTATCTTAATTTCCATAACTTCCCTATTTATAAGCATCAATATTTAAATAAAATTCTATTACTTTTGCCTTTTGTTCTATTAATTCTCTTACTTTTTGTTTATTATCATTTTTAATTTCAAAATCTATACTACAATATTGTTGTGCAGCATATTTATCTTTACCATATTCAATAAATAAAATTGTTGCTTCATGATCTACCGATAAATGTTTTAATAATTTTGCGATTTCTCCTCTAACACTAGGAATACTCACTACCATCTTATATTTATAAAATTTATCCTTTACCCAATCACAATAAAGCATTTGTTGTTCTTCTTTAATTTGTCTATATGCCGATTCACACATTTTATGATGTACTACTACATCTTTTGCTTCTTTAAGTGCTACTATATCATCTCCAACTTTCGGATGGCAACAATGGTCAAATGATACAGAATTTATACTAAAATTCGAATATACTAAAACATTATCAAATTGAATTCTTTTCAAGTTTAATGTCTGAATTTTAAACCTAGCTAATAATCCTTCTTTTTTTCGTATATGATCTAGCAGTATTTTTTTCATATGTTTAAGATGATCAAGGTTATATACTATTTTTTGTAGATTCTGTAAATTTAAGTCTTTTACTTCATCTAGTATTGAATTTTTATATCGAGAAAATATTGTATTTATTATATTTTTACTTGTTAATTTATCAATATTATTTAATCTACTATGGCATAAAGCTTTTATAGACTTAATCGCTTTTGTAGTTTTAACCATATCTTGCCAGGTACAACGTGGAATAATATTTTCACCTGTAACTATAGATACAATATCACCGCTTTTTAACTGTGTTAACAGAGGTTTTTTAATTTTATTTATATTTGCTTGCGTAGCTTTATTTCCAACATCAGTATGAATATTATACGCAAAATCATATGCAGTTGCTCCTCGTGGAAGTGTGAAAATTTCACCTTTTGGTGAATAAACTACAATATCTTCACTATATAAATCTTGTTTTGCATCATTGTAAAATTCTTCAACATTTTCATCATTACTTGCTAAAGAATGTAACCAATCTAAATTTGGTCCCTTAGAAGTATTTCCACCATTTTTATACTTCCAATGTGCAGCAACACCATACTCTGCTATGTCATGCATATCAAAAGTTCGTATTTGAACTTCATAAATTTTAGAATTTGAAAAAACTGTAGTATGTACCGTTTGGTAACCATTTTCTTTGGGAACTGAAATATAGTCTTTAAACCTTGCTACTAATGGCTTATGATTTGTATGAATAATTCCTAAAACATTATAACAATCAAGAGGTTCTTTTACTAAAATTCGTATCGCATAAAGGTCTAGAACCTCATCAATACTCACACCTTTTCTTTGCATCTTTAAATATATAGAATAATAATGTTTTACTCTACTATATATTTGAACATCAGCATCTAAAAAACCATTTTTTTCTAATAACATTTTTGTATTTGATAAAAAATGATTTAAATTTAATTGTGTTTTTTGTTGATATTCTTTGATGTGTTTATCTATTTTTAGAAATTCATCTGGAAATAAAAAGGAAAAAGACAAGTCCTCTAAAGAATTTTTAATTGTTGAAATTCCTAGTCGGTGTGCAATTGGAGCATAAACTACTAATGTTTCTTCTGATATTTTTCGTTGTTTAGCTGGACTTAAAGCTGTTAATGTAAGCATATTATGTAATCTATCACATAATTTTACAACCATGATTCTAACATCTTTAATAGATGCAATTAACATTTTTCTAAATGTTAAAGCTGATGATAAAAGTTTTTTTTCATCACCTGATGTACTCAATTCATGTTCTCTGATTTCTACAATTTTTGTTAAACCATCAACAATACAAGCAACATCAACTCCAAACTCTTCTTCAATTTGTGTGATAGTTACATCTGTATCTTCTACAACATCATGTAACAATGCAGATATTACCATATGTTCATCATCACTGTAATGTGCTGTAATAGCTGATACTAGTATAGGATGAACAACATAAGGTTCACCGCTTTTTCGAAATTGTGTTTTGTGGGAGTCTATTGAATAGTGTAATGCTTTTTCTACATCATCTGTAAAATCAAAATTTGATCTTAAAAAATCTACCGCACCATCGATGGTATTGATAGATTTTATCGTTCTTAAAAATTTATTCAACACCATCAATCACTAATACACCAGATGCGATCTCTTTGATTGCAATATCTGTGTATTTCATGTTTTTAGTTTGTTCACTATCTAATAATGGTTTTGCACCTTTACTTAATTCGTCAGCTCTTTGACCAACAGCTACAGATAATATATATCTGTCATTATTTACTTTTTCTAACGCTTGTGCTAATATCTCTTCTAATCTCATTTTATTTCCTAATATTTTATTTTACTACTGAACATTGACTATAATCGCCATTTACAATACTTAAAAGATTTCCTTTAGTATTCATATTTGCTACAATTATTGGTAATTCATTATCTTTTGCTAAAGCAATGGCTGTATCATCCATAACTTTTATATTATCTTTTAGTGCTTCGTCATAACTAATTGTGTCTAATTTTACTGCATCAGAATATTTTGCAGGATCTTTATCGTACACACCATCTACTTTAGTTGCTTTAATTAGTAAAGAAGCTTCAATTTCACTTGCTCTTAAAGTTGCCGCAGTATCTGTTGTAAAAAACGGGTTACCAGTACCAGCACTAAAGATTACAACTCTACCTTTTTCAAGATGTCTTTTTGCACGTCTTACTATGTAAGGTTCTGCAATTTGTTCCATTTTAATAGCTGTCTGTAATCTCGCACTTACTTCAATATGTTCTAATGCTTCTTGCATAGCTATACCATTAACTACAGTTGCAAGCATACCCATATAATCGCCACTTGTTCTTTTAATAACTCCATCAGCAGCAGCAGTAACACCTCTTACGATATTACCCCCACCAATTACTATTCCAACTTCAATATTATTGTCAACCAATTCTTTTATCTCGTGAGCGATATAATCTAGAATTTTAGTATCTATTCCATATCCATTTTCACCAGCTAAAGCTTCACCAGAAAATTTTACAAGAACTCTTTTGTTCACGGCAACTCCTTTTAGAACTATTTATTTTTGCGATTCTATCTAAATATTTATTATTATATGGTTAAGTTAAATAAAAGATGAATATATTTATTTAACTGTTTTACCAACTCACACTTAACTTACACTTCATTGTTATACTTCCATACATTAAAAAAAGGAAAGAAAATGAATATTAGAAAAAAAGTACTAATTTTTGTAATTGTTGGAGCAACTAGTTTATTTGCAGTTAATTTAAAAGAGATAGGAAACCTTGCAGATAAAATTAAAAACACTGACGATGTTATTGTGAAACAAGAACTAATTATAGAACTAAACAAAGAAGTTGAAAAACTCGATGCTAAAGGTGTAATTAAAGCTCAAGCAATTATTGATGCAAAACTAATACCAACTAAATAACTTAAGATAAATATATTTAAAGAAAAAGGAAAGAAATGAATATAAAAAAAACAATAGCAATTATTACACTTATTGGTGTAACAAATTTATTCTCAATAAGTTTAAAAGAGATAGATAAACTTGTAGATAAGATTAATAATAGTAAAAATGCTAATTATAGACAAGAGTTAATGAATAAATTAAATAACGATATTGATGCATTAAATCAAAGAGACTATTACGAAGCACAAATAATAATTCATGGAAACCTAAAACCCTTTAAATAATAAGTTGTCGCAAATCCTAATTTCTCCTCCCCTGTAAAATAATTTATTTTATAAATTATTTTACATCTATTACTATAATCATTTAAATGTTAATTCTACCATTGTTCCTTCATCAACAATACTTGTAATAGCAATATTTATTTCCAAAATATCACACAGTTGTTTTACTATGCTCATTCCTATTCCCAAGCCATTTTCATTTTCTTTATAATATCTTTGAAATACTTTTTTTGTATTTTTTATTCCTATACCTGTATCTTTAATTATTAATTTATTATTTGATAAATCGATACTAACTTGCCCATTCTTTTTATTGTATTTACAGGCATTCGTTAATAGATTATCTAAGATACGATCTATTGCATTTTTATTACTTTTAATTGTAACATTTTTGCTATTTTTTGTAAAAATAATTTTTGGATAAATCTTTTGTAAAATTTCAATTTTTTGATTTATTAATTCATCGAGTATTACAGTTTCATCATTTGTCATATTCTCAGGAGTCATTAATTCTAAGTTTTTATATAATGAAGATATCCCTTTAGCACAAATTTCTATTCGTTCTATCTCATCAAAATCACCACGTTTTCTTAAAAGTTTTGCATTGAGTAAAATTGAAGTTGCGGGAGTATTTAAATCATGAATTAAATCTTTTAAAAAATCTTCTAAAAGATTTACAGCTTCTCTCATTGGTCGTAATGAATAAAAAGAAAAGCCAATAGAGATAAATAATATTAAAAAGAAACTAATAAACGCTACTTCAAAAATTTTTTGTAAAATTTGATTATAGAGTTCTTCATATTTAATTTTGTTATGAAGTACTTTCAATAAATAAGGACCTTTTGAGGGTACTTCAAAATAAGCAGTCAATCCTTCATTGGTATGATATATTTTAAATATTTCATTTGTTTTGTCATCTTCAATTACATCAAGAGAAAAATCATCTCCTTTAAAATCATACGAGTATTCTCTCATTTCATAAAGAATATTATTTTCCATCTCATCAATCTTTTCTTGATGGTACATATATAAAACAATACTAGAAAGAAAAAACAGAGGAATAAAAAATAAAACTAATGTTGTAAAAAATGATTTTTTTTCATAGTTTTTCAAGTTTATATCCCACACCTTTTGTATTAGAAATATTTAAACATAAAGCCTTTTTCAACTTACTAATTAAAGCACGTAATGCAGTATCACTCGGTTTATTCATACAATCAAAAAATGCAGATTTATTTACTGTTACATTTATATTTTGAATTAATAATGAAAATATCTCTTTTTCAACAATCCCTAAGGATACCTCTTTATTAGATTGCATAACTCGTTTATCATATAAATCGAATATGATATTAGCATAAGTAATTGTTGGGTTTTTTCTTTTTAAGACAGCTTTAATTCGTGCTAAAAATTCATCTAAATCAAATGGTTTTTTAATATAATCATCACAACCACAATCAAAACCTTCTAAAATAGAACTTGTATCTCGTAACGATGTGATAAAAAATGTTGGGGTATTATCATCTGCATTACGTAAAAGTTTTAAAGTATCTAAGCCATTAAGCAAAGGAACATTGATATCAAATAAATAGAGGTCAAATTTATTTTCATAAGTAGCATCAATAACCTCTTCACCATTTTCTACCAAAGTTACAGTATAGTTCTCTTGACTCAAAATCTGAATCATTGTTTGGGCCAAAATAGAATCATCTTCTAAAAGTAAAATTTTCATTTTTTTACATTTCCATCATTAAAAAGTTTTAAAGGCAGTTTCTTTTTAGCTTCTATAATTGCATTTGATTCATCTCTAGCTTTTTTATTAATTTTTGCTAGTTCTATTTTTAGTTTAGAAATAAAAGATTGTTTTTCTTTTTTACTTTTAGACTGTTGCACTTTTTCTAATAAGATATCAACTTCGGTGTCTTGGGCAGGAAGAACAGTAATTAATAAGAAAGAAAAAATTATACATTTTAAATAAAAGTTCATTTTTATTTACTAATAGCTGTTTCATTAGTAGAATCCAATTCACTAATTTTATTTTTGATATTTTGTAAAGGAGAAACAGTAAATTTAGCTACAGGACATTTTTTCTTTCGTAACTTTTCATATTGCAAATGAAATGATTTTTCAGCAGCATTAATATTTTGAGCAAAGATACTTTTTGATTTATTCTCTATTAAAAAAAGTTGTGCTTTTGCTCCTAAAATATCTTTTTGCTCAAAATAACCTTTTTCAAATTCTGTTAAGACATAGTTAAAAGCATAATTCATGAGTTTTCTATTTTTTGAACAATTACGTTGTATTTCTTTTGTAGATAAAGAGTTTTCTATTTTTAAGGACTTATCTATTCTATCTTTATTATTTACTGGAATACAGCCAGAAAAAAGAAGTAAAAAAAGCATAATGAGAGATATCTTTTTAAATATTTGTAAGTTTAGTAACCTCATAGATTTAAATATCCCCTTCTTATGCATAACTATTTCCTATTTTGACCTATAATTCTTTTTCCTCTTTGTTTAGCAGTTGGTTTTTCATCTTTTCTCTTTTTCTTATTACCAAATGCTCCACCAGTTTTTTTTCTTTTAATATCATCTTTAGTTTCAACGATTTTTTTTGTTGCTATCATTTTAATTCTAGTTCCAACTTCAAAACCTTCTAAGTCTAATCGAGGTATTTTTTGTTCTAAGTATTTTTCAACTTCCCGAATAGATGCAATATCGTATTCGTCAAGTAAAGAGATTGCAATTCCATTTTTTCCAGCACGTGCAGTTCTACCAATTCTGTGAACGTAATCAATAGGCATAAAAGGTAAATCAAAATTAATTACATAAAATAGATCTGTAATATCAAGTCCACGAGCTGCTACATCAGTTGCAACTAAAACTCTTATTTGACCTTCTTTAAATTGTGTGATTGCTTTTGTTCTTGCACCATGAGTTTTATCTCCATGTACAGAAGCAGCTTTTAATCCATCAAGTTTTAAATTCTTAACAATCTCTTCAGCACTTGCTTTTGTTTTACAAAATACAAGTACTTGTTTCATATTTTTTGAACCAATTAAAAAAGAAAGCATTTCAAGTTTTTTTGCTAGTGTAACAGGATAAGCAACTTGTTCAATTCTATCATTAACTCTATCATTTGATTTAATCTCTATTACTTTAGGATTAATCATTATCTGACCAGAAAGTTTTTTGATATTTGGCCCTAGTGTTGCTGAACATAAAATTGTTTGTTGTAAAGTAGTTAATTTTTCTAATATATCTTGTATATCAGCCACAAAACCCATATCTAACATGCTATCAGCTTCATCTAAAACAAGAGCATCAACTTTTGTTACATTAATTTTATCTTTTCTAATTAAATCCATAAGTCTACCAGTAGTAGCGATTACTATATGAACTCTTGATTCTAGTTTTTTTATTTGAGGTTTAATATTTGCCCCACCATACACACTACATATTTTAATATCTAGATATTTTGCATATGATTCAATGCTTTTTTCTAACTGTAAAACAAGTTCTCTTGTAGGTGCAATGATAAGTTTTGTTAAAATAACATTATCATTATCTTGGTCTTTTTTTTGATTTTCTATATCTTGTAATAGAGGTAATACAAAGGCTGCTGTTTTACCTGTACCAGTTTGTGCAATAGCTAAAAGATCTCTTTTTCTTAAAAGATGAGCTATTGAATCTTCTTGTATTTTAGTAGGTGCTTTGTAACCTTTGTCTTCACAAGCTTTTGCAATCTCAGGAGATAATCCTAGTTGTCTAAATGTCATTAATTTCTCTTTTTATTGGTTTTATTTAGTATAGATTATACCTAAATTATACTTTAGCCAATAATTTCATATAAATTTTAATATTATTTCTATATAATAAGTTAATAATTAAAGGTGGAACTATGACAGAAAATAAAAATATTATAATTTTTGATACAACATTAAGAGATGGTGAGCAATCTCCAGGTGCTTCAATGAATACTTCAGAAAAGATTCAAATTGCACAACAACTTGAAAAATTAAACGTAGATATTATTGAAGCTGGTTTTGCTGCTGCATCACCTGGTGATTTTGATGCAATATCTCAAATTGCTAAAACTATAAAAAATAGTTCAATTTGTTCTCTTGCTCGTGCTATTGATGGTGACATTAAAGCTGCAGGTGATGCTGTAAACGCTGGAGGAAAAGGAAACAGAGTTCATACTTTTATAGCAACTAGTCCTATTCATATGAAATATAAATTAAAAATGGATTCTGCTGAAGTTATTAAAAGAGCTGTTCATGCTGTTGAGTATGCAAGAACATTTGTTGACGATGTAGAATTTTCACTAGAAGATGCAGGTAGAAGTGAGTTACCATTTATGAAAGAGATTACACAAGCTGTAATTGAGGCTGGAGCTAAAACTATTAACCTTCCAGATACAGTAGGATATAGATTACCATCAGAAATTAAACATATGGTTCAAGAGATGGTTGGATTTGTAGATTCAATCAAATCAGATGCAATTATTTCATTACATAATCACAATGACTTAGGATTAGCAGTTGCAAATACTTTAGCTGGTATTGAAGCTGGTGCAAGACAAGTTGAATGTACTATTAATGGATTAGGTGAAAGAGCTGGAAATGCAGCTATGGAAGAGATTGTAATGACTCTTAAAACAAGACAAGACTTATTTCCAGGTATCACTACAAATGTAAATACTAAAGAGATATATTTAGCTTCTAAAATGGTTGCAAATATTACAGGTATTGAGCCTCAACCAAATAAATCTATTGTAGGTAAAAATGCATTTGCACATGAAAGTGGAATTCATCAAGATGGTGTCTTAAAACATCAAGAAACTTATGAAATCATGAAACCAGAAGATATTGGGATTGAAAAAAACAATTCGATTGTTCTTGGTAAACATTCAGGTCGAGCTGCATTTAAAGATACTATTTCTCACTTAGGTTTTGCAGATCTTGATGATGAAAAACTAATGATTGCATTTAATAGGTTTAAAGATATTTGTGATAAGAAAAAAGAGATTACTGATGATGATATTAGAATGATTGTTGCTGATGAACAATTAAATGAGAATAAAACTTTTGAAGTGTCAGCTATACAAATTTCTGATTTCTCTGATGGTATTCCAAGTGCAGTTGTAACTATTAAACATGAAGATAAACTAATCACTGATGCAAGTATAGGTGATGGTGCCATGGATGCAATTTTCAAAACTATCGATAGAATTACAGGACACAATGGAACACTTGTTGACTATAAAGTAAATTCAGTTAGTGAAGGGAAAGATGCATTAGCAAAAGTAAATTGTAAAGTTACTTTTGATGATGGAGAACATACAATGTTAGGACATGGATTAAGTCTAGATACAATGATTGCTAGTGCTAGAGCTTATGTTGGAGCATTAAATAGTCATTTAAGTATGCAAAGTATGCTAAACAAATAATAACCCAACTCTAAAATAGGACTCTAATGAATAGCTTTTTTATAAATTTTGCATATTTTTTAGAGTCCTCTACAAAGTACTACAATACTAAACATTTTTTTTACGAATTATTAGAAGATACGAACTCCAAAAAAAGAAAATATTTTGATTTTTTCATGATATTTTTAGTACTAAGTACTGTAGCTATACTTATTTATGAAGTAAATCACGAACTTTTACCTTGGCTTGATACTTATGAAACAATTGCAATTGTTATATTTATAATAGAATGGTTAAGCAGATTATGGGTAAGTTCCCACTCACACAAACATATTATACATGATTATGAAAAGAGCCAACTTCTCAATCAAGAATATATATTAGGCATTTCCTTAAAAAAAATAATAAAAGAAAAACTTTCATTTATTTTTTCACCAATGTCTATTATTGATTTATTGGCAATTTTACCTTATTATCGACCATTAAGAATTTTACGAATTCTAATGCTATTTAGACTTTTTAAGATTCTTAGATATACAAACTCTATTAAACAATTTCGTCATGTCTTTTTAGAAAAGAAATTTGAATTCCTTACTTTAGCTATTATGTTTTTTATGGCCATAGCTTTTGGATCAACAATTATTTTTATCTATGAAGGTGCTGGGATTAATCCTAACATTGATAACTATTTTGATGCTATTTATTGGTCAGTTATTACAATTTCAACTGTTGGTTTTGGTGATATTAGTCCTGTTACTATGCAGGGTAGAGTTGCTACATTATTTTTAGTTGTAGGAGGAATGGGAGTAATTGCTTTTTCTACTTCTATTGTTACAACTGCATTAAGTGAGAAACTTTTAATTTTAAAAGAGGAAAAAGTTATTGGAGAAGCAAATAGTTTAAAAGACTTTATAATTATTTGTGGTTTTGGACGTATGGGAAAAGTATTAGCTAATGAATTTGAAAAAACAAATCAAAACTTTATCATCATAGACCAAGATGATGATACATTTAAACATTCAGATAATCAAAACTTACTTGCAGTTAAGGGAGATGCAACAAACTCTATACTTTTAGAAAGTGTAGGGATTAATAGTGGAAGAGCCACTACTATAATTGCAATAACAGATAATGATGCTGTTAATCTATCGATTATATTAACAGCACGTTCATTAAATCCAAATATACGTATTATTGCACGAGCAAATGACACAGAAGCAAAAGCTAAACTTATTTTAGCAGGTGCTTCAGAAGTAATAATGTCCAATGAAATAACTGCTCTTGTGGCGTCAGAATATATAGGTCAACCTGTTGCATTTGAAGCAATTGATGATATTTTATTAAATTCTGAAGGTGCAATAATGGATGAGATAGAAATAGTAGGGAAATCAAACTTTATTGATTATCATCTAAAAGATATAAATTTAGACAAATTCAATCTTACGCTTATTGGAGTTATTCAAGCAAAAAATAGAAAAGAATTTATTTTTAATCCTAAAAAAGATAGTTATAAAATCAAAGAAAATGATATATTTATAGTAATAGGAAATAAAGAATCCATTGGTCAATTAAAAATTGACTTACTTTCAAGTAAACCTAAAAGAGTATTAAATGTCTAATAATAAAATTATAATTTTTAGTTTTTCTAAATTAGCTATTCAGATTGCGCATATTTTACATCAAAAAAATTATGAAATTATTATAATTGAAGAAGATGTAGAACTTATAAATGAAGCACAAGAATTAGGTTATGAAGTAAAACAAATCTCATTGATGGATGACAAAAATATTATATCTTTAAATATGGATAAAAATATAAAAGCATTTTTTTGTGTTAGTGATGATAAAAACAATAATCTTTTTGTAACTCTAAGTGTTCGAAATCTTAATCCTAATTTGAAAATCATCTCAGTTTCTTTTGCAACACAAGATAATAAAACAATGCTTTTAGCAGGTGCAAATAAAATTATCAATCCTTATGAAATCGGTGCACTAAGAATTTTTAGACTTTTAAATAAGCCATACATTTTAGACATTTTAGACAATATATTATTTAGTGAGTCTAACATTGAAGTTTCCGAAATTACAATTCAAAAAAATTCTATTTTAGATGGTATATATTTAAAAGAAACAAATATGATTGAAGAAAATAATCTTATTTTACTTGGTATTCAAGACAAAGAGATTCAAGATAAATTCATATTTTATTCAAGTGGAATTAACCATAAAATTGATTGTGGAGACACAATTGTCCTACTGGGTAAAAATAAAGACCTTCAAAACTTTACACTATTAATTAATAAAAATAATTAATAAAATTTTCTTATTTTTGATTAAAATTCAGATATAATAATATTAATAAATATAAAAAGGTTTAAAAAATGACACAGTTTTATTTTTTCTTACGGCTTTTAAAAGAGTCTTTTAGAGATTTAATTCCAATTGTAGTAGTAATTCTATTCTTCCAACTTGCTATCATCCAAACTATACCGGATGAATGGATGAGAACTACTATGGGATTAATTATCGTTGGTATTGGTCTTGCAATTTTCCTGCAAGGTCTAGAAATAGGTATTTTTCCTGTTGGAGAAGGCCTTGCCAGAGATTTTGCAAAAAGTGGTTCTACAATGTGGATCCTTATTTTTGGATTTATGATTGGTTTTGGTACAACAATTGCAGAGCCTGCTCTTGCCGTAATTGCAGATAAAGCTGCTAGTATTAGTAGTGGTAGAATTGATGCAGATATGCTCCGTTACGTTGTTGCGGGGTCTGTTGGTTTTGCTATTTTATTAGGTGTATTTAGAATTATTAAAGGTCACCCTATTCACTACTATATCATTGCAGGTTATATTACAGTTGTTTCTGTAACATTTTTTGCTCCTAAAGAGATTATTGGCCTTGCCTATGATTTAGGTGGTGTTACTACGTCTACTGTTACTGTACCTTTAGTTGCAGCTCTTGGAATTGGACTAGCTTCTACAATCAAAGGTAGAAATCCTATGATTGATGGATTTGGTCTTATAGCTTTTGCTTCACTTACTCCAATGATTTTTGTACAGGTGTATGGAATATATGTGTATACATTTGTAGATGCAACAGAAGTAGCAAAAGTTGTTGTTGAAGCTACCGTATCCCAATCTGCTGTTATAACAGTTGAATCAGTTACTTTAGGAATTCTTGCAGTAATTAAAGATGTTATACCTATCCTTGCAATCATTTTCTTTTTCCAATATGCTATTCTTAAAAAGAAAATTGAAAACCTCAAAATTGTTATTATAGGTTTTGTACTTGTTATATTAGGTTTATATGCATTTATTCTTGGTTTAGAGATGGGACTATTCGCTTTAGGTGAATCAATGGCTTATCAATTAACGCAAATGAACAATGTTTGGATTATATTTGCATTTGCTTTTGCCATTGGTTTTTCTACAACAATGGCAGAACCAGCACTAATGGCTATTGCAAAAAAAGCAAAAGAGATTAGTGATGGTAAAATTAATGATATGACACTAAGATTATTCGTTGCATTTGGTGTTGCTTTTGGTATTGCTTTAGGTGCATTTAGAATTGTTGACGGAGGACAAATTCATTATTATATTATCGTTGGATATGCAATAGTAGTTGCTTTAACATTTATAGCTCCAAAACATATTATTCCTATTGCTTATGATTCAGGTGGGGTAACAACGTCAACTGTAACTGTTCCATTAGTTGCCGCACTTGGTATTGGACTTGCTACAAACATTGAAGGACGTGACCCTTTACTTGATGGTTTTGGCCTTATTGCTTTTGCATCACTATTTCCTATGATCACAGTTATGGTGTATGGTATTATTGCTGAAAAACTTCATATTAAAAGTGATAGTGAGATTGCAGATGAAGAGGAAAAAAGTGGTACTTCTAAAATCCATGGTTCATTAGAAGGTGTTGATGATATGAGTTTATCAACAATTAATCTTGATGCAACTAACTTAAGACACTCAATGAATTTAGAATTTTCTGCTGTAATTGTAATTGTTCCTAAAGATAAAAAAGATGATGCACTTCATGCAGCAAAAGATGCAGGAGCTAGTGGTGTTACTGTATTAAATGCTTCAGGTATGGGTCTAGCAGAACTTGATAATATATTTAGACATTCGCATGAAGAAACAGATGTATTATTACTTTTTATAGTTCCAAGTATGATTGTAGATAACATTATTAGAGAAATTATTAGAAAACTTCATATTACCACAAGTGGTGATGGAATTGCATTTACTGTACCTATTAGTCATATGAAAGGTATTAGTATGAGACAAGAAGATATTTTTGAACAAGAAGTTGAAGAATTAAAAAAAGTTAAAGAGGTAAAAGTAGACTAAGTCTACTTTTATAACAATAACTTAAAAAAGGTAAAACCAAATACTTAAAGTATTTCTGCTTTACCTTTTTTCATAACTAATGTATCCTCAATACGAACACCAAACTTATCATTTAAATAAATTCCAGGCTCAATTGTAAATACCATATTATTTTCGATAATAATATCACTTCTACTATTGATATTGGGATACTCATGAATATCTAATCCAACACCATGTCCTGTGCTATGTATAAAATATTTTCCATATCCAGCTTTTTCAATAACATCACGAGCCAATTTATCTATTTGACTTGCTCTCATCCCTACTCTTGCTTTCGAAATCGCAGTGTGTTGAGATTTTAAAACTATATCATATATTTTTTGTTCTAATTTATTCTTAAATTTTTGTTCTCTTTTAAAAGTCATATCATTATGAATACTAGTACAACATGTCCTATCACTACAATATCTTTCATACTTTACTCCAGCATCAACTAAAAGAAAATCATTTTTTTGTAGTAGTTTAGAAGTAGGAAGAGCATGCGGTTTTGCACTGTTTTCCTTTATAGCAACAATAGGATCAAAACTTAATTCAAGCTCACCCATATTACTCATAAATTCTTTAGCTTTAAAAAAAAGATATTTTTCACTTTGATTCAAACCATCTGTTTTTAAATAATTTGCAAATCGTTTAAAACCTTTTCTACCAAGCTTCATAGCACTTCTAATAAGTTCTATCTCTTTATCTGTTTTAATAAGTCTTTTTTCTTTTGAAAAGTTAGGTTTTTGTACAAATTGTAGTTTTAATTCGTCTTTTAATTTTTCATACGTAAATAAGCTAAAATCACTTGGGTCAAAAGATATTTTTTTTATATTACTTTTTTGTAGTATTTTTTTTGATTGTTCGATAAGGTCATTAGTAATAATTACTTCACAATTTTTAGCCATAAGTTTAGCTTCAATTTCATATCTTGCATCAGTGATAAAATAGTTATCACCACTGATACTTATAAAAATTACATTATCACAACTATATCCACATTCAAAATAAACAGCATTTTCATTTTGAAGTATATAGTTTTTCATTTAAATTATTATGCTTCTACTTGTTGAGCTTCTGCAGCAGCTTGTTGAGAAGCTTGTAGTTCATTTAAAATTTGCATTAATGCAATAAGACCCATATGGTAACCAAAAGGTCCAAAGCCTGTAATAACACCTAAACTTGAAGCTGCAGTAATAGATTTTTGTCTAAACTCTTCTCTTTTGTAAATATTAGAAATATGAACTTCTACAACTGGCATAGCAACTGCTGAAATTGCATCTGCAATTGCAATACTTGTATGACTGTAAGCTGCTGGATTGATAATGATACCATCAACAGTTCCTAAACACTCTTGAATTTTGTCAATAATTTCACCTTCTAAATTAGATTGGAAAAATTCTAACTCAACTCCATTTTGTTCTGCACTACCTTTCATTTGGTCATGAATTTGATCAAGTGTCATTGGTCCATAGATGTTTTGCTCTCTAATACCTAACATATTTAAGTTTGGTCCTTGTATTACTGCTATTTTCATTATTTTCCTTTAAATTATAATATTTTGGTATAATATCAAAAATTTTATAAGAGGATTATAATTCATGAAACTTATATATGCTGATTGGTTATTAACTTGCAATGATAAATTTACTATCATTGAAAATGGTGCCATTGCATTTGACGAAAAAATCATTGATGTTGGAACTATTGATGAACTACAAATTAAATATGAAAATGAAACAATAGAGTACCTTGGGGCAAATTCTGTTATTATGCCAGGACTTATAAACACGCATGTACATTTAGAATTTAGTGCAAACAAAACAACATTAAGATACGGTAATTTTGTTAAATGGCTTTTTTCTGTTATGGAGCATAGAGAAGAATTAATTGAAAAAGCAACTAAAAAACTAATTGATGATGAATTAACAAATATGATTGCTAATGGTACAACATCAATAGGTGCTATTAGTTCTTATGGATTTGATATGGAATCGTGTGTAGAATCTCCTTTAAATGTAGTATATTTCACTGAAGTTCTTGGAAGTAAGGCAGATATGATTGATACTTTATTTTTAGACTTTCAAGCAAAATTAAAAAGTGCTATCGCTCAAACGTCCGACAACTTTATTCCTGCTATTGCGGTACACTCACCTTATTCAACACACCCATTTCTTATAAGAGAAGTTCTAAATATTGCAAAAGATAAAAAAATGGCAGTCTCTGCACACTTTCAAGAAAGTAAAGCTGAAAATGATTGGCTTAATCATTCAACAGGAGAATTCGAATCATTCTTTAAAGATATGTTAGATCAACATAAATCATTAACACATCCAAGTGACTTTTTAGAACAATTTAAAAATATAAAACATTTGAGTTTTACTCATTGTGTAGAAGCTAATGAAAAAGAACTACAACAAATTAAAAATTTAGGTGCTACTATTACTCATTGTCCAAACTCAAATAGGCTTTTAAATAATTCTATTTTAAATATGAGCTATATCGATGATATTCCTCTAGCTATGGGTACGGATGGATTAAGTTCAAACAATACTCTTAATATGTTTGAAGAGATAAAAAATGCTTTTTTTATGCATACAAATTTGGATGCAAATCATTTAGCACAAAAATTACTATTGGCAAGTACAAATGGAGGAGCAAAAGCTCTAGGTTTAAATAAAGGAATATTATCAAAGGGTTATGACTCTGATATTATTGCTTTTAAACTTCCAGATATTTGTAAAAATAAAGAAGACATAGCTAGCTCAATTATACTCCATACATCAAAAACAACACATACATATATAAAGGGAAAAGATGAACTTAATAAGTAAATTATTTTATCCAATAACAGGACCAATAGGTTTTATTCAAGAACATTTCAAAACAGTGTTTTTTTTAACAATATTATACTTTGTAGTTACAAGTAGTGATACTACAAACTTAGAAAAAGCAAATCTACAAATCATTGAACTTAATGGTCCAATAATGATTGTGGATGAAGTATTGGAAAAAATTGAAAAAGCTAAAACAAATATTGATATCAAAGGTGTTTTATTAAAAGTAAATTCTCCTGGAGGTGCCGTTGCACCTTCTGTTGAAATAGCTTATGCCATTAAAGAATTAAATGAGATAAAACCTGTAGTTGCATATGCTAGTGGGATCATGGCAAGTGGTAGTTATTACGCATCAATTTGGGCAAATAAAATCATTGCAAATCCAGGAAGTATGATAGGTAGTATTGGTGTTATTATTCAAAGTGCAGATGCAAGTGAACTAATGTCAAAAATTGGTATTAAAACACAAACTGTAAAAATAGGTAAATATAAAGAATCAGGAACTCCAACAAGACAATGGACTAAAGATGAAAGAGCAGAATTGGAAAAAGTAATTCAAAATACTTATGATATGTTTATTACGGATGTTTCAAATGCTAGAAAATTAAAAAAAGAAAACCATGAGATATATGCTGATGCACATATCTTTACATCATCACAAGCTAAAGATGTTGGACTTATAGATGAAGTGGGAACAATAACAACAGCAAAATTAGAATTATTAAACTTAACAAAAGTTGAAAATCCAATTTGGGCAAAAGAAGATAAAATGGATAAATTTATGCAAAAAATGTTAAATAACTCAATTGCAAATATAACAACAAACCTAAATGGTTTAATGGCAAACTAAATATAAAAGAAGAAATTATGAATTTAAAAGAAAAACTAGAAAAAAATATAAGATTAAATTTAGAAGATGGAATAGCCCTTTATGATATGGATTTATTAGAATTAGGTCATTATGCTTCAAAAATAAGAGAAGAAAAATTTGGAAGAAAAACATATTACAATATAAATAGACATATTAACCCAACAAATATTTGTAAAGATGTATGTCAATTTTGTGCATACAGTGCTAGTAGAAAAAATCCAAAACCGTATGCTTTATCTCATGAAGAGATTTTAGAAACAGTTGCAAACAGTGTGCGAAATGGAATAAAAGAGGTTCATATTGTTTCAGCACATAATCCTGAAACAGGTTTACAATGGTACCTTGATGTATTTAGAAAAATTAAAAATAAATTTCCTGATATTCATGTAAAAGCATTAACAGCAGCTGAGATACATTTTCTAAGTGAAGAATATGATAAATCTTATGAAGAAATTATCGATATGATGATTGAAAATGGTGTAGATAGTATGCCAGGCGGTGGTGCTGAAATTTTTGATGAGAAAGTACGAAAAAAGATTTGTGGTGGTAAAGTAAGCTCTGAACAATGGTTAAAAATACACGAGTTATGGCATAAAAAAGGCAATAAATCTAATGCAACAATGCTATTTGGACATGTAGAAAGTCGTGAAAATAGAATTGATCATATGATTAGACTAAGAGATTTGCAAGACAAAACTGGTGGAATTAATGCATTTATACCGTTAGTTTATCAAAAGGAAAATAACTTTTTAAAAGTAAAAGACTTTCCTACTGCTCAAGAAATTTTAAAAACTTTTGCAATAAGTCGAATTATGTTAGATAATATTCATAATCTTAAGGCATACTGGGTTACATCAACAGTTAAACTAGCATTAGTTGCTCAAGAGTTTGGAGCAAATGATTTAGATGGAACAATAGAGAAAGAATCAATCAATAGTGCGGCTGGTGCAAAAAGTGCTAATGGTATGGAACAAAAAGAATTTATAGAATTAATTAAAAATAGTGAATTTGAACCAATAGAAAGAGACAGTTTATATAACGAACTCAATTAGTTTTAAACCAATTAAAAGGAAAGAGACAAGATGTTACAAAAATACACTGATTTAAATGAAAATGAAAAAAAGATAATTTTAGAAAAAGGTACGGAAAGAGCATTTACGGGAATATATGTTGTGCACAAAGAAAAAGGTATTTATCTTTGTAAACAGTGTAATACACCTCTTTTTAGATCAGAAGCAAAATTTGATAGCGGTACAGGATGGCCAAGTTTTGATGATATGATTGATAATAATGTGACTGAAAAGCCTGATATAGACGGTATGCGTATAGAAATAGTATGTTCGAACTGTAATGGACATTTAGGCCATGTATTTAAAAATGAAGGCTTTACTCAAAAAGAAACAAGACACTGTGTAAATTCTATCTCATTAGATTTTTCAACAAATAATAATTAAAATACTCATAAACTATTTAACTAAATATAAAGACTATATTGTTACACTTATAATCAATATTAAAGAACAAAAGGAAATAAAATGAGTAAATTAGTAAAGTTTAGTGCATTAGTAGCATTAAGTGCAACATTATCTTTTGGTGCAACACAAGCAGAAATAGATGCAGTTAAAGCACATGTTAATGCAGGAGTTGAGTTCTGTAAACAAGTGGGTGTAAGTAAGTGTGTTGAAGAATTTAATAAAAAAGAAAGTAAATGGGTTTCAGGTAATATGTATATCTGGGCAAATGACTTTGATGGTGTAATCACTGCTCATCCTAAAAAACCATTAAAAGGTAAGAACCTGATTAGATACAAAGATAAAGCAGGAAATACACTTTTTGCAGACTTTGTAAAAAAAGTTCAAGCAGATGGAGAAGGTTGGGTTGACTACGTATGGTCACATCCTGTTACAAATAAACAAGCTGATAAAACTTCTTTCGTAAAAGGAATTGGTGAAAATCAACTAATCGGTTGTGGTATTTATAAAAACGACGGAACAAAATAATTAAAAGGCTCTTTAAATAAAGAGCCTCTTTATTTACTAAGTAAAATAAATATATTTTTCTTATTAAGTAAAATTTATATGAGGATTTGAGATATGAAAGATTTAAAAATTGGATTAAAAGTAATAATTGCACCAGCTATAGCAATTATTTTCCTAATGGTACTAGGTGTTTTTTCAAGTAACGGATTAAAATCTAGTGAAAACATTTTAGATAAATTAGTTAACGAAAATTTTGAGACATTTAAACAGGACTCAAAACTTATGGCAGATGTTAACTTATACAACAGTCGTTTATATAAAGTTTTTAATCTGACGTCAGGAGGATATGAACAAAAGCTAATTGATAAAGAAGTTAAACTTTTACTAGAACTTGGTAAATTATTAGATTCTGAATTTAAAACACTGTCTTCATTGAAGTTTTTAACAGATGAAGAAAAAAAAGTTTTCAAAACATTAAAAAAAGAACTAACAACGTATAAAACAGCTGTTCAAGATGCACTTGATATGTTAAGTATTGATATAGGTATGGCAACACCAATGTTAGGTATTACTGAAGAAAGTTTTGACAAAATCAATATTATATTTGAAAAAATTACTAAAAGTGCAATTCTTAGTAATCAACAAAGTTATAACAAAGCAGTAGAAGATATCAACGCAACATTATATTCAGTATATACATTAAGTATTATTGCTATTATATTATCAGTATTATCGACAATTATAGCTTCAAAGTCAATTATACAACCTTTACAAAAATTTCAAATAGGACTTGTTAGTTTTTTCAAATATCTTAACAGAGAAAACTCAACTGCTGACATTATTGATATTAAATCTAAAGATGAAATTGGTCTGATGACAGATATTGTTAATCAAAATATCAATAGTACAAAAATTAGTATTGATGAAGATAACAATTTAATTGAGAATGCTAAATCTACAATAAAAAAAGTTGAATGTGGTTTATACAGTGAAACTATTACAGCTGCAACTTCTAATCCAGCTTTAGAAGATTTTAAAAATAGTGTAAATGGAATGATAAACGCAACAAAACAGCATTTTCTAGAAGTAAATACTATTTTAGAACAATATTCTCATTACGATTACAGAAATGAACTTAAATTGAATAATGTTGAAAAAGGTGGAGCTTTTGAACTTTTAGCGACAGATATAAATAAATTAAAAACTGCAATAACTGAGATGCTAGTAGAAAATAAACAAAATGGTTTAACACTAGATAAAAGTTCAGATATTTTATTAGAAAATGTTGATATTTTAAATAATAACTCTAATTCAGCAGCGGCTGCTTTAGAAGAAACATCTGCAGCTTTAGAAGAAGTTACAACAACAATTACTAATAACACTAATAACATTATTCAAATGGCATCACTTGCTACTGATGTTACAAAATCTGTAAATGATGGAGAAGATTTAGCACAACAAACAACTAGTGCTATGAATGATATTGATAATGAAGTTAATGCAATTAACGAAGCAATTGTTGTAATTGATCAAATTGCATTTCAAACAAATATTCTTTCACTTAATGCTGCTGTTGAAGCTGCAACTGCTGGTGAAGCAGGTAAAGGTTTTGCTGTTGTTGCTCAAGAGGTCCGAAATCTTGCTTCAAGATCTGCAGAAGCTGCAAACGAAATTAAAAAGCTTGTATCAAATGCGACTAATAAAGCAGATAAAGGTAAACAAATAGCTACAGAGATGATCAATGGTTATAGTACTCTAAATAATAATATTAAAAAAACAATTGAACTTATTGCAAGTGTAGAAAGTGCAAGTAAAGAACAACAACAAGGTATTAACCAAATCAATGATGCTGTAAATGACTTAGATCATCAAACACAACAAAATGCAAGTATAGCTTCACAAACAAACCAAGTTGCCGTACAAACTGATGAGATTGCAAAATTAGTTGTTGCTAGCGCGAATGAAAAGGAATTTGTTGGTAAAGATTCAGTTGTAGCAGAAGATATTAAAACTACAGCAAGTGTTGCTACTGAATCAAAAGTGAAAACGAAAACAAAAAAGAAAGAACCAACTATAGCTAAAGTAAAAAAAGAAAACATTAAACCAATTACTTCAAATAGTAAAGATGATGAATGGGCAAGTTTTTAGTGTTAAAAACAAATAAAACACCTGTAAAAAAAAGTGATTATGATTAAGAGTGCATATTTTGCAGGTGGATGTTTTTGGGGAGTTGAGTACTACTTTGAAAAGCTTAATGGCGTTCAATCTGCAATAAGTGGATATATGGGTGGTCATTTAGAAAATCCTACATATAAAGATATTTGTACTGGTAATACAGGGCATTTTGAAGTTGTACAAGTTAATTATGATTCTAATATTATAGGATATGAAGATTTAGCAAAACTCTTTTTTGAAATTCATGATTCAACTCAGTCGAATGGGCAAGGCCCGGATATAGGTACACAATATTTAAGTGCTATTTTTTATGAAAATGAAAATGAAAAAACTATAAGTAATAAGTTAATAAACATATTAAAAAATAATGGATACGATGTAGTAACTCGACTTATTTTAAAAAATGACACTATATTTTATGAAGCAGAAGACTATCATCAAAACTACTATTTTGTTCACAATAAGATACCATACTGCCATTCATACAAAAAAAAATTTAATTAATTTACGCTTTAATATTAGGATTTAATTTAACAAGTATTAAATCCGCAATTATATTACCAAGTAATGTTAAAAATGCACCAATTATTAGTATTCCCATAATTATTGGATAATCCCTACTGAGTGCTGATTGAAAAAATAATAAACCCATTCCATCAATAGAAAATATAGTTTCTAATATTACACTTCCTCCAATAATTCCAGGTAAACTTAATCCTAGAAGAGTTATTACAGGAGGGTATAAATTTGGCAGAATATAATATCTTAGAATGTCTCTTGTATTTAATCCCCTAGCTTTTGCAAAAAACATATAATCACTTTTTAAAATTTCTAATGTTAATGATCTTATATATAAAGTTAAACTTCCAATACCTCCAAAAATAATAATAGAAATAGGTAAAATCAAATGCCAAGCAGTATCTAGATAATACTCAAAAGTTCCTTCTTCTATGTCACTATTATGTAATCCAGATATTGGCAATACATCCCAATTTACAGCAAAAATCAAAACACCTAAAAGTGCTAAATAAAAAGATGGTAAAGAAAAACTCAGAAGAGATAATTGTCCAACAAATCTATCAAAAATGCTATCTTTTGTAAGAGCAGCTTTAATACCCAAATATAAAGACAATAGAAAAATAGAAAACATACTAATAAAATTTATTGTCAATGTAATTGGTATACGACTTAATATTTCATCTTTTACCTTGGCTCCACTTGCAAATGAAATTCCAAAATCAAGCTGGAATATATTCATAATCCATGAAAAAAATTGAATATAGATTGGTTTATCTAAACCATAGACCTCTTTTAAATGCTCAATAGATTCTTGTGTAATATTTGGATTGAGATCACCACTTGCAAAAAAACTATTTGGTGCTAAGTTTATTGCTAAAAATGATATTAAAGAGATTATAAATAACATTATAAATAAGTAACTTATTTTGCTTAAAATTAATTTCATAACGTGATTGTATTAAACTTACCATTAATCAACAATTAACCTATATAAATATCCTTTTTATTTATTTTTGATATAATTATTAAATTTTATAAAACAAAGGCAAATAATGAAAAAGTACAATGAACTTGAAAAGTGCTTGGATTATCAGTTTAAAAATAAAGACCTGATAATCGAAGCACTAACACACAAAAGTTATAAAAAAGTTTTTAATAATGAACGACTTGAATATTTAGGAGATGCTGTTCTAAATTTAATTGTAGGAGAATTTCTTTTTAATAAGTTTCCAACTTCAAATGAAGGAGAACTTTCAAAAATAAGAGCTTCACTTGTAAATGAAAAAGGATTTACTAAATTAGCACTTGCTATTAATCTTGGTGATTATATTTATTTATCTGAAGCAGAAGATAGAAATCAAGGAAGAAAAAAGGCTTCTATTTTAAGTGATGCTTTTGAAGCAATTATGGGTGCAATTTATATTGAGTCAGGACTTGTAGTATTAAAACCAATGATTTTAAAATTATTAGATGAGAATTATGAAGAAATTAATTTAAATGAGCTTTTTAGTGATTATAAAACTGCATTACAAGAAGTAACTCAAGCTAAATTTGGTGCAATTCCTGTTTATAAATTAGAATCTGCAATTGGACCTGATCATGAAAAAGAATTTGAATTGTCTTTATGGATAAATGAAAAACATTATGCAACAGCAAAAGGAAAAAGTAAAAAACTAGCACAACAAGCTTCTGCAAAAATTGTTTTAAATCAACTTCAGGGTAAAAAGTAATGAACACATTCGGTCAAAAATTTAGATTTACTACTTTTGGTGAATCTCATGGTGTAGCACTTGGATGTATAGTTGATGGTGTACCAGCTGGAGTAAAGATAGACTTAGATTATATTCAAAGTGAAATGGATAGAAGAAAACCAGGACAAAATAAACTTCAAACAGCAAGAAAAGAAGATGATAAAGTAGAAATTTTAAGTGGCACATTTGAAGGCTTAAGTACAGGTACTCCAATAGCAATGGTTCTATATAATGGAAATCAAAAAAGCAGAGACTATGATAATGTAAAAGACCTGTTTAGACCAGGTCATGCAGACTTTACATACTTTCATAAATATGGAATAAGAGACTATAGAGGTGGAGGAAGAAGTAGTGCAAGAGAAACTAGTGCAAGAGTTGCAGCTGGTGCCATTGCTCAACTAATTCTGAAAGACTTAAATATTGATGTTTATAGTGGAATTTGTAATATAGAGGGTATAAAATCAGAAGAATTTGATTGGGAATATGCAAAAACAAGTGAGATGTATGCATTAGATAAAAATAAAGAAGAAGAACAAAAAGAAGCAATTTTAAATGCAAAAAATAGCCATAATAGTGTTGGGGGAATCGTTGCATTAAAAGCTACAAATGTTCCTGCTGGTTTAGGTGAACCTATTTATTATAAACTAGATTCAGTTCTTGCAGACGCAATGATGAGTATTAATGCTGTTAAAGCAATTGATATCGGGGATGGTATTGAATCAGTATTATCAAAAGGAAGCCAAAATAATGATCAAATTAGATCAAATGGTTTCAAAACAAATCATAGTGGTGGAATACTGGGTGGTATAAGTAATGGTGATGATATTGAATTAAAAGTATATTTTAAACCTACACCTTCAATTTTTATTGAACAAGAAACAGTAAATACATCAAATGAAAATGTTAATTATAACCTTAAAGGTAGGCATGATCCATGTGTTGCTACAAGAGGCAGTGTTGTTGCCCAATCTATGATGGCATGTGTATTAGTAGACATGTTATTACTAAATATGGGTGCAAAAATGGATCATCTAAAAAAGATATATAGTTAATAAATAGTTATAAAGCACCTAATTTAAGTACAAGTTTGATAAAATAGGTAAATATAAAAAATGAAAAGAAGAAAAGGACTTCATTGGATTACATAGGTATAAATAGGGATGGTCAGATATATGACCTTCAAACTGCTAAAGCTTTAAATATTGAAGCAAATGAATCAGAACAAATAAAAGCTGATAGTTCGCCAGAAGCATTAGAGATATTAAGACACTCAACAGCACATTTAATGGCACAAGCTATCAAAGAACTACACCCTGAAGCACAATTTTTTGTTGGACCAGTTGTAGAAGAAGGTTTTTATTATGATTTTAAATTAAATAAACAATTAAATGATGACGATCTTGCAATTATTGAAAAGCAAATGAAAGCATTAGCTAACAAAAAGCTACCAATAGAACGTAAAGAATGTCAAAGATCAACGATTGAAGAAAAATTTAGAGATGATCCATTAAAACAAATGGTTCTTAAAAATATTACTGATGAAACTTTAACTATGTATTCTCAAGGTGATTTTGAAGATTTATGTAGAGGTCCTCACGTACCAAATACTAAAATGATTAGAAACTTTAAACTAATAAGAGTTGCTGGTGCATATTTAGGTGGTGATGAAGAAAATGAAATGATTACTAGAATCTATGGTATTTCATTTTTTGATAAACAAGAATTAAAAGATTACGTTACTATGCTTGAAGAAGCAAAGAAAAGAGATCATAGAAGACTTGGAACAGATTTAAAGCTATTTACTTTCAGTGATGATGTAGGAGCAGGATTACCTTTATGGTTACCAGCTGGTGCACGATTAAGAGGTAAATTAGAACAACTTTTATATAAAGCTCATAGAGTTAGAGGATATCAACCTGTACGTGCTCCAGAAATTCTAAAAGCTGAAGCTTGGGTTAAATCTGGACATTATGCTAACTATAAAGAAAATATGTACTTTACGTCTATAGATGACATGGAATATGGTTTAAAACCAATGAACTGTGTAGGACATATCGAAATATTCAAAAATGACTTAGTTTCATATAAGGATTTACCACTTAAATTTTTCGAGTATGGTGTAGTTCATAGACATGAATTAAGTGGAGCTATGCATGGACTATTCAGAGTTAGAGAATTTACACAAGATGATGCACATATTTTTTGTACACAAGATCAAGTAAAATCTGTAATTATTGAAGTAATCGAATTTGTAGAAAGTCTTATGTCTTTCTTTGGTTTTAAATATGAAATGGAAGTTTCTACAAAACCAAAAAAAGCTATTGGTGATGATGCATTTTGGGAATCAACTACAAAAGGTATCAAAGATGCTTTAGATGAAAATGGTTACGAATATGGTATCGATGAAGGTGGAGGAGCATTTTATGGTCCTAAAATTGATATTAAAATCACTGATGCAATTGGAAGAAAATGGCAGTGTGGTACAATTCAAGTCGATATGAATTTACCGGAAAGATTTGATATTAACTATACTACTTCTGATGATACGAGAGAACGACCGGTAATGATTCATAGAGCTATTCTTGGTTCTTTCGAAAGATTTATTGGTATTATGACTGAACATTTTGCAGGGGAATTTCCTTTAAGTATTGCACCAACAGGTGTAATTATTATTCCTATTGCAGATTCACATAATGATTATGCAAAAGAATTAGCTAAAGAGTTACAAGCTATGGAAATTGACAGTGAAGTATTTAACCAAAATGAAAGTCTAAATAAAAGAATTAGAATCGCTGAAAAACAACGTGTACCAATGATTGTTGTTGTAGGTGATAATGAAGTCGAAAATTCTAAAGTTGCACTTAGAAATAGAAGAAAAAGAGAAAGAAGTGAACTATCAAAAGAAGATTTCTTAGATATGTTAAAATTAAGCCAAGCAGGGGATAAAATTTGAGTTTTAAAAACAATAAAAAACAAGACGATACTTTACTAAATGAAGATATTAGATTTAAAGAAGTAAGATGTAATGCTGATGATGGTTCATCACATGGAATAATGAGTTCTAGAGAAGCATTAGCATTAGCTGATGAAGCTGGTTTAGATTTAGTATGTATTGCTCCAAATGCAAAACCACCTGTTGTAAAAATAATGAACTATGGTAAATTTAAATATCAACAAGAAAAGAAAATAAAAGAAGCAAAGAAAAATCAAAAAATTATTGTGACTAAAGAGATTAAATTATCTGTAAAAATTGCACAAAATGATATTGATTATAAAGTTAAACATGCAAGAGAATTTATTGAAAAAGGAAATCACGTAAAATTTAGAGTTTTCCTTAGAGGTAGAGAGATGGCAAATCCAGCTGCAGGTGCTGAAGTACTTACTAGAGTATGGCCAATGGTTGAAGATATTGCATCAAAAGAAAATGATCCAAAACTAGAAGGTAGATACGTAAATATGCTTGTTGTTCCTCTTAAGAAAGAGAAACACTAAGAATAAAACTTCTAAATTAAAATAAGAGCTAATTTATCTCTTATTTTAATTCTTCAAAATCATCAGTTTGTCCATTAAAATATTCAATGCTTCCATCTTCAATCTTATAATACCAACCATGTATATCTAATTGTCCAGCATTAACTTTTCTTAAAATTTCTGGATATGTTAATAAATTTTCTAACTGTGTTTTAATTGACTCTTTTTCTGTCATTCTATATATTGCTTCTTTATCACTTTTATCTTCAATTTTTGATAGAGTAATCTCTTTTGCTTTATGACCTAACTCTAACCATTTACGTACATGTACTAAATGTTCTTCAGAACTTAAATCTTTGTATAAAGACTCACAAGCTCCACAATGACTATGTCCACATATAATAATATCTCTAACATTTAAAACACTAACAGCATACTCTATTGCAGCACTAGAACCATGAAAATCGTTATCATTTTTATATCGAGGTACAAAATTACCTATATTACGTAATATAAACATATCACCAGGTTTACTATCCATAATTAAATCAGGAACAACCCTACTATCACTACAACCAATAAATAATACATCGGGACTTTGTCCATATTCCACAAGATGATCAAATTTTCCTTCTAACTTGTGAAAATATGTATCTTTAAATTTTTGATTACCTTTTATAAGCTTACTTATCATTAGATTTACCTTTTAGTGAATTAATTTTAAAATTATATGTAAAAAACATAAAAAAGAGATAATAAAATTAACTCTATACTTTTTTTAATATTATTACATAATTATTGGATTTTCATATAACATTATTGTATAGAAACTGACAAATAGAAAACTAGAATAATTAGAGTTCTGTGAATAAGAATAAATAAACGGTTAAAGTCAGAAAAAGGATATAGATACATAATAAAGA
>ENA-ORXI01000233-ORXI01000233.1-sediment-metagenome-genome-assembly--contig:-NODE-233-length-44954-cov-5.421173_pt1 | contig 44954 bp, 43 predicted proteins | sample MGYA00237861_ERZ511468 | MGnify/ENA primary metagenome ERZ511468 (study PRJEB26299, sample SAMN06266213) | sediment metagenome | isolation source: Hudson Canyon methane seep mesocosm | place: USA:Hudson... | reverse complement strand
AGAAGGAGCTTGAGTGCTTCCAGTTAATGAGATACGAATAGGTTGAAATATTTGAGGGAATTTCAATCCATTTTCTTCAATAAATGGTTTGGTGATATTTTCTAAATCACAAGCAAGGTGTAAATCACCATTATGGTTCTTTAGAAGATCCATATAGTTTTTAAGCATTTCAACCGTACCTTCTTTTACAAACTTTTTGGAACCTTTTTTCTCATAAGCAGTTGGTTTTTTTACAAACTTCTCTATGGCAACTTTTAGTTCAACAATTGTTTGGGCTCTGTCTTTACACAAATCAAGCAACATCTCTTTTTTGTCATGCCCATGTATTTCACATCCAAAAAACTCAAGCTCTTTTGCCAATCTCTCATTGGATGCATTTTTAATGTAGTGTGCATTTAACCATAACAGTTTTTCCTCATTGTATGAAGAAGAAGATTTATTGATGTTTTTTGGATCAAAAAGTTCCAACATTTCAGCCATTGAAAATATTTCTTGATCTCCATTACTCCATCCAAGTCTTACTAAAAAGTTTAACAATGCTTCAGGAAGGTAACCCAGATTTTTGTATTCCATTACATCCATAGCCCCATCTCTTTTTGAGAGTTTTTTACCTTGAGGATTGTTTATCATAGGAACATGCGAAAATTTTGGTACATCAAATCCAAGTGCATTATAAATAACAATTTGTTTTGGAGTATTGATTAAGTGATCATCCCCTCGAATAACTTCTGTCATTTTCATCAACGCATCGTCAATAGCTACAACAAAATTGTACGTAGGTACGCCATTGCTTCTTGCAATTACAAAATCATCCACAACATCAGTACTGACAAAAGACATTTGACCTTTGACACCATCTTCAAACTCAATTTTTCCTTCAAGTGGCGCTTTGATTCTAATAACAGGTTCGATTCCTTCTGGAGGTGTTCCTGTAAAATCTCTGTATCTTCCATCATATCTTGGATTTTGTTTGTTAGCCATTTGAGTTTCTCTTAACAAAGTTAACTCATCTCTGCTCATATAACATTTATATGCTTTGCCTTCTTCTAAAAGTTGGTCAACATATTTTGTATAAATATCCATTCTTTGAGATTGATAAACTTCTTCACCATCGTAATTTAATCCAACCCAATCAAAAGCATTGATGATTGCTTTTAATGCATCATCATTGTTTCTTTGAGTATCTGTATCTTCAATTCGGAGTTTAAATTCACCGTTTGTTTTTCTTGCCCATAAATAACTGTATAAAGCAGTTCTTAATCCACCGATGTGTAAGTATCCCGTAGGAGAGGGTGCAAATCTTGTTATTGCCATTATCTTGTTTCCTTGTCTTTATTATTCTTTATTTGTTTGATTGTGTATCTTTTTCTTTGAGTTGCCCACAAGCAGCTGAGATATCAAGACCTTTTGATTCTCTTATTGTACATAGAAGACCTTTGTTGATCAAATGTTCTTGGAATTTTAGCATACTTTCCCTTGTTGGTCTTTGATATGGGGTTCCCTCATAAGGATTAAAATAGATTAGGTTGACTTTGGCTTTGATACCATTTAACATCTTCACCAATTTACCTGCTGAATATAAATCATCATTTTTATCTTTAATAACCAAATATTCAAACATCACTTTTTTTCTGATATCAACAGGAAATGCTTTCACCGCGTCAATGATTGAAGCAATATTATAAGCTTTGTTCATAGGGATTAATTCACTTCTTAATTCATCATCAACTGCGTGAAGTGATATAGCCAACTGAATTCCCAAATCTTCTTTTCCGAGTTTTTCAATTTTACTGCTGATTCCACTGGTTGATATGGTTTGTCTTCGGGGATTGATAAAAAGACCTTCTGGTTCGCTGAATATCTTAATGGCTTGCACCACATTTTCATAATTGTCCAGAGGTTCACCCATGCCCATATATACAATATTGAGAGCTTTGTTTTCTGGAATATCATTGTCTTTTTTAAGCTGTACAATTTGCGCGACAATTTCACCCACAGTTAGATTTCGAACATATCCACCTTTTGCCGTCAAACAAAAGCTACAACCCACTTTACAACCCACTTGGGAAGAGACACAGACAGTATATTTTTCACTTCTCTCTATGACTCCATCTTCACCTATCTTTTTCTTTTTCATCAAAAGTAGCACTGTTTCAATTGTATGTCCATCATGTAACCCAAAAAGATACTTTATGCTTCCATCGCTGCTTTTCTCTTTGTTAACTATTTTTAAAATATCAATTGCATAGTTTTCTTTTAAATTTTCTTTTAACTCATTTGGTACATTTTTCATATCATCGTACGATGTTACATATTTTTTAAAGATCCAATTATAAACTTGTTTTGCCCGAAAAGAGGGTTTTAATTGGGTTTGTAATTGTTTCAATGTAAAGTCATATATACTTTGCATTTTTGCCTTTCTGTTTTATTCTTTGTTGTTTTTTCTTATTGTGTTGAATTTATTGAGTTCAACTTTTTTGTTTAATCAACACTGTTTTATCAAGACTCGCGTTAATAAACTTTTTTTAGTTCATCGTTTCTTGGTTCTTTTTATTATGAGTGATGAAGTATGTCATTTTTGGTTCAACCTTAAAAGCTTCCCTTTGTCAACTTTTTTTCTTCTTCATTTGATGCCGAACTCCTTCACATGGTGCTGAAGCACATCATGTTCGGTTCAACCTTAAAAGAGTGAAACTTTTCACTCTTTCTTGACAGGTTTCACGTGAAACATTCTCTTTTTTTGTCTTTATTTTATTATTTTTTTATCTAATAAATATTGTGTTAATTTGCTTTTTGCTTCATTATGATTCTTCATAAAGTCTTCATGAGCATCTTTATTTGTATAGTTCGTAACGACGAAAATACCGGCAACATTGATATTAAACTCTTTAGCAACTCGCAATACAGAAAAGAATTCCATATTTTCAATACCCATGTTATATTGTTTATAGTTTTGCGCCAATTCAAAGTTTGTCGTTATGTAATTTGAGCTGTTAACAATCGTTTTATTTTCTACGAGTTTATTATCTGACTTTAAAACATTATCAATGGGAGTATAACTTTCGTTTCTCAAAAATGACAACTCTAAGTTGGCTGCTGTGTTTGACTCTACAATATCAAATATTTCATGATCGCCATAACTTCCGGCACTTCCGATAAAAAGTAGAAATTCAGGTTTATCAAACAGACATTTACGAGTTAGATTGATTGCAATATCAACCAATCCCACTCCCATGGGTTCTGCGAACTTAAATGTTTCGTTGTTTCCTGCGCATATAATCATTTGCACTCCAATACATAAGTAGGGTTGATAAAAACCTCATTCGTTGAATCCTGAGGAATAGGGATATTTGATTCAGCCACACTATCTAACATCATAGTTTGAGCTCTTGCCATTTTATGAATAGGTGCATAACTATGAGAAGTGATATTTATGTTCTGTACGTTGCAGTCATCGTTTGTTTCAGTTGAGAGTTTATCGGCATATTTCTTACCCCATAAAATCGCTTCTAAGCGTAATTTTTCCACACTTATTGCATATTTATCAGCACTTACGATCCAATTTAAACCAGCAATCGATATAGACATATCCTTATCATTCTTGAGTTTTAAAAGTTTTTTTATAAACTTATTCATATCTTTTGATTCTTCAGAGTAAATGGTATAACGTAAATTACCAGTAAAACCAATCAACATAGATTGGCCTTTGTCATATCTGTGTTTGGGTCGAATAGAAAATTCACCCGCTTTTTTTTCAACCGTTTCATTACGTGATATGAAGTTATTAAATCTTTCAAGCTGACGAGAGATATCGACTTCTTTTGGTTTATTTGTAGTGATAATTATGTTTGTCGAAAGTTTATCAGGAGTGACTTGCTGTTCAAATTTTTTGCTAAAACTCACTTCAAATGCAAATAGTGCAAAAGGCACCGCTATTAGTGTAAATATTTTATTCATTTTATATCCTTACTGGAATTCCATTATCAGATAAATAATGCTTGAGTTCCATAATATCAATTTCTCGAAAATGAAAAATCGAAGCTGCCAATGCAGCTTGAGCTCCACAATCAAAAGCTTCTTTCATGTGCTCCATTGTTCCAGCGCCTCCGCTTGCAATTACAGGAATATCAATGAGCGAACTAATCTGTTGTGTGATATTCAACTCAAATCCAGCTTTTGTTCCATCTGTATCCATAGAGGTCAAGAGAATTTCACCAGCACCTCTATCATAGGCTTCTTTAGCCCATTGTAGAGCATCAAGTCCTGTATCTTCTCTTCCACCTTTAACAAAAACATGGTACGAACCATCTTCAACTTTTTTAACATCAATGGCGACAACGATACATTGACTTCCAAATCTTTTAGCACCTTCGTTGATTAAATTCGGAGTTACGATTGCAGATGAATTGATACTGACTTTATCACATCCAACATTTAGTAATTTGTAAATATCTTCAAGTTTCCGAATTCCACCACCCACGGTAAGTGGAATAAAAACTTCTTTTGCGACATCTCTGACTATATCAACTATAGTATCTCTATTTTCATGACTAGCTGTAATATCCAGAAATGTAATTTCATCAGCACCTTCATTGTTATATCTTTTTGCAACTTCAACAGGATCACCTGCATCTTTAAGACCAACAAAATTTACACCTTTTACAACTCTTCCATCTTTTACATCTAAACATGGAATAATTCTTTTTGCAAAACTACTCAATATCAGTCCTTAATTCTTATATAAGAGATTATGTTATCTAAATATAAGTTAAAAAAAGATATACTCCACATTCTAATGGAAAACATAAAAGCAAAAAAGAAGTTTGGACAAAACTTTTTAAAAGACAGCAATATTGTTACAAGAATCATCGAATCGATGCCCCATAACTCAAACCACACTGTGGAAATTGGGCCTGGCTTAGGTGATTTGACAGAAAAACTGGTCAAATACAAAGAGACAACTGCTTATGAGGTAGATAGTGATTTATATACTATTTTACTCTCTAAGTTTGCAACAGAAATACAAAGTAAACAGCTAAAACTGATCCACACTGATGTTTTAGAAGCTTGGGACAAGCAAAATACTTTGTACGATGGTAAATACGATTTAATTGCGAATTTGCCATACTATATTGCAACAAACATAATATTAAGAGCATTTGAAGACAATAATTGTGAACATATAATAGTTATGATTCAGAAAGAGGTTGCTAAAAAGTTTGCCGCACAGCAAGGAGAGAAAGAATTTTCTTCTCTTGGTGTAATTGCAACACTTATTTCAAAAGAGGCGAAGATCTTATTTGATGTTCCGCCAACTTCTTTTGAGCCACCTCCAAAGGTTATGTCTTCTATACTTTATATCAAGAAAGATAAAGATGCCAGTATCAGTAAAGAGTTTAAAAAGTTTTTAAAAGCTGCCTTTGTGCAGCCTAGAAAAAAACTTTCTAAAAACTTGTCTGGTATCGTGGATAAAACCACATTGGTATCTATTTATGAAGAACTTGATTTAAGTGATAATATTAGACCTCATGAGCTCTCTGCCTCTTTGTATCGCCAAATGTATAAAAAGGTGATATTAAATGATAGAAAACGAAAAGAACCAGAACAACAGTAGCGAAACGAATAAGCAAACAGACACTGTAGAGCAAAAACCTCAAGAACAAAATGTTCAAGAGAATAAAACTCCAAACACAAAACAAACACAAGCTCCGAAAGAACAAGCAAAAAATTCTGAGTCAACACCTGCGGCTAATAAACCTGCAGGAAATAAACCAAGATCGAATAGAAATCCGAACAGAAAACCTCAAGGTAAACCTGCACAAGCAAAAACGCAGGATAATGTAAAAACAGCTGCTCCTAAAGATGGCGCAAAACAACCACAAAAACCCAGAAATAAAAAACCATTTAATAGAAATAAAAATACTCCACTTCATACAGTAAAACCACATGAAGACAGTGGACAGTTTGGTTGGGTAAGTGATTTAAAGAAAGCACATGTTATTAATGAAAAGTCTCATAAAGACAGATTAAATCCACATTTTAAATTAAATCTTAATACTAAAGCCAAAATCAAAATCACACCTCTAGGTGGATTAGGTGAAATTGGTGGAAACATGATGGTAATAGAGACAGATACGTCTGCCATTATCGTTGATGTTGGAATGAGTTTTCCAGATGAAGATATGCACGGTGTTGATATCTTAATTCCAAACTTTCAATATATCAGAGAAATTAAAGACAAAATCGTAGGTATCGTTATCACTCACGGTCATGAAGACCATATTGGTGCAATGCCATACCTTTTCAAAGAGATGCAATTCCCCGTATTTGGAACATCACTTCCTTTAGAAATGATTGGTTCTAAGTTTGATGAACACAAAATGAGAGACCACAGAAATTATTTCAGAGCAGTTGAAAAAAGAATTCCTATTAAAATTGGTGACTTCGAAGTTGAATGGATGCACATCACTCACTCTATTATTGATGCATCATCATTAGCTATTAAAACAGAAGCGGGAACTATCATCCACACAGGTGACTTTAAAATTGATCATACTCCAATTGATGGATTTCCTACAGATTTACACAGATTTGCACATTATGGTGAAAAAGGTGTTTTACTTTTACTTAGTGACTCTACAAATTCTCACTCTCCTGGTTTTACAAAATCAGAAAAAACAGTTGGACCTACATTTGATAGATTATTTGCTTCTGCTAAGGGAAGAGTAATTATGTCTACGTTCAGCTCGAACATCCACAGAGTTTCTCAAGCAATTGAACATGGAATAAAATATGGAAGAAAAATTTGTGTTATTGGAAGATCAATGGAAAAGAATCTTGACCTTGCAATGAGTTTGGGTTATGTAAAATTTCCAAAAGATAAATTTATTGATGCTCATGAAGTAAATAAATTTCAAGATAAAGATGTACTTATTATCACAACAGGAAGTCAAGGTGAAGCAATGAGTGCTTTATATAGAATGGCAATCCACGAACACAGACATATCAAGATAAAAGATACTGATCAAATTATACTTTCTGCTCGTGCAATTCCTGGAAATGAAGGAAGTGTATCAGGTATTATAAATCACCTTCTTAAAGCTGGAGCAAAAGTTGCATATAAAGACTTTAGTGAAATTCATGTTTCTGGACATGCTGCTCAAGAAGAACAAAAATTAATGTTACGATTGGTTAAACCAAAATTTTTCTTACCAGTTCATGGTGAATACAATCATGCCCTTAAACATAAAGAAACAGGAATTGCCTGTGGTGTTTTTGAAAAAAATTGTTATGTAATGACTGATGGTGAACAAATAGAAGTTACTCCTAAATACCTTAAAAAAGTAAAATCAGTTAAAACAGGTAAAGTATATATTGATAATCAATTGAACAACAAAATTGCGGATGATGTTGTTATTGACAGACAAACTATGGCCAATGAGGGTGTAGTTATGATTGTTGCACAAGTGAGTGAAGATGAGAGAGAAATTACTCAACGTCCACGTGTAACTTCATTTGGATTAGTACCTGATAAACAAGATAAATTCTTTGCTAAAGAGATTGAAGATTTATTGGTAACTTTCCTTAAAAATGCAAAACCTGGTATCTTAAAAAATAACAGAGTTCTTGAAGATGAAATTAGAAAAGTTGTAAGAAAACATTGTATAAGAAAATACAAAAAATACCCAATGATTGTACCAACTCTTTTTGTACAATAAGGATATCAAATGGATTTTAAGAATATTGCAAAAGAAGTATTATTAACAGAAGCAAAAGAATTAGAAACAGCGGCAAATAATATCTCTGATGAGATTTCAAAAGCCATTGATATTATCGTTCCAATTTCTGGAAAACTGGTTGTAACTGGTGTTGGTAAATCTGGATTAGTTGGAGCTAAAATTGCTGCAACATTAGCAAGTACAGGTACAAGTTCATTTTTTCTACATCCAACAGAAGCCATGCATGGTGATCTTGGAATGATTGGCAAAGATGATGTTGTCCTAGCTATTAGTTACAGTGGTGAGAGTGAAGAATTAATTCAAATTCTTCCTCATCTAAAAAGATTTGATATACCATTAATTGCAATGGCTAAAAATCCAAAATCTACGTTGGCAAAATATTCAGACGTATTTTTTGATATCAGTGTAAATAAAGAGGCTTGTCCTTTGGATACTGCACCAACAAGTTCTACGACTTTGACAATGGCGATGGGTGATGCCCTTGCTGTTTGTCTTATGAAAAAGAGAAATTTTCAAAAAGAAGATTTTGCTTCATTTCATCCAGGTGGAAGTCTGGGTAAAAAACTTTTTATCAAAGTTTCTGATTTATTGAAAAAGCAAAATCTTCCAATTGTTTCACGTGAAACAATACTAAAAGATGCAATTGTTACAATGAGTGAAGGTCGATTAGGAAATGTAATTATTGTTGATGACAATAAAAGAGTTGTTGCATTATTAAGTGATGGTGATTTAAGACGTGCCTTGATGAGTGACAACTTTAGTATGGAATGTAATGTAGAGTCTATTGCTACAAAGAATCCAAAAATGCTTAAAAATAAAAACATGTTAGCCAGTGATGCTTTAGAAATAATAGAAAACTACAAAATACAACTTCTGCTTGTTGTTGATGAAGATGATAAATTAATAGGTGCTCTTCATATACATGATTTAATTGAAGCTGGAATAAAATAAGGTACCCCAATGAAAAAAGAAAAATTAAAAGAAACACGATTAAATAAATTTATTTCACATAACAGCAGTTATTCACGAAGAGAAGCTGATAAGTTAATCGAAGAAGGTAGAGTTACTATTGATGGAGTTGTTGTAGAAAATCTTGCAACTCAAGTGACTATTGAAAACAAAATTGCTATTGATAAAAAAACAATCAAATTTGAAGAAAATAAAATGTTCACAGTTATTGTTTATAATAAACCAAAAGGTGAATTGGTTACTAAAAATGATCCGCAAGGCAGACGTATAATTTTTGACACCCTAGGAAGCAAATATAAGAACTTTATGCCAATTGGGCGACTTGATTATGCCAGTGAGGGAGTTTTGCTTTTAACAGACTCTGTGGATGTGTATAATGCTCTTGTTCACTCTGAGTTAGAAAGAATATACAAGATTAAAGTTAATGGATTGTTAAATAAAGCTTGTGAAGATGCAATGGCAAATGGTTTAGAATTAGAAGATGCAACCAGTGGGGCAAGAGGTGATAGTAGAATAAAATCTATGAGCTTTAAAAAATTCAATGGCTATTTAGTTCAATCAAAAAATGAAAATTTCTCTAAATTGAAAGTTTCTATATCTGAAGGACAAAATAGAGAACTAAGAAGATTCTTTGCTCATTTTAGTTTAGATATTATGGATTTAAAAAGACTTGAATTTGGTGGAATATCTTTAAATAATCTACCAACAGGTAAAAGCAGATTCTTTAGTAGAAAAGAATATCAAGACTTAAAAGATTATATGCAAGATACTGCAGGAAACTAAATTTGGAGATCCTGTCATGACAAATCTCGCAAATATTCTCAGACCAACAACTTTAGAAAAGTTCGTTGGTCAATCCCACATTATACACCCCTCAAAAGCTTTATATAAACTGATAAAACAAAAAGACATTCCTCATCTGTTTTTTTATGGAAAACCAGGAACAGGAAAAACAACCTTAGCAAAAATCATTGCCAAAAATGTTGGAATGGATTATTATTACTTTAATGCTACTTCTATTAAAGTAGATGAGTTAAGAGTTGTTTTTAAAAGATATGAAAATGCATTGATTAAACCACTACTTTTTATTGATGAAGTCCACAGACTTTCTAAAAATCAACAAGAAGTATTACTTCCCGTTATGGAAAATTACAGTGCTATAATAATAGGGGCCAGTACAGAAAATCCATTTTTTACCTTAACCAATGCAATCAGGTCCCGATCATTTTTATATGAATTTAAAGCATTATCCAAAGATGAACTTACCACTATTCTTAATCAAGCCATGGATGAATTGAATGTAACAGTTGAAGAAGATGCAAGAGAATTTTTACTTAATTCCAGTTGTGGTGATGGAAGAGCTTTATTAAATTTACTTGATTTCTCATCAAAAGTCCAAAATAATATCACTGAAGATTTACTTCTGGAACTCAGACAAAAAGCAATTGGTGATGGAGTAAGCTCCAGTGACTCCCATTATAATATAGCCAGTGCCATGATAAAAAGTTTGCGAGGAAGTGATGTTGATGCTGCTTTATATTATCTAGCAAGGTTAATTGATGGAGGTGAGAGCGTTGAATTTATTACAAGACGTTTGGTTATATTTGCAAGTGAAGATATTGGAAATGCTAATCCTAATGCCTTAAATATAGCAACAAGTACAATGACATCAACCAAAACAATTGGTTATCCTGAAAGCAGAATAATACTTTCTCAGTGTGTCATATATCTGGCATCTTCCCCAAAATCAAATGCGTCATATAAAGCAATAAATAAAGCACTTGAACAGATTGGAAATGGTAGAATAATGGAGATACCAAACAACATCAAAGATAAAGCAGTAGGGTACAAATATCCTCATGACTTTGGGGGTTGGGTAAAACAAAAATATCTGAATGAAAATATATCTTTATATCATTCAAATGATATTGCCTTTGAAAAAACGTTAAATGAATGGATTAATAAAATAAAAGGAAACTAATGGAATACTATTTATGGATAGTTGTTTTTCATATTATGGCAGTTATGTCATGGATGGCGATGCTTTTTTATCAACCAAGATTGTATGTATATCACACAGAACATAAAAATAAACCAGATTTTGTAGAAGTTGTCAAAATTCAAGAATATAAGATGTATAAGTATATTGGACTTCCAGCTATGTGGGCAACTGTTATTAGTGGTTTTATTATGATTTCTATGCGTCCTGATTTACTTGATGGGGATGGTTGGTTACATGCAAAACTGTTTTTTGCACTTCTATTAATTGCGTATTCCTTTTCTCTTGAATACTACAGAAAAGAATTAGAAAAAGGAAATTATCCCAAAAGTGGAAGTTTTTTTAGAGCTTATAATGAAGTTCCAACAATTCTTTCTCTTCTGATTGTTGGTTATGTTATTACCAAAACATTTTCTATTTTATTTACAGTTATTACTTTAACCGTAGGTGCCTTTATTGTATATAAAGTGTTAAAACAAACTCCAAAAGATGCCAAATGAATAATACAAATAAAACGCAATTTGATAAACAATATTTATTAGATACTAATATACTCTTAGAAGATGCTACAAACATATTTAAACTCGCAGAAGAGGGTAAGAACCTCATAATATTACCTGAGACTGTTCTGGATGAGATTGACAGTAAAAAGAGTGGATTTGAAGAGATAAACTTTCAAGCCAGAGAATTTGCAAGAATACTTGAAAATGCAAAAATTGAGCAATCTAAGCAAGTAGATGGCCATAAGTTAGTCAGATTAAAAGTAGTCGAACCTCATATAACTATTGTAGATATTATCTCAAAAGATGATTATGTTACCAGTCCAAGAAGTGTTCCTTTAAATATATATAATGATAGAAAGATATTGGAAATTGCAAAATTTGCCAATGAATATTACAATCACGAAATTACATTTTTATCTCTTGATATTATGGCAAGAACAAGAGCTTTATCAATGGATATCAAAACAGACTCTTTAATTGGCTCCATAAATGATGACTTTGACTTTGAATTTATTAAATATGTAGAGGTCAAATTTGAGGACTTAGAATCACTTGAAAATTCAGATATTTATCAATATGACAAAGATCATAAACCTCATAATTTTTCTTACTGTTTTAAAGTAAAAAGTTCAGACCAAGTTATATTAGCGAACATACATAATGAAAAGGTTCGTATTTTAGATGAAACTGAAGTAAGAAATCAAGTTATAACACCACTGAATAAAGAACAACTTTTTTTATCGAATGCTTTAAATCAAAACTATTATAATATTTTAATCGTTGAAGCCAAAGCAGGAAGTGGTAAAACTCTATTGGCTTTAAGTGGTGCGCTTAAGCTAGTAAGGCATAAAGTTTATCAACGTATTATCTATGTAAGAAACTCTATCGAATCTTTGGATAAAGGTGAAGACGTTGGTTATTTACCTGGTTTAGAAGAAAAATTTAAAATATATAATCATCCTTTAATGGACAGTTTGGATTATATTATCAGAAGTGAACATAAAAAGAAAAAAGCCAATAAAAAGAATACAGAAATCTACACAGAACTAGATGATCAAGAAGTTACATTAAGAATAGAACAAATGATTCAAAACTACAGCATAGAAACGATGTGGGTAGGAGAAATGAGAGGAAGAACAATCTCAAATGCTGTTGTTATTGTTGATGAGGCACAAAATATGTCAAACAAAACAATGCAAATGGTACTTTCTCGAGTTGATAGCAGTTGTAAAGTGATTATACTTGGAAGTAATAAACAAATTGATAACTTTTATGTTAATAAACATACGAACTCATTATCAACGCTCCTTCGATCAACTGAAGATAAAAGTGATTTGGTTAATCTATTTGCCATAGAGTTAATAAAGGTATTAAGAGGTCCAATTACAGAATGGGCTGAAAATACATTTTCAACTAAAAAAAGCTAATAAAAAGAGAATAAAGAATAAAATACTACCATTACTGAATAAAAATATAAAAGGATTAATATGAGAATTGTATTTTTGGATAGATCAACTTTAGGAAGTGATATCTCATTGGATGCATTTAATGAATTTGGTGAAGTAACAACGTATGAAACAACTACAGCAAAACAGACTCTAAAAAGAGTTAAAAGTGCAGACATCGTTGTAACAAATAAAGTAGTAATAGATAAAAATATCATGGACAAAAGTGATATAAAACTTATATGTGTTGCAGCAACTGGAACAAATAATGTTGATCTTAAACATGCCGCATCTAAAAAAATAGAAGTAAAAAATGTAGCAGGCTATTCAACTTCAAGTGTGACTCAACTAACTTTTTCAATAGTATTACATTTTATGCAAAAGCTTAATTACTATAATAATTATACCAAAGAAGGAAATTGGGAAAATTCACCTATTTTTACTAACCTTGATCAGCCCTTTCATGAACTGGAAAACAAGAAATGGGGAATAATAGGTCTGGGTGGAATTGGAAAAAATGTAGCAAAAATTGCAGAAGCATTTGGATGTAAAGTCAGTTATTATTCAACAAGTGGTTCAAATTTTGACACCGATTATATACGAATTGGATTAGATGAGTTATTAAGTACATCGGACATAATATCAATACATTGTCCACTTAATGAAACGACTACAAATTTGATTGGTATGAGTGAATTATTACTAATGAAGGATAAAGCAATTTTATTAAACCTTGGTCGAGGTGGAATTATCAATGAAAAAGATCTAGCAGTTGTAATTGATAAAAAAGAGCTATATTGTGGTATTGATGTGGTTTCAAAAGAACCAATTGAAGCTGACTCGCCACTAAGAAAGATACAAAACACAAATCAACTTGTACTAACACCACATATTGGTTGGGCATCAGTGGAAGCCAGAAAAAGACTGGTTAATGGTGTGATATCTAACATAAAGGAATATGTGTTATAATATGTAAATATTTACGCATAGGAGTTAGGTATGAACTATTTAAGGTATTCTTCTGATGAAATGTTTTCATCAACAGAATTGATCAGAAAAAGTAAAACAATTTTTGATAAGTTAAATAAAAATGAAATAGAAAAAGCAATAATACTTCGAGATGGTAAGCCAGGATTTATGTTGTTGGATTTTGCAACTTATGAAAGAATCATGAAAGATTATGAGAAGCTAACAACTAAAGCCGATAAAAAGATAGAAGAACAATATCTCTCTTTAGATGATATTGAAGTAACCGGTGAAACAAAAAAAGTAAAAGTGGTTAAAGAAACAGTAGCACCAACTATTGAGTTAGAAGATAAGATTATTGCAAAAGCAGAATCTATAACTGAAGAAGTAACTCAAATTGATGATATCCCCTCTGATGAAATCAATGAAGAAGAGTTATTAAAAGCTTTAGCTGAAATAGATAAGATAAATATTTCTGATGATGTTGAAGAGAAAGAAAAAGATGATTTCGAGGATGATTTTGAGGTTCTCCTGACTGAAATTAAAGAAGAAAAAGAACAGCCTTTAAAAGAATTTTGGGATAACTAATGGTTGATGTATTAGTTGTAGGTTCAGGTGGTGCGGGTTTAAGCGCTGCATTGAATGCAAAATATGAAGGCTGTGAGGTATTGGTTTTATCAAAAACACATCCAACTCATTCTCAAACCTCTCAAGCACAAGCGGGTATCAATGCTGTAATCAATGATCAAAACGACAGTGTTGACTGTCATATTCAAGATACTCTTAAATCAGCTCATAAACTGGGTAACGAAACAATCATAAAAGATGTATGCCAAAATGCCAAGGATACGATAACTTGGCTGGACGAAATAGCGGTGCCTTTTAGTAGAAATGAACACAATCAAATAGCACAAAGGCAAATGGGTGGTTCAACGAATAAAAGAGCCTGTTACAGCTCCGATTACACAGGTCTTAAGATAATACACACCTTATATGATAATTGTCTAAAACAGGACATACAATTTCTTAATGAATATATACTATTAAATATCATTGTTGAGAACAATGAGGCAAAAGGTGTTATTGCTTTAGATATTACTACTGGAGTAATCAAAGAAATCCTGGCAAAAAAAATTATATTAGCAAGTGGTGGTTATGGAGGTTTGTATACTGGACATACCACAAATTCCTATGCAACAACGGGAGAAGTGATTAATATAGCTTTCAATGCAGGCTGTAAGCTATCTAATATGGAATTTGTTCAATTCCATCCCACAACACTTATAAACAGTAATGTTCTTGTGAGTGAAAGCGCACGAGGTGAGGGAGGTTATTTAGTTACATGCGATGGTGTTCGATTTGTTGATGAGTTAAGACCACGAGATGAAGTGGCACGAGCTATTAGCAAAAAACTTCAAAACAGAGAAAAAGTTTATTTAGATTTAAGACATTTGGGATTAGAAAAAATCAATGAAGCCATGCCACAAGAGCGAAGATTAGCGTATGAATTTTTGGGCATAAAAATTGAAGAAGAGTTACTTCCCATTAATCCAGCAGCTCATTACACAATGGGTGGAATTCAAACCAATGAAGCAGCACTTACAAATATAGAAAACTTGTATGCCTGTGGTGAGTGTGCTCAACACGGAATTCATGGGGCAAATAGACTGGGTGGAAATTCATTATTGGAAATTATTGCATTTGGTAAAATTGCGGGTGAACATGCAGCCAAAGAAGCAAAAAAGAGTATGAACCCAAGTGTAATATCAAATCAACTTGAAATAAATAAAAGTGAGTGTGAAAATCTATACGATTACCCCAATGAAATAAACTTTTATGAGATAAAACATGAATTAGGAAGAATTTTATTTGAAAAAGTTGGGCTATTTAGAAATGAAGAGGATTTAAGTGCTGCACTTGAAAAAATTGAATTGTGGCAAGAACAATACACTAAAATGGGAATAGGTGATAAAAGCAAATGTTATAACAAAAACCTTGTAGAGTTTATTGAATTTAAACACATGCTTGAGCTTTCAAACATCATTGTTAATTGTGCTCTTAACAGAAAAGAGAGCAGAGGGGCACACTTTAGAAATGACTTTCCTAAAGAGAATGAAAAATATGCAAAACAAACCATTGCGTATGAGATAAATCAGGAATTTCAATTAGAATTTGAGGATGTAGTATGACAGTTAAAGTTCACAGATTTAATGAAGAAAAACAAATCAATACTATAGAAAAGTTTGAAGTAAAAAAAGAAAACAGTACTGTTTTAGATACATTAATTGATATAAAAGAACAGCAAGACAGTAGTTTAACATTTAGATGTGGCTGTTCAAGTGGTGTTTGTGGAAGTTGTGCCGTACGAGTTAATGGCGTTGAAAAACTGGCATGTAAAACAAATATCAATGAAAATGATTTAATAGAACCTCTAAAATATGTCAAAGTGATAAAAGACCTCGTCGTAGATTTAGCTTTCGAAAAAGAAGTTTTAACGCGACCAAAGGCTTACATTCAAAAGTATAAAGAAGAAGAGATAACCCCTAAAGATGAGAAGTTAATAGACAGACAAAGTAATTGTATTTTATGTCAAAGTTGTTACAGCTCATGTCCAGTATTTGAAGTCAATAAAGACTTTTTAGGACCTTATTCTTTAAGCAGGGTATTAAGATATGTAAATGATAAAAAAGAGCATGAGGAAAAAGAAAAAATTGATCTGATTCAAACCAATGGTATCTGGGATTGTACTTTATGTGGTAATTGTACAATAGTATGTCCACAGTTTATTGATCCAAAAACAGATATTATGAACTTACGAATGAAAAGTCTAAAGTATGGATATACCGATCCAAATGCTATGAGTTTTGGTGGTGGAATGGATTTTGGTTTTAACCCCAATGGATTTTAAATAACAACTCACACATAGCGTGAGTTGTTATAAATTATTCTGATAGATTATCTTTTAAATATAAATAATCGGACATCAAAGTCCACTTTCTTACCTTTTTTAAATAAGCATTTTGTGAATCTAAAACCTCTTTTAACAGGGGTTGATCTTTTGATATCTCTTCTAGTAATTCATCGTTTACTTTTTTTAATGAAGTCATTACTGTTTTAGGTAAAGATTTGACTTTAATATTTGGAATTTCTTTTTGCATTTTATCCCAAGCCATTGCACTCATATGATAGTTTTGAATATACATATCGTATGCTGCTGTTTTCATAGAAATAACCAAAATATGTCTTAAATCTTTTGGAAGTTTTTTGAATTTTTTAATATTAACTAAAAATTGAGTTTCAGCTGCTGGTTCATGCCAACCTGTGTAATAATAAGGTGCAATTTTATGAAATCCCATTGAAATATCCATACTAGGACCCACCCACTCTAAAGCATCAATAGTTCCACGCTCCAGTGAAGTGTATAACTCACCTGGAGCTATATTTGTAACAAGTACACCCAGTTTTGACATAATCTCACCAGCAAAACCAGGAATTCTCATCTTCAGACCTTTTAAGTCTTCAGTTGATTTAATTTCATTCTTAAACCAACCTCCCATTTGTACACCTGTGTTTCCACCTGGAAAAGATAACATACCATGTTTTTTATAGACCTTTTGCATCAACTCAAAGCCACCACCATGATAGAACCATGCGTATTGCTCAGGTGCAGTTAGTCCAAAAGGCATGGTGGTAAAAGGTAGGGTATTGATATCTTTACCTTTCCAAAAGTATGAAGTAGAGTGAGCAATATCGTATTTGCCTGCTTTAACCATATCAAATACACCAAAGGGAGATTTATGTTTATTAGAAGAGTCAACTCTGATGATTAATCTTCCATTTGATAATTCGTTGGCATATTTAGCCATGTTTTTTGCAGCATCAATTAATGGAGTTGCGGATGATCCCCATGTTGTCGCTAATTTGAGTTTATAAACTTTTTCTTTAGCAAGACCTACTGTTATTAATCCAAAACAAAATAAAAATATGAAAAATATTTTTAAGGGGTTAGTGTTAGGTTTATTTTCCATCTACAGCTTGCTTAGTATTTTCCCACGCTTCTGAAGATACGTCTTTGGTTTTCCCCCATGCTTCTTTAGAAACCTCTTTGGTATCTTCCCATGTATCTCTACTGTCTTCTTGTAGTCCATCCCAAGTAGCACATCCTGAGAATGCAATTGCTAATAATAGAACAAACGTATATATGAGTAATTTTTTCATTATGAATCCTTTTTATATAATAAAAGAGATTATAACTGATGGGAAATTATATATGTATAAAAATTACATTCTTCCATACATAGCGAAAGGCAGATTTTCAAAAGAAGTAATAAGTCTATCTAAGTCGATAGGTTTACTTATTGCAGGTTTTACAGCAACTTTTTTAATTTTTGGTTTTTTGGTTTTATATACTATTTTTTCTACGACTTTGATCACTTCTTTTTCTATAATTTTTATGACTTCTTTTTCAACAATTTTTTCTATTACTTTTGGTTTAGAAAGTATTGCTTTTTGAGGTTGAATATACAAATGTATCTTGTCATTCAAAAAAGCATCACTGTAGCTTTTTTGGACAATTTTTAAATCTTTTTTAGTTTGAGTTTGATGTGCATTCATTAAATAAGCAACATACGTGTTTTGATACGGTTTAATCATCATGGTATTATCTTTTGCATATTTTCTAATCGTATCAAAAAGATAGTTCTCGTTTGCAAAGTTTCCAATTTGAATAATATCTACTCTGTTGGTTTCTTTTTTTGCCATTTTCATTGCTGGCTTTTTCATGATAGCTTGCTTATTTTGAAAATGAACCTTATTGTTAATAAAAGCATCAACATAATGGTTTTTGATATCTTTAAACGTTGTAGATAAATCGTTTTTATTAATATTTATGGCATAGATAATTTTGTATTGTTTGTAAGATTTAGTAAAAAGCTCATATTTATCTTTGTATTTTGCAACACAATCTATGATATTTAACTTATTTGTAAACATACCAATTTGAATCACTTTTTTGTCATTGTCTATGGATTTAGATGCATTCATATTAGCATTTAAAGAACCCAATAAAATGAATAAAACGGATAAAAAAGTATAAAAGAGTCTCATTTGTTAACCTTAAAATAATATTCTTACAAATTATATCACAAAGTATGTAAAATACAAAAATTAAAATTAAATTAAATTAAGTGGGCTCAAAGAATGATTAGTTTTTTCATTAAGGCATTTTTTAATCAATTTTATGAGAGAATACGAAATAAATTTTAAAGAGGTAAAGATGCAATTTTTTGGTAAGTATGATACACGTTTTGATAGAGAGTTTTTAGTTGAAAGTTATTTATATTGTAATGAAGGGGATGAAGAGCTAAGTCCTAGAGAATTTGAAGCAAAAATTAAAAACAGAAAATTAAAAAAGAAAAATATTGCAGGTACTATTTTTATGTATAATCCTTTTTATTATCCTGCTGGATATGATGAAAAGAAAAAACTATCTGATCAAGACTTTGAATTTGATGGGGAATTTCAAAATTTAAAAATGGAGAGAGAAATCACTCTTTTTAAGCAAAGTATAAAAGGTTATGAAGGTAAAATTATTCAAATAAAATTTCTTTTTAACTTAAATATCAAAAATATTGATACCGATGAAATACTTATGACTATGAATGATGATATCGAAAAAATTGGTACAACTCAATTAACAAGATTTGATAAAGAGATGAATTACAATGATACTAATAATTTAGAAGTTAATGGTAAGTTTGTATTGTTTGCGTGGGGAAGTAAAATCAATGGAAAAGAGTTTATTTATATTCATGAATATGCAAAAAGTATTTATGAAAAATGCCTACAAATGCAGAAAAACGTAATATACGTGTATAAAAGAAGTTCACAAAAACCGTATGCTATTGAACATCTTCAATTCCTACACCCAATAGGTACAGGAAGATTTAAAGACAGAATGCCAGATGCTTTTGCAGAGGTATTTGGACCAACGCCACCTGTATGTGCACCTTTTAATGATATCGCATAAGAATAGAGATTTAATCTATTCTTGTGATAAAAATCTAATCTAAAATTTGCTAATATTATTATATATTTTTTAAAAAAGAAGAAATGATGATAAATGAAGATTTTGTTCCTGTAGAACTGTTTGATTACCAAACAATAGAAGATTTAAACACAAGCAATGACAACAGCTTAAATGAGTTTATCTCTGTACCTGAAGCCATTAAGAACCTAATGAAATTTGCTTTAAAAACACATATTGAATTAACTCAAAAATATCCCAATGATAAATATCTAAAAGAATTAGATAAAAAAGAAGAAATGCCAAAGCTTTTATCAACAAATTGGTATGAACGTTATGGGATTGAATACACTATATAAGTTAGCCTAAAAAGAAAATGTCCAACTAAGTCTAGGTATCTTTGCAAGACGAGTACAATTAAGTTTATTTACCTACATTTTGATTATAGATAAAATTAATTAAACCCAAACCCCTAAGTCTAGTTGAACTATTTATTCAATTATATCATAACTTTATAATAAATAACAGAATATTTATGAAAAATTTTTACAAAAATAAGTTAAATTATACATTTTGATACTTTTTAGTTACTTTTTTACGACACATTTTAATCACATTCTATTTTTCAAATATAATAGCTATTAAGTAAATTTTTATAAATATTATTTTATCTTGACAGAGCGTTATATATTTTGATATATTACGCTAATGAAAAAAATGTTTGATGTTGATGGAAGTATTTGGATTAAAAAAGACAATCGTGGATTTATAGGGCGAGGACGTGTGGAGCTTTTGCAAAACATACAAATACATGGCTCTATTTCAAAAGCAGCTAAAGTAATGAAGATGAGTTACAAAGCTGCATGGGACAGTGTAGATATCATGAATAAACTCTCCACTAAACCTCTTGTGACAAAAGTAACAGGTGGAAAAGGTGGTGGTGGTACGGTTATTACTGCACATGCAAAAGAAATTATTCATGCTTTTGAAGAGGTTTCTTCATTATATAGAAATTATTTTGAGACATTGAGTAACTCTTTTAATGAGCAAATTATTGATGAGGAAGATGATGAACCTGTATTTAGTCGTCTTAAAGGTGTTATTTGTAATAAAATTAATATCAAAGAGAATTACGAAATATCTATACAACTGGACTGCGGACAAATTTTAACGTCAATTGAGTCTAAAAAATTTGTTATAGAAAAAGATTTGGATATAAAAGATGAAATTCAATTTTTAATTGAAACCAATAATATTGTTTTAACAAAAGAAGTTCGCAATAACAGTGCCAGAAATGTGTTAAAAGGCAAAGTGGTAAAAATTCATGATGATGGTTTGAATGTAAATGTATCAATTGATTGTGGAAATGATGATATTATTCATGCCAAAATTACCAGCTCGAGCAGTAAAAAGTTAAATATTATTTTAGATGAAACAGTTTTTGCGCAATTTAAAGCATACAATATCACAATAATTTAGGGTAAAAAATGAAAAAAAATAAAACTTTATCTATAGCTACGAAGCTTATCCTAATACTGTTATTAGTGGGAACACTCACTGCCGGTGAAATTAAAGTTGCCGTTGCAGCTAATGTATCTTATGCCATAAAACCCTTGATTAAAGAATTTAATAAAACAAATAAAACAAAAGTAAAAATTGTACTTGGAAGCAGTGGAAAACTCACTGCCCAGATAATAAATGGCGCGCCTTATGACTTGTTTTTAAGTGCAAATATGAAGTATCCAAACCGGTTATATCAGGATAAAATTGCACTTAAAAAACCAGTGGTTTATGCACAAGGAACCTTGGTGTTGTTCAGTTCAAAGAAAACCCAATTAAATGACATCTCTATTATTAACACTGCCCAAAAAATTGCCATAGCCAATCCTAAAACTGCACCCTATGGCAAAGCAGCCTATGAAGCCATTTCAAATGCAAACCTATTGGAAAATAATATCAAAAAATTTATTTATGCAGAAAATATCTCTCAAACAGTACAATATACATTAATCGCAGCAGATATTGGATTTATTGCTAAAGCCTCATTGTTTGCACCAAAAATGTCAACATATAAAGAAAAAGAGAACTATATTGATATTGATGCTTCACTTTATACACCAATTAATCAAGGGATTGCTCTTTTAAGCAGTAAAAATGAAGCCCAAGTTTTTTATAATTTTATCATAAGTAAAAAAGCAAAAGAAGTATTTGAAAAATATGGATATATCGTTGAATAATATAAAAGCAACTGTCACAAAAATCAATGAGTGTGATGGCGTAAATATTGTAGAGTTTGATTTTAAAGGACTTAAACTCTCTATGATGAGTTTAGAACTCTCAAATAAAATAAAAATGGGTACGCAAGTAATACTTGGAGTTAAACCCTCTCATATTACACTTGCCAAAGATTTAACAGGGTTCATAAGCGCTTCAAATAATTTTGAAACCACCATTACAAAAATAAACAAAGGGCAACTTTTAGCTAATGTGAACATGGAAGTTTTTAATACCCCTTTGGAATCGCTTATTACTGTGAATTCTGTTGAAAGAATGAATTTAAAAGTGGGTGATGTTATATCTGTTTTAATCAAAGCGGGTGAGCTTTTTATACAAGAGGTTTTGGATGTTTGAGACAATGATGAATTTGGATTTTGAACCTTTTTTAATCTCATTTAAATTGGCTTTCTATACAACGCTGATTCTGTTTATTATTGCTGTACCTCTAAGTTGGTATCTCTCCCAAACAAAATCAAAAATGAAACCTGCTCTTGAAGCTTTGACCGCACTTCCAATTGTCTTACCTCCAACGGTTATTGGATTTTATATTCTGTTTACGTTATCTGCAAATTCACCCATTGGTGCTTTTTTTGAACAAACGTTTGGTATTAAATTGGTTTTTAATTTCACTTCTTTAGTTATTGCCAGCTGTTTTTATAGTCTTCCTTTTATGGTGCAACCCCTGCAAGCAGCGATTGAAAATATGCCAAAATCATTTATAGAAGCTTCATATATTTGTGGTAAAAACAGCTTCCAAACCATCATTCATGTTATTCTTCCCAATATTAAACCTGCCGTTATTACAGCAGTGGTAACCACTTTTGCTCATACAATAGGAGAGTTTGGAGTGGTTTTGATGGTGGGTGGATCAATTCCCGGAGAGACTAAAGTGGCTTCAATTGCTATTTATGAATTTGTTGAGATGCTTGATTATGAGTCGGCTCATATTTATTCACTGCTCATGATTTCTATTTCATTTTTAGTTCTGTTTTGTGTTTATTATTTTAATTTCAAACATAAGGTTAAATATGATTAATATTGATATTAAAAAAATGCTTCATGGTTCACATGGAAATATGCCTTTGGATATTAATATTCATATCAAACAAGGTGAGTTTATAGCCTTAACAGGAGTATCAGGCAGTGGTAAAACAACACTGTTACGAATCATTGCGGGACTTGAAACTATAAATGAGGGAAGTATAAAGGTTCATAAAACAACATGGGTAGATACCGCTAAGACTAAAGCGTATACTCCTATTCAAAAAAGAAAAATTGGTTACTTATTTCAAGACTATGCACTTTTCCCTAATATGAGTGTTTTAAAAAATCTGACCTTTGTTAAAGATGATAAAAAATTAGCGTATAAACTTTTGGATATGGTTAATTTAAGACAACTAGAAAACAGAATGCCCCAAAGCCTCTCAGGAGGTCAAAAACAGCGAATCGCACTTTGCCGAGCCCTAATGAATCAACCACAACTTTTATTGCTTGATGAGCCTTTATCGGCTCTTGATTTGGCAATGAGAAAAAAACTTCAAGAAGATATAAAAAGATTTCATAAAGAATTCAGTATGACCACCATAATGGTAAGCCATGACCCCAGTGAAATTTATAAATTAAGCTCACGGGTTATATTGCTTGATCAAGGAAATATTCTAAAAGATGGAAAAGCAAAAGATGTGTTATTAAAAACAAGTGGAAGTCAAAAGTTCTCTTTCGAAGGTGAATTGTTAGAAATTTATCAAGCAGATATACTCAATATTGCGGTGGTCTCTATTTCAGAGCAACTGGTAAAAGTAGTCTTGGATTCGACTCAAGCCAATGAGCTAAAGGTAGGAGATCAAGTACTGATTTCAACAAAAGCGTTTTCTCCTACAATTAAAAAATTAAAGGAGTGACGATTTTGAATAGGACGCCTTTCTCTTCTTCACTTTTACACTCCATGGTCCCTTTTAAATTAGCTGAAACAAGATTATAAACAATATTTAATCCAAGTCCAATGCCTCCACATTCTCTATTTGTAGTATAAAAAGGTTCAAATATTTTAGGTAAATCCTCTTCTTTGATGCCTTTTCCATCGTCTTTATAAATCAAGCATAAATTATTGTTATCCTTAGATAAGTCAATAGATATGGTTCCTTTTTGCCCTTTTTCATATCCATGATTTAGGGAGTTTGTAATGAGATTTGTAATAATTTGTGAATAAATACTTGGATAAGAGTTTAAAACAATTTCCTCTTTTGAATTTAATTCAACGTGTATATAGGTTTTATTTATTATGGAACTAACATTAAATATAACTTCTTTTAAATACTGCTCTAAATTAAACAAACTCTTTTCTTCCGTTGTTTGATCAACGGCAATTTGTTTAAAACTTCTAATTAGATGTGCTGTTCTTTCGAGGTTTGTATTAATTTGTTTTGCTAATTCTTTTGCAGTTGCCAAATAGTTTTCAAACTCTTCTTTGCTGATATTATCTGAAGCATAATCTCTTTGAATATCTTCTGTAATTTGTAAAAAGTGAGTGATTCCTGTGAGTCCAATACCAACAGGTGTATTGATTTCATGTGCAACTCCTGCGACCAACCCTCCCAAACTTGCCATTTTTTCTGATTCGACTAATTTGGCTTGAACTTGTTTTAAATTTGTTATAGTTTGCTCTAATTCATCATTTGACTCTGCTAATTCTAAGGTTCTTAGTGCTACTTTTTGTTCAAGAGTTCGGTTTAAGTTAGTTATTTTTTCTTCTTGCTCTTTTTTGATGGTGATATCTTGGGAAATTCCTGCTGCTCTTATAATTGTACCCTCTTCATCTCTTATAAGAATACCTTTTGTAGCAATAAACTTTTGTGTTTTATCGGGTCTTATAATTCTAAATTCTTTTTCATAATCACATTGACCTAAAAGAAATTTGGAAAAAGTATTTTTTATATGTTCTCTATCATTTTCATGAATACAAGTGTACCAAATGGTTGGGTCTTCATAAACTTCTATTGCAGTTCGTTGCCAAAGCTTTTCAAACGCTTGATTAACATACAGTACCTTATAATCATGTGGGTCTCTTGCATCAACCAACCAAAATACATCTTGGATGTTTTCAGATATTTGAAAAAATCTTTGATTTGATTCTATTAAATCTTTTTCTAAAATGGTTAATTTATTTTTTGCTTCAAGTTCTTCTGTGATATCTGTTATGGTTGCATATAAAACAATTTCGCTATTGTATAGTGTTGGTGTAGAGTGCACCCGTACAGTTCTTTGTTGTTTATTGGATAATATGTGGATAAATTGAAAATAGTTTTTTTGACTTTTTACTGCTAAGTTCATCTCTTTCTCAATTTCTTCTAGTGTTAAGGTATTGATATCAGATATATTTAGTTTTAGGAAATCTGCTTTTGAATAACCATAAAAATTCTCGGCACTTTTATTGGCATTGACAATATTACCATTGTTAGGGTTTATTAATATAATAATTGATTTGTTTAATTCAAATAAATCTTTATATATTTTTTCATTTTGAATGAGTAAATTCTCTTTCTCTTTTTCAACGGTGATATCTTGAATATTTGCAATGACCAGTCTCTCTTTTTCATTGGCATTTTCATTTTCACCAAAAGAAATTTTAATAGGAAATTCTTCGCCATTTTTTCTGATTGCAATTAACTCTAAGTTTGCTCCTTTATGTTTAAAAATACCTGTTTTAAAGTGGTTTGATATCCCTGTTTTATGTGCCTGATGATAAATGGAAGGTACAATTTTCAGTAATGAGTCTGTGCCAATCATTTCTTCTTTTGAGTATCCAAAAATCCTTTGAGCTGCTTTATTAAATGTTCTGACTTTGAAATCTCTTCCAACGGCAATGATTGCATTTGTATTTGATTCAATTATAATATTAGAATAATCTTTTTCTTCGGTTATCTCTTTTTCCCTTATTTCAAATTGTTTATTGGCAGGTTTAAAAATAAACAAACCTATAAAAATAAGCACAATTAATGTAGAAGTTAAAATATAAAGCTCAAAAGTTTTAAGTTGTTTTATTTTATTTTCTGACTCTACTTGATATAAAAAAGTGATATTATCAAATAGTTTTAGTAATTCACTGGAGTGTTTTATGACATATATAGAGTTGGAGTCACTGCGATTTTCTTTGATTTTTTTTGCTGTTGAAATATATTGTTTAACTTTATTGTCAAGCTGTAAAGGTTGATTATAATATATTTTTTTTATATTATCTGCCATTGGTAAAGTCGTTAAATAGGTGTGTGTTTGCTCCATTTCTTTTATGTTTTTTTGCAATTTTTTTATGTTTGAAGTTAAGACAGAATTATGAATGAGCTGACTTAACATTCTTTGTTTACCGCTGAGGTTAATTGCTTTGCTGTCATTGGTTTGCAAATCAATTAAATAATGCAGATTTATAGATCCAAGTATTGTTAAACAAGCAATTAAAAATAAAGCCAGTATATATTTTGCTGTAAAACTTAAACAATTATCCATTTTTTATTTCCTATAAAATATTATCAAAGCTAAAAGCTTTGCCATTCATCATTATTTTCTTGAGCTTCTTTTGATTGCATAATCTTATTATTAAATTTTTCAGAGTATTCATTATTGTAGGACTTTTTGATTTTTGGTTCTTGTTTTGAATTTCCAAATCTTACTTTACAATTCTCTTTTATATGCGCTTCTGCTCTTCTTTTTTCTTCCTCTTCATATTTTAAATCCCGGCATTGGTCTCTTCTGTCTTCGACATCGTCTTTTCCCTTAAATTCTTTTTGATTGGCTTTTTCTATAATACTTTCAGATAATTTTTCTGTACTGATTGCAATATCATTGGTTTCAAGAGCAGCTGCTGCATTCATTTGTGTTTGCTGATCTAATCTTGTCACTGCATCATTTATTTGCTCAATTCCGGTTTGTTGCTCTTTTGAGGCGGCATCAACATCATTGATTAATTCGAGTGTTTTAGCGATATCTTTATTTAAGTCTTTGTATCCCTCCAGCATATTTGCTGTGATATCTTTACCTGCATTTGCTTTTACTGTTGCGGTTTCAACAATGCCTTTGATTTCTTTAGCTGCATCGGCACTTCTGCTTGCAAGATTTCGTACTTCTTGAGCAACGACAGCAAAGCCTTTTCCTGCTTCACCTGCAGTTGCTGCTTCAACGGCAGCGTTAAGAGAGAGAATATTGGTTTGAAATGCAATTTGGTCAATAACGGTAATGGCTTCAGTGATGGAGCTGACTTGAGTATTGATTTCATCCATAGATGACATTGTATTGTTGGCAAGTTCTTCACCTGAATTTGCAGAATTAGTCACTTTTGAAGCGTATTGAGCCATTTGTGCTACATTATCAGAATTACTGATTATGGTGCTGGTGATTTCTTCAAGTGCCGCAGCTGTTTCTTCTAGAGATGAAGCGGCTTCATTGGAAGACGTTGTTAAACTGTCTACATTGGTACGTAAAGTATTTGCACTGCTTTGCAGCGTTAAACCATTTCTTTTATTTTCGACCAAATCATCTGTTATGGTCTCTCCTAACGTATTAATACCATTAATTAGGCCCTCAATGACACCTTCCATTCCATTTTTATCAACCAAAGGATGATAATCTAATTGAATATATGAAGATAAAACTTGTTCAATATTTTTAAGTGTTGCATTTAAACTGTGAATCATATTATTTAAAATATCTTTTAATTCATTGAGGGAAGGATTGGCTGATGAAGATGAAATATCCACATCTAAATAACCTTTATTGATTCTATTGGAAACTTCAATTGTTTCATCTATGAGTTTTCGGTCTTGGATGATATTTTTTTTAGTTTGTGTTATATTGTTATTCACCTGAGTTGTCATTTTCCCAAATTCGTCTTTATCCGTGTTTGTTAATAAATCTACATCTTTTACTTTGTAATTTAAAAAGTCAAAAAAATTGTCAAGTCCTTGTGTAAATTCATCCAAAGATACAGATATTCTGTTTGAAATAGAAAATCCAAAAAGTAACGCAAACAATAAAGATATGATGGAGCTAACTAAGGTAATGATGAGTCCAGACTGAACATCTTCTTTAATAGTGTTAACATCTTCTATTAAAGTATCTGACAATTTATTATCCACCATTTTAAGTTTATTGATTTTTCCCGTAATTTGAGCAAACCAGTATTCGGGTTTATTGACAAAGGATGAAGAAAGCATATTTTTTCGGATGGCATTAACTTCATCTATTTCTTTACCTATCATTGTTTTATGGTAGAACTCTTTCATATTATTGTTTGCTAAAGAAAGAAAACTTCCCATGTAAACATTTTGAGCAGTAATAAGGTTCGTAAACTTCGTTCTCATTCCTTTTCCAAAACTTCCTCGTCCTAAAGTATTTGTTCCAACTGCTCTTTCAATTCCTGCTCTTTCTTTTGAAAGCAGAAAATTTGCATAAGCCAGTATTTCTCTGGAAACTTGTGCATCAGCAGAGAGTTTTGCAATTAAGTTTACATTCTCCAAAATCAACGCATTCATTTTTGTATAATAAGCGATTGCTTCTCCTGCTGGTATTGATAATGTATTTACATTGGGTCTGATTTCATCAAGCCCATTAAATTTATCAATAGTGATATCGACATTATTTTTAAATACTTTTGGATACAAACTGAAGTCTATTTGTTCACTAAAGTTTTTAAACTCTTTGAAGTTTTTATTACTCAATTCTCGCTGTTTTGGGAGTTTGTCGATAAACTTCTTTCCTTTACTTCCTAGATATCCAGCGGTCATTCCTCTTTCTTTTTGCGTTTCATGAACCAGTCTGGAAACTTTTTGGGACAAAAGTGTCAGAGTTTTTATTTTTTGCATGGAGTTGTATTTATCATAATAATCAAAGGATTGCAAACTTGCAAAAATCATTAAACCAACAATTGGAAACAGTAATATTAGAATCAGTTTTGCTTTTATTGAGAAATTATTGAGTAGTGACATGATAAACTCCTTTTGGGAATAAATACTAAGGTCATTAGTAAAATTATATTACAGTATATGATTTTTTTGTGTTAAAAATGTGGCATAATAAATATAAAATGTAACAAAATGGTCACGAGAATAACGCATCTCCTATTCAGTAGTAAATACAGCATGTATTATTTTTGTATAATTTAGTTTTATCCAGACAATATTAAATATTTTGATACAATATAAAAGCATTAAATTTAAAGCAATAGATTTTTAATAAGAAAAAGTATTATCAAAAGGTGTTAAATGAGGAATTTTTTGTTTAAATTGTTATTATTATTTCTGATGAGTTACGTCAGTCTTTTAGCTTCTCATAAAGAAACAAATACTTTTAAGTAATAGTCCAAATAAAGTGGGGTAAAAAGTGTGATCTGGTTACCCTAAATAGAACACAAAATTCTGAACAGTCTATTCCTTAACCTCTTATTTTTGGAACACAAAGCACTCATATTAGTTTTCCGTGTTCCTTAAAGTGTTCAAAAAGTAAAAACTGCAAAGTTCCACAAACCCTATGGGATTATGGAACAAAAAAAGTGAGCTTTTAAATTATTTATTTAAAGCTTCATCCAATCTTCCAACACTACTTTTCATAATCTTTGAAGATTTACCGTTTTTACGATTATTAATCTCTGTAGATAAATGAGATTCAATTTCAGCTTCAAGAACTGCTTCAGTAAGTTGTTTAATCAGTGGAGCAAGTACTCCATCTTTGCCATCAATTCTGGCACCTTGTTTTATGAGTTCAAGTGCCTCGTCCATATTGAACTGTTGTTTCATAAGTCATTCCTTTAGAATTTAATATTCTATCGGTTTGACACAAAATTTTGAACACTCCCCTTTTTTTATTTTAAATTATATATTTTTTAATTCTATATTGGAAAGTAGAATATGTATATTTAACGTTTCTATCATATATATAAACACTGTAGTAAATATCGTGAGTTCTAAAACCATAAATAGTACATGATAAAAAATAAACTCTGATAATGATGAATTCCCTGGAACATATGCTATTGGTAAATTAAATGTAAACATACATATCAGTAAAATAATAGAAAATACTATAGTCAATAGCAAAAATATTTTTGCCTTCATAATACTTTCCATTTTAATGTACTCCATTGAAATTACTGACAGCTTCAGTTGTGATATCATTTTTACCTTCAAACTCTTTTTCATTTGCATTTGATACAATTATATTAGATATTTCTTCTGTTTGTTTTGCAATTTCATCTGCTGTTGAAACATTTTGTGTATTTTCTTGAGTTAATTTATCCAAACTATTAACCGCATCATTTATTTGAATAATTCCACCTTCTTGCTCTTTACTTGCGGTTGATACATTTTGAATTAAATCAATAGTTTTGTTAATGTTTTCATTTAAATCTTTATAACCATTTATCATATTATCTGCAATAGTTTTACCTTCTTTAGTTTTATTCTGTGCTGTTTCAACCAAACCTTTAATCTCATTTGCAGCAGCAGCTGACCTACTAGCAAGGTTTCTAACTTCTTGAGCAACTACGGCAAAACCTTTTCCTGCTTCTCCTGCGGTTGCTGCTTCAACAGCGGCATTCAGTGATAAAATATTTGTTTGAAAAGCAATTTGATCAATGACTCCAATCGCCTCAGAAATCGAAGTTGTTTGTTGGTTTATCTCATTCATAGAATCAACTGTACTGTCTGCGAGTTCTTGTCCAATGGTTACAGATTCTTTAACCTTGTTTCCATATTTAGTCATTTCATTTGTAGTAGAGTTATTTGATTTTAGATTCTGAGTCAACTGTTCAATAGATGCAGCGGTTTCTTCTAGTGAAGCGGCTTGAACATTTGATGCATTTGAGAGTTGATTTAAATTACTTGTTAATACATCTGTATTTTTACTCAGTATCATACCTCTTTTTTTATTTTCAACTAACATTTGGGTTATGGAGTTACTTAAACTATTAATATCATTTCCAAGTTGTGCTATTTCTCCTTCAATTAATTCATTATTAACTTTAGGAATAAAATTTAAATTTCTATAAGAATCCAATACATTAGTGATTTTCTTAATATTAGAATCCAAATTTTTCAACATTTCATTTATAATATCTTTTAAATTATTCAGTGCAGGGTTATTAGAATCTGAGGATATTTGGTTACTTAAATGGCCGCTGTTGATTTTATTTGCCACATCAATTGTATCCTTGATTAACTCTTTCTCTTTCATAATATTTTGTTTTGTATTTTCAATGTTTTCATTAACTGCAACTGCCATTAATCCTAATTCATCACTGTTTTTAACTTTTATTTCTTCAATGTCATCTTTTTTGAAATTTATAAAATCAAAAAAGTCACTCAGTCCTTTTTTAAGATTTTGAACATTTTCTATTATCCCCGAAGATATAATTCTAGAAGAAATTAACGTTATTATTATTCCAAGAATACTTAAGGCTCCAAACAACATTATCGTATTTTTTGCTTCTTTTTCAATACTGTTTATTGAGGTATTTAATTTGGATGTTAAAAACAGTTCTACTTTTTCTAATTTTTTCATTTTCCCAAGACTCTGTTCTAGCCAATAATCAGATGAATCAGCAAAAAGTGACAATGAAAGTTTATTTAGGGCTGCAATGGCTGGTTTATGGCTGACTTCAACAATCATGTTTAACTTTTTTATATCTTCTTTTTTAGAGTTTTTTAATCCCTTTTTATAGGTGGTAAAAACAGTTTCAATACTTTGTAATAAATATTTTTCTTGCGTGGAGACATTGGGTAGATTTTTATACTCTTGAATAAACGCGTTTAATTTTTTGTATTGTTTGAGTATTTTAAATTTGTATTTACTTTTTCCATTTAATACAAAGTTTTTAAAATTATGTATTATTCCCCCATATCCAACCAATCTTTGAATATCTAATACAATCGCATATTTTTCACTGGTATTTAACATCACCTGTCTAATTCTTGCCAGTTCATCAATATTTTTACCCGACACAGTTTTTTCATAAAACTCTACAGTTTTCTTATCCGAATAGTCAAAGAATTTTACATTTAATACTTTTTGTTCGCTAATTAAGTCTCTGAATTTCTCATTCATACCTTTTTCGAATTTGTCGATTTCTAAGACTTTAGTACCAATAGAGCCCTCAATTGAGGCGCTCTCTTTGGATAATAAGAAGTTTACATAAGCAGTTAGTTGTAATGATAATTCTGGTTCAACAGAGGTTTTTGCAATATTTTTGATTAAATCTAAAAAAGTTTTATTTATACTTGTGTAATATTTTATTGTTTCAATGGCTTCAATAGACATGTCTGAAATCTCAACTCTTTTTGATTTTAATTTCTTTAGGTTAGATTGAGTACTGTTCAATAATTTATTAAATTCGTTATCATAAGTTTTTGTATCCAAATTATTGACAAAAAGTTTAAACTCTTTGTGTGCTTTAGTTGTAATTGTTCTTTGTGACAATAGTTCTTTTTCCAGTTTTTCACCATCTGAACTAATAAAACCAATACTTAATATTCTCTCATTTTGTATTTCATGTACCAATTTCGCCACTTTAGTAGACAAGAGAATAAGATTATCAAGTTTTTTCAAACTAATGGTTTTATTATATGAATCATATAATAAATTGAAAACTAAAAGTACAACGACCATTAATGGTATTGCTACAAGACTAATCAACTTTTGTTTTATGGACATATTCTTTAACATAACTTTTCCTTGATTTTAATTCATAATACATTATGATGTTATAATAATATAATGATTAAGCTTAATCTTTGCTAGGCAAAAAGATTTGAATAAAATGGATATTATCTAGGGCTATTTTTTTGTTGACAATATTATGACATTATGATATTATGACCTTTGTAAAATTTTAGAAGGATTAATAATGAAAGCAGTCGTTTTTGATTTAGATGGGACACTTATTGACTCATTAACTGATATTGCCTTATGTATGAATGAGGCACTCAAAGAGTTTGGTTATAAAGAGCATAAAATAGAAGAATATAAATATTTTATTGGTGAGGGAAGTTTAATTTTAACAAAAAATGCATTACCCAAACAAACAGATGGTGAACAAATATTAAAAGTATTTAACCGTTTTATTCAAATATATGAAGCGTGTAATCATAATAATACGAAACCATATGATGGGATTTTCTATTTACTTACAAAACTCAGTCACACTGAATTAAAACTGGGGATTTTATCAAATAAACCGCATAAGTTCACTAAAGAATTTGAAGCTCGATATTTTGATGATTATGATTTTAAAGAAGTTCATGGCCAAAAAGAGGGCATTCCTCCAAAACCAAACCCAGTGGCAGCTTTTGATATCGCAAAAAACTTTAATATAAAACCAGAAGAAATATTTTATGTGGGAGATTCTTGTATTGATATCCAGACTGCAAAAAATGCCAATATGAAAAGCATTGGTGTCTTGTGGGGATTTAGAACCAAAGAAGAATTAGAAAGACAAGGTGCTGATTATATTGTTGAAGACCCATTGGAGCTTTGGAATATCCTTAATCCTACTACTGAATAACTTTTAATGAGTTAAGTAGGATGTTTATCTCTATTATGTATAATTTGCGCAATTTGATAGACTAAGGACTTAGATTGTTTACTAGAAAAGGCATCCCTTTATATGTACAACTTAAAGATAAACTTTTAAAAGATATTAAAGAAAACTATAAAGTAGGTGACATAATACCTGCTGAAATAAAGATTGAAAAACAATATGAGGTCTCTAGAATCACCGTTCGTAAAGCCATAGAAGAATTGGTAAAAGATAATGTCCTAGAAAAAAAACAAGGACGTGGAACTTTTGTCAAAGAACAAAAGGTCCTTTATGATGCAAACTCGATTGGTTCTTTGACCCAAAGACTAGCGAAACAAAAAGATATACTCAAAACTAAATCCATCGAATTCCAAATAATTGAAAATGAACATTATGTAAAAGACTTATTAAAGTGTGATAAGTTGCTTTGTATTAAAAGAACAAGGTTATTAAATAACATTCCGTTCGCTTTAATGCTCAATTATTTGGACTTGACAAAAGTACCTGAACTAGAAAATAAGTATAATATTGAATCTCTGTATACATTTTTACAAAATGAGTATAATATTGAATTTTATAATGCAAAAGAAACAGTAGAAGCAAAAAATGCCACAAAAGAAGAAGCTGAAAAGCTGGAAATACATAAAAGAGATGCATTACTTTCTTTGCATAGATTATCTTATGATAAAAATAATAATCCTGTAGAATACTCTGATATTGTGATAAAAGCAGATATGTATAAACATATAATAATATTGTCAAATGACAAAGTTTCGAATATATAATTAAAGGAACTTTTATTGAACACTGATTTAAAACTAGAAAAAATTGATTTTAATAAGTTATATATAGAACAAAAAGAAAAAACAACATTTAAAATGAAAAGTGTAGAGGACTGGAATAAAAAAGCAGTATATATGAATGAACGTATTCATAAAAGTATTTATAATGAAGAATTTTTAGATGCCATCAATTATCAAGATTGTGAAAGTGTTTTAGATGTGGGTTGTGGTGTTGGAAATTTAAGTCTTAAAATAGCCTCAAAAGTAAAAACAGTTTATTCAATGGATTATTCTCCTTCTATGTTAGAGCATTTAAAACAAAATGCTGCAGAGTTAAGCTTAACAAATATTAATCCTATTGAGCAGTCATGGTATGACTCTTGGGATAATATTCCAAATACAGATATTGTCATTGCCTCACGGTCTATGGAAGTCAAAGATATGAAAAATGCTTTAGAAAAACTCAATTCTAAAGCCAATAAAAGAGTTTACTTGACATATAAAGTGGGTGGAAGTTTTTTAGATGATGATATTTTAAATGCCATAAAAAAAGATATCGTTAAAAAACCTGATTATATATATCTGTTAAATATTTTGTATTCAATGGGGATTAATGCCAGTGTCAATTTTCTAAAAAGTGAAGGTCGAAGTTCGATGTATACGGATGTTGATAATTTTATAAAAAGTGTCACATGGAGTTTGGGAGAATTATCACAAAAAGAAGAAAATTCTTTACGAGAGTATTATTCTAATGTGGATGAAGAAGAAAAGCAAAGAAACAAATATGTTTATTGGGCATTGATAAGCTGGGAGAAATAGGCGTATTAATATCCAAAGAAGTCTTGATTGATTTTTTCAAATGAGTTAAGGGTTTCTTCATTGAGTTGCCATTTTCTGATATATGATCTGTAATCCAAGATATCTTCTTTTTTCACCTGTGTATTGATAGTCTGGATAATTTTTTTGCCAAATTCATTTTTAGAACAAGCAATATAAGCTGTAAGTTTAGGTTTGTTTTTATTCTCAGAAACTTTTAGGGTTGCTAATACTTCTTCAAAATTATTTTCAATAATATTTTCCCATTTTACAAAAACGGGATGGTCATACACCCAATCAATTCTATCTCTTCTCATCATTCTCAAAAGATGGGTTAAGGGAGCACTTGATGAGATGGTGTGAATATTCTGTTGATTTTTATATTTTTCAAAATCAACGGGATAATGAAACATTCCCGCAATTTGTCCAAAAGTATACTCCTTATTTTGAAGTAGAGTATTCATGGATACTTCATCCAACAGATTTAACTTTTTATGATTTTTGGGCAACATGATTATTCTGTAACCCGTCATTAAATAAAGGGGTTTACTCCAATAAAATTTGTTCAGAAGCATAGGAAACTTTCCAACAGGACCATAACAAATATTGGGGTGTTTATCGATTTGTTTTAAAAGACGGGAGGGATTTATTTCTAACTGAGTATGCGTGTATTGTGGCAGTTTCTTTTCTATATCTATTCTTATTTTATCCCCATAACCTTTATTTTGGTAAGTTCCTGTAGAAATCATCCATGGCGCTCGCTGATGTTGAAACCATATGATTTGATTATTTGAATTTGCATATGTAAATATTTGGAAGGTAAAAAAAGTAAATAAAATAAAGGGTACATTAAAGCTCATCAAAATTCTTTCATCTTCTGTAAAAAAGTAATATTTTTGATAATTTTAGTATCCAAAAAAATCCTTATTTAACTTATCAAACGATTGAATAGTATTTTCATCCAGCTGCCATTTTCTAATCTCTTTTCTAAACTCTAAAATATCTTCTTGTGTTAATTTTTTATTAATTCTATCAATAATTTCTTTTCCAAAACTGTTTTTACTGCAAGCTATATATGTTACCGATAATGGAAGATTTTTGGTCTCTTTTACTTTTATAGTTTTTAACGTATTTGAATAATCTTTATTTAAAAATGTTTCCCATTTGATAAAAACATTATAGTCATATATCCAATCAATTCTATTTCTTCTCATCATTTGTAAAAGACTTCTTATGGGAGAAGAGCTTGAAAGGGTAATGACATTTTTTTCCTGTATAAATTTTTCTAAATCAATGGGATAAAGATACAATGCTTTAACATTTCCAAAAATGTAATTCTTATCTTGAATCAAATCTAACATAGATATTGTTTGAATCCCATTTAATTTTTCATATACCTGATTAGTTACGATAATACGTGCTTGTGGTAGTACATACATGGGTTTACTGTAGTGAAAATTTTTACTAATGCTTTCTGTTTTAAAAGTGGGACCATAACACAATTTGTTGTTTTCTTCATTGATGATTTTCATAGCTCTTGAAGGGTTGACAGGAAGTACAGAGTGCTTGTATTCTTTAAGATAATTGGTCGTTAAAAAAGTTCTGATTTTATCAGCATAACCTTGATTTTTGTATTCCCCATAAGGTATTGTCCATGGAGGTCTATTGTATTGAAGCCAAATGATTTTATCTTGAGCAAAGCACAGCAGATGAAAATTTAAAAGAACTAATAGAATAAAACATAATTTTAATTTCATATAATCCTCCTAAACTTTATGGATATTATAACTTAATGATACGCATAAATTGGACTGTTTGTAATTTTAATGTCTTTTTTTAATTCATTTCCATACATATCAAATACTTCTTTGAAATCAGTTAGTTCTACGCTTGCCTCTTTATCTTGGGCCCAAACAACGTCTAGTTTTTTGCCTTTTGTATTTTTGATAGTTAATACATGTAATCCATTTGAATTTGAATATTGTTCAACTTCACACTGCTCTAAATACTCAAGCATGGTTTTATAAGCATAAAAAGATTTTCTTTTCTCCAGTTTGCCTTTTTTTATATAGGTTAATCCAAATGTTGATGAAATTAACTGAAACCAAAATACTGATTGTACTTTTTTAGTTCCAAGAGCCAATAAATAATATCTAAGCATATATATGGCTTGATCCTCTTGGCTTACTGCAAATTCACTTGCTTCTTTTTCTCCTTCTATATGCCAGTTTACTTCACTTAAAATAATATTGTTATTTGATTTTATAGCCAGTGTAGAAAGACCATACAAAGTATTGATTTGTTTGGTTAAATCAAAAGTCATAAACTGTGGATTTTCAGGATGACCTTGGGAGTCTACATACATCAAAGCAGAAACTCTGTCAAACTTTATTTTGAAATAGTTAAACAAAGCTCTAACACCATATTGCAGGTTAAAACCTTTTACACTTGGACCTATTAACGTATAGTTATGAAACTTGTCATTTCTAATTGTTTGCACCGTTGTATAAAACTTAAGATACTCTTTTATACTAAAAAAGCCCCATTTGTTTTCATTTACAGCATTACCGATTTGAAATTGTGAACAGATACCTTTAAAGGTATAAAAAATCAGTCTAATGTTTTTTTCTAAGAGTTTTGTATCATCAATATTAGCTCTGTCTTGAATGATATTGATTGTGATGTTTTTATCTTTAAATTTTTCTATAAATTCTTTGTAAGCATTAATATTTTTTATATCATTAAGAGGGATTCTTATAAGTAAGTTTTTACAATTTAATTCATTGATTAAATCAATTTGTTCTTCACCTTTGTCAAGGTTTACATTCATACCAAAAAAGTCTTCAAATTTTGTTTTTTTGCTTTTATAAATTGCACCTAATAATATAGATAAGGGTAAAAAAACGCTATTAACAAGAGCCATTGGAATAAAATCAGTTTTATTTTTATTTTTCATTTCTTGTTCGTACTGTTTATTGGTTATTTCATTGGGTTCATCTAACCTATTATTCCATGTAAAGTTATTATTTTCGATTTTAGGTTCCTTGTATAAGATTATGTATCATACTATATGATACTAAAAAATTATGTAAAACTAATTTCCTATGGCCATTGCATATAAAACCATCTGATCTTTTAGGTTCAAAAACTCCAATACTTCATCATCATAATACGCACCAATGCCTGTACATCCAATATTTAAATACGTGGATGCTAAATATAATCGATGACCAATTATTCCCGCTTTTTGATACATGGCTTGGTAGTTGTTTGATTTTGAAATTAAAAAAAATGTCACTGCACTTTGAGAGCCTAAAATTTGCTCCAAACATAAATAGCCCGCTTCTTTATGAAAAAAACCTATTTTGGTATAATCCTCATCTTTATAAATACCTGTTTTCATGTTATCAACTCTATTTATCACACAATAAATTTCAACCTCTTCATCACAATCACTGGTAATGGGTTGGTTTAAAACAGACATGATGCTCAAAAATTCTTCTTTTTTGATACTTTTTTCAGTAAAGTCTCGAATAGACCTTCTTTTTAAAACAGACTCTTCAAATATTTCATTATGAAAATTAAAAGTAGGGTGTAATGGTTGTTTTGTTTTATTTTGAATCAAAAGCGTATTTTTATAAGCATCCTCTATAAGGGCGTTTTCTTCAAAAGTTCCTGTGGCATCTATGAAGGGCAGTTGCAGTTGAAGTGGTGTAACTTCTTTTTGTGTTGAAGTACCTATATGAACACCTGCTAAAAAGAACTCTTTATTTTCAAATCCAAACATTTTATTAAGAGTTAATTTATCAAAATCATAAATGATTTTATAATGCTCTTTGAAAAGATAAGCAGATGCCTCAATAGAACCGATTAAATGCCCTGCATCCAATAAACAATATCGAAAAGCTCTGTCTTTATACTTCCAAGAGGATCGGTAATAAGGAGAACTTATCAAAAAAATAAATCCATTTTGTAAAGTATCAAAGCCCATAAAACTCTCAATACCATCATTGCTGATTTCTTTTAATAAAGTACAAGAAGAACTGGAGTTTTCATAATGATAAATACCATCTTCAAATCCCTCTTCAGCTCGAACTTGAAAATAAATTTCATTGGGGAAAAGTGCACCCGCACTGGGATTCGTACGTAAAAAATACTCAACACCAGGATAGGTTTTTTTCGCCGTTAATCCAGAAATAAAGTGAATAAATTTATGATTGTTGATATCTAAATTTAATTGAGTTTTTTTAAACTCTTTGGGGTAATATTTAAATACCTCAGGTTGATTGTTCCAATCCATATAGTTTTGATTGGTTCGTATGGACATATAAGAGTGTTTGGTTTGTAAATGATATTGGTTTAATTCAAAGTTCATATTTGGCTTTCGTTTTTGTTAATTTTATCAAGGTTAAATAAAATATTTGAATGGTTTTATCTTTAGATTGATTATTTATATTTAGATTTATTATTCAAGTAGATGGAATTGTTATTCAAAATACTTTTTAGAATATTCTATAATTATTCTTTCTTCTACTATTTGTTTTATGACTTCATTTAAACGTTTAAGTTCTTTTGCAAAGGGAGATTTTTTAGAGATAGCAATATACAAATCAACGTTATTATTGGGTTTAAATTCAGCTTTTTCAAATTTGTCTTTTAGTCCAAGTTTTTTGATTTCATAATCAGCTTGACAATCTGTACCTATAATTACTTCAACTCTGCTTCTTTCAAGCATTCTGATAAGTTGAAATTCACTGGCTATTGGATATTTACGAAGTTTTGTATCTTCATCAAATCTCTTAAAATATGCAGAATTATTTACATAAGCTATGGAGTATTTGTAAAGATCTTCATATTTTTTTATTAAATGTTTATTTCCTTTTTTTACATAAAAAACTGTTGCGCAAGTATAATATGAAGGTGATGTATAGTGCATATAAACTTCTCTATTTTTTCTTTTTGCTAATCCACTCATGGCATCAATTTCTCCATGTTCTAAATTATGTAAAATTCTAGCCCAGGGATATCGTATAAATTTGATTTTAAGATTAAGTCGTTTTTCTACTTCTTTCCATAAATCAAAATCAATTCCTGTGTAATTATTGTTCTCAAGTATTCTAAATGGTGGCCAAGAATCTGTTGCTACGGTAATCTCAGTGGGTTTGGCAATGACTGTTTGTTGGAAAATAAAAAAAGATAAGAGTAACAAGTATACTGTTTTAAATTTATTCATTTTTTTGTTACTCCTTATGAATTTGTATACAAATTATATTCTAAAAAATACAGCAGTGTCAAGAGAGGAAAGGTTATTTGTTGGAAAGTGGGTTATTGTATATTATTATTCAATCTTAAAAGGATGTGTGAAATTTCTAGTCTTGAAAATTGTTTTTATATCGTTTAATAAAAAAAGGTATTCCCCATCCAAAAAGAGGGTATAAAAACCATAAGTGCCCTGTTCCCGTGAACATATTTATTGCAAATAACATCAAGTTAATCGATATGAATTTTATTAGTTTGCTATCTTCTAAAATATTATATTTACTAGTAGTTTTGTCATTAAGTTTGGAATTTTTATTTTCAATTTTTTCTTCTAACTCTTTAACGTCGAGTTGAAAAACAGAAGCTAATAGATTCATTGATTCTAAACTGGCTTTATCTTCTTTTTCTATTCTCTGAATGGTTCTAGTACTTAAATTTGTTAAATCTGCAAGTTGCTCTTGTGACCAGTTATTCTCTAATCTAAGATTTTTGATAATCATAAATACCCCTTTAAAATTGATGTATTATACAATATATTATTATATGTCGGTTACGACATTCAACGACATTTATTGATTTAAGTATATTTTATTCTGCTCTTGAAGACACTAAAGGTCTTCGCTCTCGACTTTCTTTTATAGAAAAGAAAGTAGCAAAGAAACTACAACGGCATCGAAGCCCTGACGGGTACCTTCGCTTATTATTTTTCCTTTTCTGTGATTAAAAACTTGCTAAAATGTGCTCCCAGCACATTTCTTAACGCTTCAAACAGTTTAATCACTGGTTTAGAAAAGAAAAAATAAACGCTCAGCTTCTGTTGATGTTGTTATAAAGGAAAGATTTTTTGTCCGCAAGCGGATTGTTGTCTTAGCACTTCTATTAAAGGTATAAAACTAATCTTCTAAATATAAGAGCATCTATAATAGAACACCGCTCCATGCTCTTAAATGTCAACGCTTTGAAAATGCCAGAAGTTGGTAAAATTTTTCGAAAAAGATGTTCAATTGTGTGAACGAAGAAACAGTACTAAATATACTGTTACGAAGTGAGTTTTGAACATCAGAAAACATTTTCCCAACTTCTGGGAAGTCGCAGACCATTTTCATTTGTAGACGAGTTTTTTTGTTTCATTTTTTTACGGTTAAAAAAAGAAAGGAATCAAATATGTAAACCTAACGATAGAAATATATGTTTTGTCATAGAAGTTAATTTCTAATATTTTTTTATAATCTTTTGGAGTCTTTCAGATAGTTTTTGAACTCCAACACCTGGTGCTTTTGGCTGTTCCATGTATCGTTCAAGAATTACTATTTCCTCTTTATACATTTTTTCTTTTCTATATATAATTGCTAATTGCTCATAATACCAAGGTGCAACTCCCCAGTTTTTTCCAGCTATTATAGATTCATTTTCAGTTGCATCAACAAGTTTTAGTAGAAGTTTAATTGCTTCTTGATACTTTTTTTCTCCTTTTAATAGTTTAACTTCTTTTATATATTTAGTATAATGAACACCATTAACTAATCCGTGGTTTTTATTCACAGTCAATTTAAAACTTCCATCTTTATATTTTTTAATATTTGTCATCTTTACAGTATGTTCAGATGATATTTCTTTCTTATTTGAAAAAATATTTTTTAAAAAATTTACCATGATAATCCTAATTATTTGTTAATAAATTATATTGAAATAAGAATAAAAAATGGGACTATTTTTCGAAATTAAAATTCAATCATAATTGACAAACTCTTATACATATGATATAATTATCATATGTATAAAATATCATATGAAGGAAACACCATGAAAAAAACATTTAAAGCTCAAAACATCTCTTGTATCAATTGTGCAAACCTAATCAAAGGTTCACTAGAAGACGACTTTGGAACCATCGAAGTAAATTTAGAAACAACACCAAAAGAAGTTACTCTTGAAATCCTAGATGACAATCAAGAATCCTATTTCAAAGAAGAGATGGCTGATATTGGTTTTGAAATCATAGAAGATTAATAAAGTGAAAAAAAATTCTCAAGAATTAATTCGTTCTTGCTGCGAAGATATCAGTTATATAAATGATATCGAAGAGTACCTACCCAATCAAAATGAATTGGTAGATTTAAGCTGTGTATTTAAGGCTTTAAGTGACCCAATACGAGTAAAGATTTTGATTGCTTTATTAAAATATGAAATCTGTGTAGGTGAAATGGTTAACTTGCTCAAACTACCTCAGTCTCATGTCTCTCATCAGTTAAGAGTGTTGAAAAAGTATGGCATTGTTGATTTTACTAAAGATAAAAAAATGTCTTTTTATCATATTAAAAATGATTATGTCCAGCAGATATTAGAAATTGCACTAAAACAAATAAAAGAACAAAATATAACCTCAAAAGAGACAAAGAGTTAACATGTCAAAAGAAAATATAAAACTCAATATCTCAGGTATGACCTGCGTGAATTGCTCCAATGGAATAGAGCGTGTAGTGAATAAAATGAAAGGCCTAGAGTCTTCCAAAGTCAGCTTTGCTTCCAATGAGGGCGAGTTTACAGTTGATTCAGATATCTTAGATAAACAAAAACTTATCAATAAAATACAGAAGCTGGGTTATGGTGTTGAAGAAGATTTAAAAGCATTGGAACTTGCTAAATACAAAGCCTATAAAAATCTGGAGCGAATCTTTCTTATCAGTGCTGCTTTAACTCTTATCATGTTTTATTTTGCTTTCGTTCCTCTTGAAGAGATAAAAACAAATCAATACATCATGTTTGCACTGGCTACGGTGGTTCAGTTTTATGCAGGGGGACGATTTTATTTGCTTGCTTTTAAGGCCGTACGCAATAAAAACTATGACATGAATGTTTTGGTAGCATTGGGTACGAGTGCTGCGTATTTCTATTCCGTTTTTGTAGTACTCCTTCCAGAAATTTTCCCTGAACACTTACGTTTCATCTATTTTGATGGGGCAGCTGTTATTATTACTTTTATTCTTTTGGGACGATTACTTGAAGAGCGTTCAAAAAGCAAAGCGACAGATTTCTTGAAAAAGCTCATGGATTTGGCACCCTTAAATGCCAATCTTATTTGTGAGGATGGGTCACATAAAATTATTCTGGCAAGTGATTTAAAAATTGGGGATAAAGTTATCATCAAAACAGGTGAAAAGATATCAACTGATGCTGTTATCACAAAAGGAAGTGCAGATATCGATACTTCGATGATAACGGGCGAGTATATGCCTGTGTATAAAACAGTAGGTGATGAAGTCATTGCGGGAACTCTAAATACCACTGGGGTGATAGAAGTTGTTGTGCAAAAACGCTCAACTGATACAACACTATCAAAAATTATCAACCTATTAAGCACAGCACAGAGTAAAAAACTGCCTATCAGCAGATTTGCTGACAGAGTTGCCAATATATTTGTGCCTGTGGTTATAGGTGTTTCTATTTTGACATTTATTGTTTGGTATTTTTTTGTAGGTGATGCTATGAGTGCAATTTTAGCTTCGATTTCAGTACTGATTATTTCATGTCCTTGTGCCTTGGGTTTAGCAACTCCTATTGCAATAGTAAGTTCAGTTGGAAAGGGTGCTAAAGAGGGGATTTTAATAAAAAATCCAGAAATACTTGAAATCATCAAAGACATTAAATATGCTGTATTTGATAAAACGGGTACATTGACAAAAGGTGAGATATCAGTAGCCCAAGTTCTATATCAAGGTGATTTTCTAGATATCTTAGGAAGTGTGGAGTTAAAAAGCGAACATCCTATCTCAAAAGCGATTGTGACTTATGCCCAACAAAAAGGCTTGGCATTGGATAAAGATGTTCAAGATGTAGATATTGTTGCTGGAAAAGGAATCATAGCACTTTGTGATGATAAAAAGGTTGTAATTGGTACCAAACTTTTACTTGAAGAAAATGATATCTCAATCGATGATAAATATCTGGACTTTTATCAAAAATATTTAGACGAAGGAAAAGGTATCATCTTTGCAGCCATCGACAAAGTGTGTGTGGCTGTTTTTTCTTTGGATGACTCTTTAAAAGAGGGTGCATTTGAGCTCATCCAAAGTCTCAAGGATAAAGGTATCATACCCGTACTTTTAACAGGGGACAATGAAGCTACAGCAAATGCAGTAGCACGAGAGTTGAAAATAGAAAAAGTGTTTTCTCAAGTACTGCCTGATAAGAAATATGAAGTGATTAAAAACTTACAAAAAGAAGCCAAAGTGATGTTTGTGGGAGATGGTATCAATGATTCTCCTTCTATCAAACAAGCCAATATTGGAATAACACTTAATTCGGGTTCTGATATCACAAAAGATGCAGGTGATATTATCCTTATCAATAACGATTTGAAATCGGTATTAAAAAGTATCAATCTGTCTGTTGAGTCAATGAAAATCATCCGACAAAATCTGTTTTGGGCGTATATTTATAATGCATTGGGAATACCACTGGCTGCAGGAGTACTGTATCCTGTCATTGGCATGATGCTGACACCTGTGTATGCAGGTATAGCGATGAGTTTTTCTTCTGTTACAGTTGTACTGAACTCTTTGAGACTAAAGTTCAAAAAGATTTAGATAAAATATAGGATATTAAATACAAAGTGGA
>ENA-ORXI01000231-ORXI01000231.1-sediment-metagenome-genome-assembly--contig:-NODE-231-length-45077-cov-6.002644_pt1 | contig 45077 bp, 50 predicted proteins | sample MGYA00237861_ERZ511468 | MGnify/ENA primary metagenome ERZ511468 (study PRJEB26299, sample SAMN06266213) | sediment metagenome | isolation source: Hudson Canyon methane seep mesocosm | place: USA:Hudson... | reverse complement strand
GGCTAAATCAAAATCTAAGAAGAATGATGACAAGCCACGTTATGTCTCGAAAAAAGATCGTGGTGATGCAGATAAAAGCAGTGACTAATACACCTGCACAATTACGTTGGCTATTAGTAATAAGCTCATTATTACTAATAGCTGGCTTTGTCATGCCGATGATGACGGTCACTAAATTTATGATGGTCAGTAATTCATTTTCTATCGTGTCAGGTATTTGGCAGCTATTACAAGATGGTCAGTTTTTTATCTTTATTATCGTCGCCTGTTTTAGCATCATCTTACCGATCACTAAAATCAGCTTATTATTCAACCTTCTTCATCCCAATACTACCCACCCCAATCGCAGAAAAAAACTACTGCAACTGATGCATGATTATGGTCGTTGGGCAATGTTAGATGTGATGGTAGTCGCTATTCTTATCGTCACTGTCAAATTAGGTGCGATAGCTAGTATCGAAGTTCATTCTGGCTTATATGTCTTTGGCCTTGCTGTCCTGCTTATCATGTTCATTACCCATCAAGTCGTTAAGATAATGAGTGAAACATGAGAACTGCTCTACTGCTATGCTTATCATTATTTACGCTAACGCTGTGTGCACAAGAGATTAGACCATTTACATCAGATGGCTGTAGCGCTTTTCCTGATGGCAGCATCACACAAAATGACCTCTGGTTATCATGCTGCACAGAACATGATAAAGCCTATTGGCAAGGTGGTAACTATCAACAACGCCTTGATGCAGATATTAAGTTAAAACGCTGTGTTGCTGCTACTGGCGAGGCTGTTATTGCTGAATTAATGTTATCGGGCGTCAGAGTCGGTGGTTCACCTTATTGGCCCACTCAATTTCGCTGGGGATATGGCTATGCCTACCCTCACGGTTATACTCAGCCAGACTCCCTCTCTGACAGAACGTTCACACTCGTTTTAATTAGCAATAGCCTTATTGCCATCATCGCCCTATTACATATTTATTTTCTTGTCCTGGAGATGTTCTTTTGGGACAAACCATTAGGACGAAAAACATTTAAACTCACAGCCGACTATGCCAAAGCGTCAAAAACATTGGCTGCGAATCAAGGTTTATATAATGGTTTCCTAGCGGCTGGTTTAGTATGGGGCTTATTACTAGGCAGTGCAGGCATTGCAATACAGCTCTTTTTCTTGAGCTGCATTGTCATTGCAGGGATTTTTGCTGGCCTAACGGTTAATAGGCGAATATTTTTTATTCAGGCTTTACCGGCCATTATCGCACTCTGTTTATTGCTTTTTAGCTAAATAGTTCTACAAACTATCGTATAGACCAAGATAGGCATGCGAGCTTTTTTCCCAGCTAAAATTCTGATCCATAGCTGTTAATACCATTTGTCTCCAGATCCGTGGTCGTTGGAATAAGGCAATGGCACGCTGCAAACTTTCTTCTAATGCTTCAGCTGTCGCGGCATCAAATTTAAAACCAGTTGCCACACCTTCTTTTAAGTTATCACCAAAGGCATCAACAACACTATCTGCTAAACCGCCGGTATTTCTAACTACAGGTAAAGTGCCGTAACGTAAGCTATAAAGTTGGTTAAGGCCACATGGTTCGAATCGTGACGGCATCAGAAATACATCCGCACCCGCTTCAATTTGATGCGCTAAAGCTTCGTTATAACCAATATCGACACCAATTTTATTTGGATAACGCGCACGTAAAACACGCAAATCTTGTTCATAACTCTTTTCACCACTGCCCAAACAAACAAGCTGAATATTCTCTCCAGCTTCTAATAAGCTGGTGATGGCATCAAGGCTTAAGTCGACCCCTTTTTGAGCTACAAGTCGACTAATTAATCCTAAAACTAAAGTATCTTCTTGTTCAGGCAAACTAAAATAGCGTTGAATAGCGAGTTTATTTTCTCGTTTATCCAATACCGTTTTAGCTGAGTATTGTTTGCTAATAGAGCTATCTGTTTTAGGATTCCATTCTTCATTATCAATACCATTAAGAATTCCCGTCAGTCGTCCTTCTTTTGCACGTTTAGATAATAGGCCTTCTAAGCCATAACCATACTCATAAGTACAAATTTCTTCCGCATACGTAGGGCTTACCGTGGTGACATGGTCGGAATAAATCAAACCACCTTTCATAAATGACAACATGTCATAAAACTCTACACCGTCGCTATGCCATAAGGATTTTGGTAAATCCAAAGCGTCAAATGCAGATCGAGGATATAAACCTTGGTAGGCTAAATTGTGAATAGTAAATATCGTCGCGGGACGATTTGGCAAATCAGCAATTAAGGCGGGAGCAAGTCCTGTTTGCCAATCATTACAATGTAGAATATCCGGCTGCCAATCTAAACCAAGCTCGTCCATAGCGGCGGCTGCAATGGCACGTGAGAATAAAGCAAAACGTGCGGCATTATCGACCCAATCACCACCTTCCTTAGGACCATAAGCACCACCTTCCCGATCAAAGTGTTGCGGAGAATTAACCAAAAAGATAGTGACATCACTATCAGGTAACGTGGATTGCAATATCTCAATAGGCTGGTGAAAACCATCTAATTTAATCGTCGCAACCGTGCGAATTTCCGTCAGCATTTCTAAACATTGACGGTAGGCAGGCAAGATAATACGAACATCTTGGCCATGTTGTTGCAGTGCAATCGGTAAGCTTGCTGATACATCAGCCAAGCCTCCCGTCTTGATTAAAGGATGAACCTCACTACTAGCAAAAAGTATTTTTCGCACGCCACACTCCTAAAAAATTGGTACAATTGCTCAATTATGCCTGCAACTGGAGAAAACATGAAGCCTTGTACTATCATCATTTTTGGTGCCACAGGTGATCTATCTAAGAAAAAGCTGCTACCAGCACTTTATCACTTAAATATTGAAAACCGTTTAACAGATGATACTAAAATCATTTGTATGGGTCGTAGTGAGCAGTCTCAACAGGATTGGCAAGCAAAAGTAAGTGAATATGTATCGGTAAAAGCACGTGATGGTGTTGATGCTGATGCCTTAGATAACTTCTTAGCTAAAATCAGCTACTTCAAAAATGATATCAATGATGCAGCATCGTATCAGGATTTGAAAGATAAATTAGATGATCCCGCTAATGCATTTTCTGACAATATCGTCTTCTATCTATCTATCAGCCCATCATTATTTGGCGTAGTGGGTGATAATCTTGCTGCTGCGGGTTTAAACCAAGAAGACAAAGGCTGGCGCCATCTTGTTGTCGAAAAACCATTTGGTTATGACCAAAAAAGTGCCGCTGAGTTAGAAGCTGTTTTAAGCCGTAATTTCACAGAAAAACAAACATATCGTATTGATCACTATCTGGGTAAGAGCACAGTACAAAATATCTTTGTATTCCGTTTTGCCAACCTATTGTTAGAGCCATTATGGAACCGTAACTATATTGATCATGTCCAAATCACTCATGCTGAACAGCAAGGTGTAGGTGGTCGTGCCGGTTATTATGATGGTTCAGGTGCCATGCGTGACATGATTCAAAGTCATTTATTACAAGTAATGACACTGATCGCGATGGAACCACCAGCCGATCTTAATGATGAATCTTTGCGTGATGAAAAAGTAAAAGTACTGAAAGCAATTCGTCCAATTACAGAAGACATGGTCGATAGCCATGCATTCCGTGGTCAATACGCTGCTGGTACAGTCGATGGTCAAGCACAACAAGGTTACCTTGAAGAAGATGATGCTCCTGCCGATAGTGTGACTGAAACGTATGCCGCAATGAAAGTTTATGTTGATAACTGGCGCTGGCGTGATGTGCCATTTTACCTTCGCACAGGTAAATGTATGCCAGAATCAAAAGCAATGATTGCAATCCGCTTCAAAAAACCACCTCAAGAGCTCTTTAAAGGCACTGACATTGGTGATAGCCACGCAAACTGGATTACCATGGGCTTACAGCCGGATAATACCTTACGCATCGAACTGCAAGCTAAAAAACCAGGTTTAGAAATCAATGCACATACCGTTGGTTTAGAAACCGTTGAAAGCGAAGATGAAAAACATAAATTAGATGCCTATGAAGCGATGATCCTCAATGCAATATTAGGTGATCGTTCATTGTTCCTACGTTCTGATGAAGTTGATCTAGCGTGGAAAGCCGTTGATCCAATCATTGAAAAATGGTCAAAAGAACAAGACTTCGTGCATAAATATGACGCGGGTACTTGGGGGCCTGAAGAAGGTACCGTTATCTTTGATGATGCATGTCATCAATGGCGCAATGAAGTTTAAACTTCTCTAAAGCTAAAAAGTAAAAGCCAGATTTAGGAAACTAAATCTGGCTTTTTTATGTGTTTCTCCCCCGATGAAAAGTCGCTATCAACACAATCCATGGATTCCCGATACAAACACTCGGCAATGACGCTTAACAAGGAAGGACTCTTCCTTTTATTTTCATCCACTTTTCCCGTCTTATCGCATCAAAAAAAACTCTATTTGGTGGGAAAAGTGGGTGAGTGTTTGAGCGTTAGCGAGTTTTCACCCACGCCACCAGATAGAGTGTTTTTTTGATATCAAGCGATATTGGGTGCCCTTTTCTTTGGTTCGTTTCTTTTGGGCACGCAAAAGAAATGAACGCCAAGCGGCAGCGAAATCAAGTTCAATCAAACTTAGCTTTCATTAATACGATAATCCCTTTTACACCTTGTATGGATTCCCGATACAAACACTCGGCAATGACGTCTTACAAGGGAGATGTTAGAAATAACGAGCCAATTCAAGCTGAATATGATCATCATCTCGAATTTGATACAAGGCAGAGTTGGTTTCAGCTACGCTAAAGAACCGCCCTTCTAAAGACACTTTCCAGCGGCTGCCAATACGACGACTAGCCTCGATATTCCATACCGCATCACTACTATCCAGATCTTGAATAACACCGAATAAGAGTTCTGATGATTGTTCATCATTCCAAGTAATTCTCGTGCCTATCATCACATCATCTTCAAAGGGTGTGGCTAATTCATCGTTGCGGTCATCAAATAGATATTCGCCAATCAAACCAACATCTAAATCACTAGCAAATACCCCGTAAAAGGTATATTCAAACCCTCCTGTGAGTGCGGTAAACGTCTGCGATGAAGTTTCACGGCGAATGACTTCTAATTTCCATAACCATGAATCACTGGTATTTTGCAGTTCAAAGCCAGTTTGATTGATAATTTCATAATAGGGAATCAACGCTGTAAAACTCTGATTAGGCTGCAATAATGGCTCTCTATTGGTGCCATAAAAATGAGATAAGGCCATATCCCAATCATCAATAGAATGAGACCAGCGAACAGCCACATCTAGATGATGTTGTTTAGCCGCCGACTCATACTGTGCTTTATCGCTATCAACAACTAACTGACTACGTAAACGCCCCTCTTTACCAGCAAAAATACGTTCACGAAAATAAGGTAAAACAAAAAGCTCGACCGTCCCCCAATCTTGAAACACACTCAGATTAATCATTGGCTGACCCAATTTATCTTCAGTATCTGTATTTTCAATTAAGTCTGTTTGATTGATGACATCAACTAAATGCTGCGACTCAGTCACGCCCCAATAGACTTTAGCGATACCTAGTTGTAATTCCCAATCATCCTTGGCAATTAACCAACGCGCTTCACGTAAGTCGGCATGGCTACGCTCAGCATCTTCACTATCAACACGTAGAAAAGGTGCAATGATTAAACTCTGCTGGCCATCATGCCATTGATGATAAAACTCTGGAGCTAACACTACGGATAAATCATGTTGTCCCGCTGGTGAATTTAATGATTGATGCTGAAAATAACGATATTCAACAGCACTATAACCAGACCACTCACTCGCATGACTGGGTAACATTACTGCAAACAACAGCAGTGCGAGCAAAACACGCCATTTATCGTTGACGTTTAAGATCATTTTTTTCAAAATCCTTAGCCGTTAAACCTGTTTGAAAACGATAGTTACTCCATTTCAATGTGGTTGATTTACCATTTTGTTGATTTTCCATTGTCATCGTATCAGCACGCCAGTATTGACCTAAATACTGCTGATAATCACTAAAACGTTGGATTTTTAATAAGCTATCTTTACGATCATAAAAATCAATTTTCTGAATCCGGTATTCATCTTTGTCAATCCACACGGTACTTTTGGTATAACCAGAGTGTTTATATAGTGGTCGTGTTTCTAATACAAAACAGTCCTGACCATCTAATATCTCATCTCGTAGATAGAGATAACTGTATTTTGCCACTTCAAATGAACTAATATCTTCATAGGCAAATTCACTGCCCATAAAGGGGCCAGATTTATTACTCGAAGAGATGCGTTTTACACGTTTTAATGCCGGTAAAAATATCCATTGTTCATCAGGCACCAAGGCATGTGAATACGTCAAAAATGCTGTGCCTTTAACGTCTCTTGGCTGATCAAATACCGTTAATCCTTTATCACCATCCCCCTCTACTTCAAGGTTTTTGACGCGGATCTGACGAATACTTTGTCGGCCTTTTTTATTTCGTAAGGTCATTAACATATCTGCAGAAGAGTCTTGCCAGCCTTTATCTCGATTATCTGATTCGATAATAATAGCTAAGCCCTTCTGTTGTGCAGTTTCAGCCTGAACACTAGGTAATATGCCTAATAATAAAACAAATAATACTGTCCATTTACGCATGTTGTTTGCCCTCCAGCTTCATTAATAATGGTGGTAAAAATAAGAAATCCATTAACAAGGCGATGGCAATAGTCACCGCCGTCATCGCGCCCATATGTGCATTCAGTGCAAAGTGAGATTGGCCCAATACAATAAAACCAGCGACTAATACCAGTGAAGTTACCCACAATGCCACACCAACGGTATTAAAGGCATAACGTATCGCTTCTTCACTATCCAAACCTTTTTCACGGCGGGCTCGCAGATACTTACTCAAAAAATGCACGGTATCATCAACCACAATACCTAAAGTCATACCCATCACAACAGATAAAGACATGCCCACCTGTCCCACCATCACCCCCCAAATCCCAAAGGCCATACCAGCAGGTAATAAATTAGGTGCAAGACTAATAAAACCGACACGAACTGAACGTAAAGCCAACATTAAAATAAATGAGATCACAATCAGTGCAATCGTGGTGCCCACTAACATGCTCTGCACATTTCGTTTACCAATATGGGCAAACATAATGGTGGCACTGGCGCCAGAAAATTCAATATCCGGAGTATTGGTTTTTAGCCATGTCGCAATCTTCTGTTCATAAGCTAATACTTCTTCAGTATGCAAATTCTCAAATGTGACGGTTAAACGGGTGGCACTTTTATCTATATCAATTTGGTCATTAAGATCTAAACCATAGGGTAATGACATTTCATATAACAATAGATATTGTGCTGCCAACTCACGTGTTTCTGGTAAACGATAAAAGCTAGGGTCATCGCCATGCATATTTTTATTAAGGCGCTTGTAAATATCGGTCACCGTACGTACATGCATGACACGATCTTGTGTCCTTAACCAATTAGCAAACTGTTCAACGTGTTGTAAAAACTCAGGCTCGTTGATACCACCACTTTCGCCTTGTTTAAGCGAATAATGAATATCATAAATTCCACTTAAGTTTTCTACCACAAAATCGGTATCACGGCGAAACTCAACAGTGTCGTCAAAATACTCAACAAACTGATCATCTATTTTGTTCTGTGGTAAAAAGCTAATTAAAACTATTGCTACGCCGCCCATAGCCCATAGTAATGCGCGTCGATTGTTAATAACAAAATCGGCAACAGTAGACATCGGATGTTGCTTAACACTATTAGACTCCTGACGACTCACCTTAACCGGTAACACCATCATCAGTGCTGGCAGGGTGGTGATGGACAGCACAAAGGCAATCATCACCCCAATTGCTACCACATTGCCTAGATCATGGAATGGTGGCACATCACTGAAGTTCATACTCATAAAACCAATCGCTGTGGTGATACTGGTAATAAATATCGGCTGGAGATTCACTCGTAAACTATCCATCATGGCTGATTTTTTATCTTGGCCTGCACGCATATTATGCAAAAAAGTCACTAATAAATGCACCGCATCAGCAACGGCCATAGTTAAGATAATAGTAGGCGCTGAAGCTGAAGGCGGTGTTATCTTCCATGCTAACCAGCCCATACTGCCCATACCAAATAAAATGGCACTAAATATCACCACCACCGTAGCCAGCGTTGCAGTAAACGATCGTAATAAAAACCCTAACACCAGCACAACAACAATAAACATCATTGGCACCAGACTCTGCATATCTTTTTGTGCTGACTCACCAAATGAATTATCCATCATCGATAAACCACTAAGGTAAATTTTGAGATCAGGATTAGCTGTTAAAATATCATCTCTTAATGCCCGTGTTGCCGCGACAATTTCACTGACCTCATTGAGACTTTTACCGGGCATTTGTACGGTTACATTAATCGCTGTCACATGGCCTGAAGGCGACACAAGTCGATCCACTAATAGCGGTTCATTGATGGCTACGTCACGTGTGTAATCTAAATCTGATTGACCGTATGCATTAGCATCGCTGACTAAATCAGCCACAATAAGATCATCTTGTTCAGCTACGGTATGCTGATAATTACTGAGTGAATCTACCCGGCTAGAAAAAGGAATTTGCCATGCACGCTCAGTCAGTTCTTCCACTATTGATAATGTTTTATTAGTGAAAACATTGCCATCAGCTGGCGCTAAAACAAACATCACATTGTCAGCTTTATTAAACGTATCCTGTAATTCTTCAAATGCTAATAATTCAGGATTATCTGCGCTAAAAAACTCTCGATAATCATTGCTAAATTGCAGAAAACGACCGCCACTGGCCACTGTTAAAATCACTATCATCGACAGTAATAATAAACGCCACGGATGATCAACAATAAAGGCGGCATAGCGGTCAGTGAATGAAGGTGTCATATATGGATCCTGAACTTATATTAATTATTGAATACAGCTTTAATCTGCTTTGATCGCTTTTAGCAGTAATGAACAAACAGCCTTTGCCTTTTTTTCAAATTCAGCTAAAGAAAACATTGGCATCACACTTGGCAAGTAAAAAATGCTAATAGCCGTATTAACCGCTTCAGCGGTTTCATCTAGATTTTCAAAACTAAATTCACCACTATTTTTGCCTTGCTCAAGTAATTGACGCAATAAATCAACACTGCTTTGTCGATGTGCTTGTATAACATCGGGACACTGAATAGTGATGGCATCAATCAATTCATTGATACGCGGGGATTCCGTAAAGTGATTAAAGGTGTAATGCAGAATAAATTGAATAAAGGCCTGTAATTTATCTGCCGATGAAAGAGAGCTGTCGACAACAATCAGTCCTAGTTCTTTGTCTTTTTCCAGCAAACATTGATTAGCAATGGCGGCACCAATGGCTAATTTACTGTCAAAATAGCGATATAAATTAGCTGCCGACATACCACAATCACGGGCAATTTCAGCCATGGTGGTTTTGTTATAACCATATTGGCTAAAGCGGGCTTCAGTTGCAGCAAGGATTTGGCTTTTAATATCAAGTTCAGTCATAGCGAAATACTATACGCCACTAAATACTGAATAATAAATTTAATATTCAGCATTTAGAACTTGGTCACATTATTTTTGTTTGTTTAACTTTCGTACCAGTGCCTTTTCTAATTCTACTAACAACAAAACTGAAGATGTCACTAATATAATCAGCAACCAGGTTTTCAACTCTAGCCCTGTGGTAGCAAATAAATGTTGCATTGGGGCAAGATAGGTAAATGCCATTTGAAACAACAATAAACACGCTGTGGCAAATAAGGCATAACGGTTTCCTAACAGCCCCTGCGTACTTAATACTGAGTCACTAATATAACGAGAGTTAAATAAATAAAATATTTCAAACATTACCAGGGTATTCACGGCCACCGTACGGGCATATTCAATACTGGCACCTTGTACTTGGTACCACGTAAATAAACTAAATGTGCCCACCATTAAAATGACTGAGACAAAGGCAATACGCCATAAAAAGAAAGGTGTTAACAGTGGCTCTTTAGAATTACGCGGTGGACGTAACATTACATTACTTTCACTTGGTTCAAAGGCGAGTGCTAAGGCCAATGTGACAGCGGTGATCATATTGACCCATAATATCTGTACCGGAGTTATTGGCAGCATTGTGCCCATCAATATAGCGGCAATAATAATTAAAGCTTCGCCGCCATTGGTGGGTAAGATAAATAAAATCGCTTTTTTCAAATTGTCGTAAACTGTGCGCCCCTCTTCAACCGCATCAACAATTGATGAAAAACGGTCATCAGCCAACACCATTTCAGCAGCATCTTTGGCCACTTCCGTGCCATTTTGCCCCATTGCCGTCCCCACATCAGCCCGCTTTAAGGCAGGTGCATCATTAACACCATCCCCCGTCATAGCCACCACATGGCCATTTTTTTGTAGGGCTGTTACTAATCGTAATTTATGTTCGGGGCTAGATCGGGCAAAGATATCAATATCATCAACAGTGGCACATAACTGCTCATCCGTCATCACTTCTATCTCATGGCCTGTTAATACCGTCTGGCCATCACCAATCATCATTTGAGTACCAATAGCCGCCGCAGTAACAGCGTGATCACCGGTAATCATTTTAACCGTAATGCCCGCTGACTGGCATTGCATAACCGCTTTAGTCGCTTCTTCACGTGGTGGGTCAATCATACCCACGATACCTAATAAGGTGAGTCCCTGCTCGATATCGTCAAATACTAATTCATGATGTTCTGCCACCGACTTTTTGCATGCAATCGCTAATACTCGCTGACCTCGTCGCGCCAGAATCTCTATTTGTGTAGACCAATAACTAAGATCTATTTTTTGTTCAGAAGCCCCCATACGCTGAAAGTCACACATGGCAAATATTCGCTCAGGAGCACCTTTAATATAAGACACTCCTTGCCCAGTATGATCATGATGTAATGTGGCCATAAACTGATGCTGAGATTCAAAAGGAATAATATCAGTACGCGGCCATGATTCCTGTTCGAAACTAATATCAAAGCCCGCTTTCATGCCTAAAGTTAATAAAGCACCTTCTGTTGGATCACCCTGCAGCAGCCATTCATTATCTTGTTTTTGCAGCATGGCATCATTACATAAAAAAGCCGCTCGAATAAGTTCGCTTATAACAGGGTGTTCTGTAATATCAGCTTCCTGACCCTGCGACCTAAACTCGCCATGCGGATCATAACCTACCCCACTAATATCAAATAAACCATCACCTACCGTTGCCACATTGGTCACGGTCATTTCATTTCGCGTTAGGGTACCGGTTTTATCCGTACAAATAACGGTCACGGCCCCCAGCGTTTCCACAGCGGGTAGCAAGCGAATAATCGCCTGACGTTTTGCCATTCTCTGCACACCGATTGCCAAGGTAATGGTCATAATGGCCGGTAAACCTTCAGGAATAGCAGCAACAGCAAGACCTACAGCAGCCATAAACATATCAGCTAAGGAGTTGTCATGGACAAATACACCAAAGATCATTGTTACTGCAGCAATGACAACAATAATACTAGTGAGCAGTTGACCAAATTCTGCTAACTGTCTTAATAGTGGTGTAGTTAAGGTTTCTACTTGGGATAATAATGAGCTAATTCGGCCAATTTCAGTATCACTGGCAGTGGCAACAACAACCCCACTGCCTTGTCCATACGTCACCAAGGTACTTGAAAAAGCCATTGAAGTACGGTCACCTAAAACAGCATCAGCAACAACAGATGCTGTTTGTTTCTCTACCGCGACTGATTCTCCAGTCAAAGCCGCTTCTTGAATTTGTAAGTTTTTACTTTTGATCAAGCGACAATCAGCAGGTACTTTATCGCCAGATTGTAGAAAGACAATATCACCCACAACTAAGTCTTTAGCAGCGATACTGATATGTTTGCCATCACGCATCACCAAGGCTTGCGATGACATCATATTTTTTATCGCACGTAAGGCATCTTCGGCTTTACCTTCTTGCACATAACCAATAATGGCATTGATAATGACAACCGCAAAAATCACCCCAGAATCAACCCAATGGCCCAAAAATGCCGTAATGCAAGCAGCGACCATCAATACATAAATGAGTACATTATGACATTGAGAAAAAAAACGTTGTAAGGCACTACGTGATTTACCTTCTGGCAAAAGATTAGGACCATTTTGTTCTAGGCGAGCCTCTGCTTCTGACTGTGTTAAACCATCAGCTGAACTAACGACTCTATTCAACACCTCTATGTGGCTTGTCGCATGCCATGCAGAAGCTGTTTTTGAATTTAATTCTGGCATTGTGAGCTCCAATCATTGGTACATCACTTAATGGTTAAAGTATAGCACCCGCAAAGATTTAACTCATTGCTTGTCCCATCTGAACTGCTGTTTGAGCAATAAAATCGGGTTTAAATTTTGCCATCTGTTTTGGTAGTAATAAGACCACTGTCGATCCCATATTAAACCGGCCCATTTCTTGGCCTTTTTCTAAATTAATAGCCTGTTCGTCTTTATAATGCCAGTTCTCGATGGTCTTACCATAGGGCGGTGTAATCTTGCCTGCCCATACGGTTTCCATGCTACCAACAAAAATAGCCCCCACTAAGACCATCACCATGGGACCAAATTCTGTGTCAAATACGGTGACAACACGCTCATTACGAGCAAATAACTTGGGCACGGCACGTGCGGTGCGAGGATTAACCGAAAACAGTTTGCCAGGAATATAGGTCATTTGCTGTAGCTTGCCAGATAAGGGCATATGAATCCGGTGATAGTCTTTGGGTGACAAATAGATGGTGGCAAATTGGCCTTGCTCAAACTGTTTGGCTAAATCCGTATCGCCGCCTAATAATTCCAATACACTATATTGACGCCCTTTCGCCTGAACAATCTGATTATTATTAATATCACCTATTTGACTAATGGCACCATCAACAGGTGAGGCAATAACACTATTCCCTGCAGCTAAAGGTCTTACTCCGGCTCTAAGTTCGCGTGTAAAAAAAGCATTAAAACTAGCAAAATAAGCTAACTCAGTTTGCGCAGCTTCGTTAATATTGACCTTATATTTAGCGCGAATAAAACGAATAAAACTATTTTTAAACCATATTGTTTCACAACGTGTCAGTGAGTGCATTAGCACTGATAAGGCATGTTGAGGAATGAGATACTGAGGAATTGTCGCTATTTTATCCCATAGTGTCACGTCATTACCTTGCGCATTGTGCATCTTGTTTTTCACCAATTGTTACCTACCCCTTTCGCCTATCGACGAAGCTTGTCATAATTTACTTTTAAAACCCACACTAAGGAGTATATCAAGCAATGTACAAATCGATCAGGATCCTCTTTATTCTTTTGATTTCTTCCCTCGCTATGCCGACCTTGGCAGCAGATGATGAGGCGGTGGCAGCACCTTCGGCAATTTATTACAAAATTGCTGAACCTTTCACCATTAATTTTCTCAATCAAAGTGAAAAACAAGTTCGCTATTTACAAATAAAAGTCACGCTCAAGGCGCATGATCAAGAAACAATCGACCAAGCTGAATTGAACTTACCCATGCTACAAGACAGTCTGCGTACTTTATTTTCTGAACAAAGCTATGAAGCAGTTAGTTCTGTAGAAGGTCGACGAGCACTACAAGTAAGCTCACTTGCGACAATTAACGCTCTGTTAAAAGAAGAAACAGGTAAAGAGAATATGGATGCAGTATATTTCACCAGCTTTATTCTTCAATAATAGGCACAGTAATTGCTATAAACTTTTAAACTCAATGGGATAGTTCCAAATGGCTGAAAAAAAAGATGATGTTGAAGTAACTGATGAAGCAGGTGGTAAATCAAAAAAAATGATTATCATCATTGCTGTCGTTGTGCTGGCGCTCATTGGTGGTGGGGCAGCAATGTTTCTAGGTGGCAGTGACGAGCCTGCTGAAGATGCCGTAGAAGCAGAAGCAGCGGCGCCTGTGAAACAAAGTCCTATTTACTTCACGGTTGAAAAACCGCTGGTGGTTAACTTTAAAGATCAAAGTAAAGGCGCTGTGCGTTATTTACAGGTTAAATTAAAAGTAATGGCCAGAGATCAAGCAACTATTGATGCCTTCACATTACATACACCTGCTATTCAACATGAATTGTTAATGCTTTTTCTGGGTCAAAAATATGACGAGTTAAGTACAACGGCAGGAACCAAAGCGTTACGACAACAAACATTGACTACAATTAACGAGGTCTTAAAAGCAGAACAACATCAAGGTGAGTTAGAAGCGGTTTATTTCACCAGTTTGATTATGCAATAAAATATTATGGCTGTTCACGATATACTTTCACAAGATGAGGTCGACGCCCTACTTAATGGTATGGGTGGCGATGAGATTGAAACTGAAGTCGAATCTAGCGAAGATGACGGTGATGCTCGCAATTATGACTTTGGTAATGAAGATCGTATTATCCGTGGCAGAATGCCAACGCTTGAAATGATTAATGAGCGTTTTGGCCGTTATTTACGAATTAGTTTATTTAATATGCTCCGCCGTTCTGCTGAAATCTCAGTGAGTGGCGTTCAAGTAATGAAGTTCTCTGAATACATTCACACGCTTTTTGTTCCTACCAGCTTGAATATTATCCATATGCACCCGCTACGCGGTTCGGCACTAATCGTATTTGAACCAAAACTGGTCTTTTCTATTCTAGATAATTATTTTGGTGGTGAAGGCCGTTTTCAAGCTCGTATTGAAGGACGTGAATTCACCTCTACCGAACTAAGTGTTATTAATCTGGTACTAAATCTCTGTTTTAAAGATCTTACTGAAGCATGGTCGCCGGTGATGGATATGGAGTTTGAATTTGTTAATCATGAAGTAAATCCACAATTTGCTAATGTTGTTAGCCCGAGTGAAGTGGTTGTTATCTCAACATTCCATATTGAAATAGAAGGTGGTGGTGGTGATATTCACATTACCCTACCGTATTCAATGATTGAACCTATCCGTGAATTACTTGATACCGGTATCCAAAGTGATAGCTCCTCAGATGATGGTCGCTGGAAAACATCAATGCGTGAAGAAGTGTTACAGGCCACTGTGTCTCTCGCTGCTGAGTTTACTCAGATTGAAATGAGTTTGAAAAAAATCCTGGCTCTAAAAGCAGGTGATATTTTGCCCATTGATATGCCAAAAACAGTCGTTACCAAAGCCGAAGGTGTGCCCATGTTCAAGTCAACTTTTGGTGAACACAAGGGAAAAACGGCATTAAAAATTCATGAGATAATCGAGCATCCCAAAGATACAACGCCAGAATTTGTCTTACAGCGCAAAAAAAATAAATAGAGTACAAAATTATGAGTGAAGATACTAAACAAAATGATCAAGATGTAGCAGATGAATGGGCCGCAGCACTTGAAGAAGCGGCGCCTGAAGCAGATGCAGAAGAAGATCCTTGGGCAGCGGCATTAGAAGAACAAGCTGATTCAGAAGCCACGGCCGCACCTGTTACCCAACTTGATGACGATGCAAAACCGCCTCGTGCAGACATCGATATTGATCTGGATATGGTATTAGATATACCTGTCACCATCTCGATGGAAATTGGTCGCACCAAAATTAATGTGCGTAATTTACTACAACTGACTCAGGGCTCAGTGGTTGAATTAGATCGCCTTGCCGGTGAGCCTATGGATGTTTTAGTCAATGAAACATTGGTTGCTCATGGTGAAGTTGTTGTGGTCAATGATAAGTTTGGTATTCGCCTAACGGATGTTATCAGTGCCGAAGAACGAGTCAAAAAATTAAAATGATCACTTTGCTAAAATCCCTATTTAGCTTGTTCATTTTTGCTTTGTTTAGCACCATAACGATAGCTGCTGAACTCGGCGATAAAACCGCGCTTAGCACTAAAACACTCAGTACTCCTCCGGTATCTACTGCGGCATTAGTCGATACCTTACTCGGCCTACTATTAGTCTTAGTCATTATCGCTTTTTTAGCCTGGTTATTACGTAAAACAGGACAATTCCACAGCGCATCTAATAGTGAAATGCATGTGGTGGCAAGTTTACCTTTGGGCCCTCGCGAACGCGCCGTTTTATTACAAGTAGGTGGCAAACAGATTTTAGTTGGTGTTACAGCACAACAGGTACAGACTCTGCACGTACTTGAACAGCCTCTTGAGACAAATAACACAGCAACCAACTCCGCCAGCTTTGCTGTTAAGCTACAACAAATGATGCAACAAAAAGGTAAATCATGATTCGCGGCCTATTTGCACTACTATTTTTATTCATGCCCTTCATTGCAATGGCTGAACCGGGAATTCCAGCCGTCACATTAACAACGGCTGAAGATGGCGGACAGAATTACACTGTCACCTTACAAATTTTAGCCTTGATGACCGTACTAACCCTGTTACCAGCCGCGTTAATGATGATGACCTCATTTACTCGTATCATTATTGTCCTGTCTATTCTTCGCCAAGCTATGGGGGTGCAATCAACCCCTTCAAACCAAGTTCTGATCGGTTTATCGTTATTTTTAACCTTCTTTATTATGCATCCCGTATTTGATAATGCTTATCAAAATGGTGTGCAACCCTATATGGATGGCGAGATAGAAGTGCTTGATGCCGCTGAACGAGCCAGTATGCCTTTCAAAGAATTTATGCTGGCACAAACACGAGAAAGTGATCTCGAATTATTTGCCAGTATTTCAGGTCATGGTGCAATAGATTCAGCTGATCAAGTACCATTTACCTTATTATTGCCCGCATTTGTCACCAGTGAGTTGAAAACGGCTTTCCAAATTGGTTTTTTAATTTTTATTCCATTTTTAATCATTGATCTAGTGGTAGCCAGTGTTTTAATGGCCATGGGTATGATGATGTTATCTCCAATGTTGATTTCATTGCCTTTCAAGCTGATGTTATTTGTACTTATTGATGGTTGGGCCCTCTTAATGGGTACCTTAGCCTCGAGTTTTTACGTCTAAAGACGCAGCATATTATGACGCCTGAAACAGTCCTCACCATCATGCAGCAAACCTTACAGATAATCACCATGTTGATTGCTGTCATTTTATTGCCGGCCTTATTTGTTGGTTTATTGGTCAGTATGTTTCAAGCAGCTACATCGATTAATGAACAAACCTTGAGTTTTATTCCTAAGTTATTGGTCACTATTTTAGTATTAGTATTTGCTGGGCCATGGATGCTAAGCCTTCTCACCGGCTATGCACAACGCGTATTTGAAGATATTCCCTTTCTGATCGGTTGATTCGAGCTTTCATATGGAACTCAGTACTGCAGAAATAACAGGCTTAATCGGGACTTATATTTGGCCTTTTTTTCGCATAGCCGCCTTAGTCATGGCCGCGCCTATTTTCAGTAGTAATTTTGTTAATGCCCGTAGTCGCTTACTGATTGCACTAGCGATTAGCATTGCGATTGTGCCTTCTATCCCTACTGCAGCCCCTGCTGTTGATCCCTTAAGTGGCATGGGTTTATTGATTGTTGCTCATCAAATTCTTATCGGCGCGTGCATGGGTTTTATGCTGCAATTATTATTTAATGCCTTTATTATCGGCGGACAAATAATTGCTATGCAAATGGGGCTAGGTTTTGCCTCTATGGTCGATCCACAAAATGGTGTTACCGTACCGGTAATCAGTCAATTTTATCTCATTTTTGTCACCTTACTTTTTATCAGCCTAAATGGTCATTTAATTTTGCTACAAGTGCTTGCTGAGAGTTTTGTCACTATTCCAGTGATGGCTTCAGGTTTAAGCAATACCAGTTTTTATGGTGTCGTAGGTCAAGCAAGTTGGATGTATGCTTCAGGTGTCCTGGTTGCCTTACCTGCTATTGGTTCACTAATGATGGTAAACCTTGCCTTTGGTATCTTGTCTCGAGCAGCGCCACAAATCAGTCCATTTTCTATCGGTTTCCCAATGACCATCATTCTTGGTTTTGCCATTATGTATGTCACCCTACCTTCTATGGCTAATCATCTATTAACTATGGCCGATCACATGTTGCAGATGATTCGAGTCTTAGTTCAACCTGGAGTAACAGTCTAATGGCTGAAGATTCAGGCCAAGAAAAAAGCGAACAGCCCTCGGCCAAGCGTCTCAACGACGCTCGCGAGAAGGGCCAAGTACCGAGGTCAAAGGAATTTACAACCGTCCTCGTGTTGATTGCCAGTGCGGTGGCCATGATGTTCTTAGGTGAACGTATGATTCGTAGCGTTGCCCAAGTGATGGAAAAATCATTTAGCTTTACGCGTAAAGAAATATTTGATCCTATGGCCATCATTCAACATATGGTTTATTCGATTGAAACCATTGCCTTTGACTTGGGTTCATTCCTGGCCATCACGGTGATTGCCGCATTGGTAGCGCCTGCCAGTACGGGCGGTTGGAATTTTTCCGTAAAAGCCTTCGGTGTCAAATTAGAAAAACTCGATCCACTAAAAGGTTTAAAACGGATCTTAGGGCCACAAGGTCTGATTGAATTAGTCAAAGCCTTAGCTAAATTTCTTTTGGTTGGCACCATCTCCACCTTAATCATCTGGTCTTTACGTGACCAATTATTGACACTAGGCAAACAAGAAGTCGAAGTGGCGATGGCTGCTTTAGGCGAGTTGGTGTTATGGGTCTTTCTGGCTATCTCAAGTAGTTTGATTCTCATTGCACTTATTGATGTACCTTTCCAGCATTGGAATCATATACGTCAGTTGAAGATGACCAAGCAAGAAGTGAAAGATGAAAGTAAAGAAACAGATGGTAATCCAGAGCAAAAAGGCCGTATTCGCCGGATGCAAATTGAGTTGTCGCAACAGCGTATGATGCAAGACGTACCACAGGCTGACGTCATTATCACTAACCCAACTCACTATGCTGTTGCACTGAGTTATGACCAATCGGGGGCAGGTGCTCCCATCGTAATCGCCAAAGGTGCCGATCTCATTGCCCAGCAAATCCGCATGGTCGGTGAAGAAAATGAAGTGCCTGTTTTGTCGGCGCCACCACTAACTCGTGCCATTTATTTTAGTACGGAAATTGGTGATGAGATCCCTTCTGGTCTATATATTGCAATAGCCCAAGTGTTAGCGTTTGTCTTCCAATTACGTCGCTATAACAACCGAGGTGGTAACAAGCCTCACATTAATCCGGAGGACTTGCCTATACCAGACGAATTAAAACGAGATTAAACCCATGATAGTTGAAAGTGCAGAATTCAGAACCAAGCCTAGAAAGCCAGTACGTCGTTGCAATGTTTGGCAAGGACTAATCATTGCTTGCACATTACGCCTTGCCCTGACTTCCTATCTTTATTCTGAAAAACAGCACTTTCAACTATCATGGGTTAGATAAATGGAAAATAACGATTTAATGGCACGACTAAAAACCATAGCCAATGGCGGCCTTGCAGCCCCTATCATCTTGGTTGCATTACTCGCGATGATAGTATTGCCGCTACCGCCTTTCATGCTCGATATGTTGTTTAGTTTTAACATTGCTTTATCACTTGTCATTATGCTGGCAAGTATCTATGTACTTAAGCCCCTACACTTTGCCTCATTTCCAAGTATCTTACTGATCGCCACCTTACTTCGTTTAGCACTTAATGTAGCCTCAACGCGTGTTGTATTATTAGATGGTCATACGGGAACAGCGGCGGCTGGTGGTGTTATCGAAGCCTTTGGTGAGTTTGTTATTGGTGGTAATTACACCGTTGGTTTTGTTGTCTTTGCCATTCTCGTTATCATCAACTTCGTCGTAATCACTAAAGGTGCAACACGTATTGCTGAAGTAAGTGCCCGTTTTACCTTAGACTCCATGCCTGGTAAACAAATGGCCATTGATGCAGATCTCAATGCCGGTTTAATTGATCAAGACCAAGCACGTGCCCGCCGTGAAGAAATCATGCAAGAATCTGATTTTTACGGTTCTATGGATGGTGCCAGTAAATTTGTTCGAGGTGATGCGGTTGCCGGTTTGCTCATTTTATTCATTAATCTTATCGGTGGACTCATCATCGGTGTTGCTCAGCATGATATGAGCTTTGCAGAAGCCGGGCATAACTACACTCTGCTAACAATTGGTGATGGTCTTGTCGCCCAAATCCCTTCATTACTTCTTGCCACAGCAGCAGGTCTATTGGTCACACGTTCTACTAAAGAACAAGATATGGGTGATCAAATTGTTAGCCAGCTGTTTAAAAACCCCAAAACACTCGCTATCTCATCAGGCATTATCGGTGCTATGGGTGTGATTCCAGGTATGCCCAATCTGCCGTTTTTATTATTAGCCTCTGCCGGTGGTTATGGCGCATGGATGATAAACGAGCGCCAAAAAGTTGCCGAAGCAGCTGTGCCGGTAGCCAGTGCAGAAACAGAACAGCCCAAAGAACAACGTGAGCTTGGTTGGGAAGATCTTACTCCCGTTGATCCTATTGGCTTAGAAGTTGGTTACCGTTTAATCCCTCTGGTTGATAAAAACCAAGGCGGACAATTAATGAATCGAATCAAAGGGATCCGTAAAAAAATATCACAAGAATTAGGCTTTTTGATTCCACCTGTTCATATTCGTGACAACCTTGATTTAGCACCTACCGCGTATCAAATAACCTTATTTGGTGTCACCTTTGGTGAAGCAGAAGTTCATCCCGAAAGAATGATGGCGATTAACCCGGGTCAAGTTTTTGGCGAATTGGATGGTATTAAAGGTCAAGATCCCGCGTTTGGCCTTGATGCTGTATGGATTGAACCTAGTCAACGTGAACATGCACAGGCACAAGGCTATACCGTAGTTGATGTCGATACCGTGATCGCGACCCACCTCAGTAAAATATTACAAAGTCATGCCCATGATTTATTGGGTAGAGAAGAAGTTCAGCAACTACTTGATAATCTGGCTAAAACAGCACCTAAACTGATTGAAGGTCTGGTGCCTGATGCCCTGCCATTAGCAACAGTACAAAAAGTATTGCAAAACTTGCTTGAAGAGAACCTACCTATTCGTGACATTCGCACTATTACAGAGGCATTATCTGAACAGGCCGCTCGTAACCCTGATGCAGAAGCACTTACCGCTGCAACCCGCATGTCACTTAGCCATTCAATTGTTCAGCACGTGAATGGTATTAAAGCCGACCTACCAATTATCACTTTAGATCCTGAGCTGGAACAGATATTGCTACAGACATTACAAGCTACTACTGATGGTGGCGCCAGTTTAGAACCAGGACTTGCTGAGAATATGCATAAGAATTTACAAGACGCTACACAACGCCAAGAAATGACGGGGGAATCTGCCATTTTAGTTGTTCAAGCCGGATTACGGACATGGATTTCACGTTTTATACGACACTCTATTCCTAGCTTGAATGTCTTGTCGTATAACGAAATACCTGATAATAAACAAATTAGAATTGTTGCTAACGTAGGTCGTTAGGACTTTAGGATACTATTATGAAAATTAAACGTTTCCAAGCTGCTGATGTCCGCCAAGCTATCAAAGAAGTACGTGATGTGCTGGGTCCTGATGCTGTTATCCTATCCAACAACCGTGTCGATGGTGGTGTCGAAATTGTGGCGGCCACAGACTATGATGAGGCTCAATTCAATCGTCAAACACAAACTCGCCCAGCAGAGCCAGTTCAGTCACCTCGTGTAGAAATTAATCCTGCAGCAGAAATGACTTCTCATATTGCGCCACCAGCGTCAGCACCACCGACACAGAATGTGTGGTCACAAGAGCCAACTTTAATTCAAATGAGAAAAGAGATTTCAGGTCTCAAAGATATGTTGCAAAATCAACTATCTGATTTGGCATGGAAAGATATGGAACATAATAGTCCTGTCCAAGTTCAGCTATTACAACGCTATTTACAAATGGGCATTCAAGTTGATTTAGCGAAAAAGATCACATCGCAGGCACAGGGCGTTGATGACTTAGAGCTTGCATGGCGCCAATCATTAGGCAAGCTAGCCAGTGAAATTCCATTAGATGATGATGACATTATTACTCGTGGTGGCATCTATGCTTTAGTCGGACCAACAGGCGTTGGTAAAACAACTACCGTTGCCAAAATTGCCGCAAGATGCGCCTTAAAACATGGCGCAAAGAATGTCGCACTGATTACAACCGATTGTTACCGCATTGGTGGACAAGAGCAATTACGCACTTATGCACGGATTTTAGGTGTACCTGTTCGTGTTGCAAAAACCCACCAAGAACTCGGTGATGCCTTGAATGACCTACTCGATCGCCGCTTTATCATCATTGATACAGCAGGCATGAATCAGCGTGATATCAAGTTAGCAGAGAAATTCTCTGTGCTCAAACAGCAATCACCTAAAATAAAAAATTATTTAACTATGTCTGCAACCACCCAAGCAAGTGGTCTAAATGATATTATTAACACTTTCTCACACCTTGAGTTGAGTGGTTGTATTTTGACTAAAACAGATGAAGCAAATAGTTTAGGTGGTGCAATATCAGCATTAATTCGCCACAAACTACCTTTAGCTTATGTTTGTAATGGCCAGCAAGTACCTGAAGATTTCAGTCTTGCCCGTCCAAATACGTTAGTAAAACAGGCAAGTGATTTAATGAACGAAGCAGAACAGCAGATAGATCCACAAACCTTATCCAGTTATGGAGGTTTTGCAGCTTATGGCTGATATACCTAATGACCAAGCCAATGGTCTTAGAAAAATGACACGTCCACCCCGCCCAGTCAAAGTTATTGCGGTGGCTAGTGGTAAAGGCGGCGTTGGTAAAACAAATGTGACTGTTAATCTTGGTGTTGCACTTGCAACACAGGGTAAACAAGTGCTTTTGCTTGACGCTGACTTAGGTATGGCTAATATTGATGTCATGCTAGGCCTTCATCCTCAATATAATTTATTGCATGTATTGAATGGTAGTAAGACATTAGCAGAAATTATTGTTGAAGGTCCTGCAGGCTTAAAAATAATTCCTGCTGCCTCTGGCGTGCAAAAAATGGCTGAGTTGAGTCCAGCTGAACATGCCGGCATGATCCAAGCATTCAGTGAAATGGATGATCAAATTGATATATTAATGATTGATAGTGCCGCCGGTATTGCTGACAGTGTAGTTAGTTTTACGCGTGCTGCTCAAGAAGTTATTGTGGTCGTCTGTGATGAACCGGCTTCAATAACAGATGCCTATGCCTTCATTAAACTAATGAGCCGTGAATATGGTGTAGTGCATTTTCATATCATTGCTAATATGACCAGAAGTGTGCAAGAAGGTCGTGAGTTATTTAATAAAATATCATTAGTCTGTGACCGTTTCCTTGACGTTAATTTAGACTTTATGGGTATTGTGCCTTTTGATGAAGACTTACGTCGTGCCGTCAAAAAACAACGTGCTGTTGTTGACTATATCCCAAGAAGTAAATCAGCCACAGCGTTTATGCACTTAGCTAAAAAAGTAGACTATTGGCCGGTGCAAAAACAACCTCGTGGTCATATGGAATTTTTTGTTGAACGCCTCATTCAAGCAAGTTTGGATGTAGCTTAAAATGAATGCCGTCGCCATGTATACCGACACAGGATCATCAAAAACATCGCTATCTGAATTAGTTGAGCAACATGCAACCTTGGTCAAGCGTATCGCTTATCATTTAATTGCTCGTCTACCTCATACTGTTGAGGTCGATGATCTGATTCAAGCCGGCATGATTGGTCTACTTGATGCGTCTCAGCATTATAATGCCAGCCAAGGTGCTAGTTTTGAAACCTATGCAGGTATACGTATTCGTGGTTCAATGCTGGATGAAATTCGTCGCAATGACTGGGCGCCACGTTCAGTACATAAAAAAGCCCGTGAAATTTCAGCCGTCATGCGTGATATTGAACAACAACAAGGGCGACATGCCCATGATGGTGAAATTGCTGAGGCCCTTGGTCTTAGCATCGATGAATATCATCATCAACTGCATGATTCAGCAGGCCATCAAGTCTTTAGCCTTGATGAGTTTACTGATAATGATGAAGCACATGCTCAGCCTATTACGCCTACATTATCAGGCCCTGTCGACTCATTGCAATCAGATGGATTTCAACAGGCAATGGCTGAAGCGATAAAAACACTCCCTGAACGTGAACGATTGATGATGGGATTGTATTATAATGAAGAATTGAATTTAAAAGAAATAGGTGAAGTCTTAGGTGTCAGTGAGTCTCGTGTAAGTCAAATACACAGCCAAACTGTCATTCGACTTCGCTCAAAATTAAGTGACTGGTTAAATTGAAAACTGGAGGTGCCCCTTGGACAAAGATATGAAGATTCTCATCGTAGATGATTTTTCTACTATGAGACGAATAATTAAGAACTTGCTACGCGACTTAGGCTTTACTAACACAACTGAAGCTGATGATGGTTTAACTGCCCTACCAATATTACAAGCAGGGGGGATTGATTTCCTAGTGACTGACTGGAATATGCCAGGTATGCAAGGTATTGATTTACTCAAAGCCGTTCGTGCCGATGAAAAACTAGCTAACATTCCAGTGTTAATGGTGACCGCTGAAACAAAACGTGAGCAAATTATTGTTGCCGCTCAAGCCGGTGTAAATGGTTATGTTGTTAAACCGTTCACCGCTGCTACACTAAAAGAGAAAATTGACAAAATTTTCGAGCGAATCGACGCACAATAATTCAATCATATAAGGTTCATCATGGAATCAATTAATAAAACAGCACAGCTTGAAGCTGCTCGTGCCTTAGTCACAGCACTAGAAGCAGATAATGAGCAAGCAATTGAAGATCAACTTACCATTCTCACTCAAAGTCAAGAAAGTGAACTTTTCCATGAAGTCGGTAAGTTAACTCGCGAACTGCATGAGTCGATGAGTAATTTTAATTTGGATTCTCGCTTAGTTGATTTAACCCAAAACGATATGCCAAATACACGTGAACGTTTAAATTACGTTATTAACACAACCGAAGAAGCTGCTCACAAAACACTAGGTTATATTGATCAAACTTTACCACTTGCCTCTGACCTTAAACTGACTGCTGAAAAAATTGATGAAAGTTGGCATCGTTTTCGCATGAGAGAAATGAATGCTGATGAATTTCGCTTATTAAGTAAAGAAATTGAAGTTTATTTGCCTGAAGTAAAACAGCATTCAGAACAGATCCATGCCAATTTATCTGAAATGATGCTGGCTCAGGGTTTTCAAGATCTAACAGGACAAGTAATTCGCCAAGTGATCGATTTGGTCGAAGAAGTAGAAGATAATTTGGTGCAACTGGTAAAAATTGCCGGTAAGCATGTTGAGAATAAACCAAAAGACAACAAAGAAGTTGATCCTATTAAAGCTGAGGGACCTCAGATTAATGCCGGTGACAACCCTAATGTTGTTAATGATCAAGATGAGGTCGATGATTTGTTATCAAGTCTAGGCTTCTAAAGGATAAATAAAGATGGCAGCATTAGACTCTGATGATGAAATCCTTCAGGACTTTTTAGTTGAAGCCGAAGAAATATTAGAAGGATTGAATGAACAACTAGTTGAGCTCGAAACGAAACCTGAAGATAGTGAGCTACTTAATGCTATTTTTCGTGGATTTCATACCATCAAAGGTGGTGCGGGCTTCTTGAGCCTAGATGCCATGGTTGGCTTATGTCATAAATGTGAGGATTTATTCAACCTACTTCGTCAAGGTGATCGTATTGTTGATGCCGAAATGATGGATACTTTTCTCAAGGTACTCGACATTTTGAATACCATGTTTGATGAAACAAAAGCAGGTCAATTCCCAACAGCTGCCGAGCCAGCCATTCTAAATCAACTGGGTGTCTATCTTGAAGGCGGTGCTGAACCTGAACCAGAGCCTGTTGTTGAAGCTCCCACCATCAATATTGCTGATACGGCAACAGACAGTGAAGACATCACTGATGATGAATTTGAAGCATTATTAAATCAGTTACATGGTTCAGGTGCCCCCGGAATTGAGACAGAAGCTGATGCTAAACCAGCTCCTGCAGAGCCCGTGGCAGCTAAATCAGATGATGATATAACCGAAGCAGAATTTGAAGCCTTATTAGATGAACTTCAAGGTAAAACACCAGCAGCTAAAGCAGATGTTCCCGCAGAGCCTGCAGCTGAAGTGGTCGCAGAGCCAAAAGTTTCCCCACCACCTCCTGCCGCTAAAAAGTCAGAACCAGCGGCAAAACCTGCCGCAGCAGCTAAACCAGCGGAAACAACTGTCCGTGTTGATACTAGCCGTTTAGACGATATTATGAATATGGTGGGAGAATTAGTACTGGTTCGTAACAGAATTAGTACATTAGAAGCCGCATTTGAAGATGAAGAAATGGCTAAAGCAGTCAATAATTTGGCTGTCGTTACCGGTGATTTGCAAACGGCCGTCATGAAAACGCGTATGCAACCGATCAAAAAAGTGTTTGGCCGTTTCCCTCGTGTTGTACGTGATTTAGCGCGAAGCCTGAAAAAAGACATTAATCTCGAACTTCGTGGTGAAGAGACGGATTTAGATAAAAACCTAGTAGAAGCATTAGCCGATCCATTAGTGCATTTAGTCAGAAATGCGGTTGATCATGGTGTTGAAATGCCTGATGTGCGTGAAGCAGCAGGTAAAACACGCCAAGGGCTGGTTGTTTTGGCTGCAGCACAAGAAGGAGATCATATCCTTCTGACCATCTCAGATGATGGTGCAGGTATGGATGCGGACATCTTACGTAGTAAAGCCGTTGAAAAAGGCATGATGGATGAGGAATCAGCATCTCGTCTTACCGATTCTGAAGCTTATGCCTTAATATTTGCACCTGGTTTCTCAATGAAAGCGGAGATTTCAGATATCTCTGGCCGTGGTGTAGGTATGGATGTGGTCAAAACTAGCATTTCCAAACTTAATGGTGTGATTGATATAAAATCAGAAGTTGGCGTTGGCACAACTCTCTCGATTAAAGTACCACTCACACTCGCTATTATGCCGACCCTGATGGTTATGTTAGGCGACCAGATTTTTGCTTTCCCTCTTGTCAGTGTTAATGAAATTTTTCATTTAGACTTAGACAAAACGAATATTGTTGATGGCCAGCAAACTATTATGGTTAGAAACAAAACCTTGCCGCTGTTCTATTTAAGAAAGTGGTTGGCAAGTACATTTAATGACACCGGTGAACCGCGTATTGAACATGTTGTTATTGTCAATGTTGGTACACAACGTGTAGGCTTTGTTGTAGACCAATTAATTGGTCAAGAAGAAGTCGTCATAAAACCTTTAGGTGCATTACTGCAAGGTACAAAAGGACTCGCTGGCGCCACAATTACCGGTGATGGTCGTATTTCACTGATTCTTGATTTCCCAGAACTAATGGCCACTTATGCTCAAAGAGGATACTAAGGAGAGTTGTGACTGTTCGTGTATTGATTGTTGATGATTCAGGTTTTTTCCGTAGACGATTGGCTGCAATCCTCTCTGAGGATCCTCAAATATCTGTTGTAGCCACTGCCAGCAATGGTCAAGAGGCATTTGAGCAGGTGAAACGTCATAAACCTGATGTTATCACTATGGATATCGAAATGCCGGTCATGGATGGTATTACAGCAACACGTAAGATCATGGCTCACACTCCTACCCCGATCTTAATGTTATCAACATGGTCAACAGAAGGTGCTAAATCTACACTCGATGCACTCGATGCAGGTGCTGTCGATTATATGCCAAAACGTTTTGAAGACATATCTAATGATAGGGATAATGCCCACCGACAATTATGTCAACGCCTTCATCACCTGGCAAAAAAGACCGCACCGATGAAAATTAAAACGAGCACAGTGCATACTCCAGTAGCTAAAACACCAGCGCCAGCATCAATTCCAGCTACACGTATTGCATCACAACAACTACGTATTGTTGTGATAGGTACATCTACTGGTGGACCCGTTGCTTTACAAAAGGTACTAAGCCAACTTCCGCTGAATTTTCCTTATCCCATACTGCTTGTTCAACATATGCCAGCGACTTTCACGCCTTCCTTTGCTGAACGTTTGAATAAACAGTGCCAGATTAAAATTAAACACGCTGAAAATGGTGACCGGCTGATCGCTGGAACCGCCTATCTTGCTCCCGGTGGCATGCAAATGTTACTGAAAGGCTCAACGAATCAAGCTTTTATTGAAATTCAGGCCAGCCAGAGCAGTCAAACCTATAAACCCTGTGTTGATATCACCTTTGACTCTGTTGCAATGATCTACCCCCAACAAACTTTAGCGATCATCCTCACCGGCATGGGCTCTGATGGTAATAAGAGTTGTCAAAAATTACATGAGCTAGGCTCAAAAATCTGGGCTCAAGATGAAAAAAGTAGTACGATCTATGGCATGCCTATGGCCATTGCTAAGTCAGGAATTGCCGATGGAATTTATAATCTAAATGATCTCGGTCATCATTTAGCGGAGCTATCATAATGGATATTCTTAGTTTTCTCGGCCTAATTATCGGTTTTGGTGCCATTATTGGCGGCCAATACCTAGAAGGCGGCCACATTGATTCAATTATGAATGCTGTCGCATTTATGATTGTATTAGGCGGTACACTTGGTGCTGTGATGTTACAAACACCTTTAGATACCTTTATCCGTGCAATAAAAATGTTAGTTTGGGTGTTTTTTCCGCCTAAATACTCTACGGAAGAACTACTAGAAAAAATTATCGAATGGAATACGATTGCCCGTAAAGAAGGACTTTTTAAATTAGAAACTGTTGCCGATCTTGAGGATGATCTTTTCATTCAAAAAGGCTTACAGCTTATCTCTGATGGCGCCACCCCTGAAATGGTCAGAGAGATATTAGAAAACGATCTTGATATTCAAGAACATCATGACCTTCAATCCTCAAAAGTATATGAAGCAATGGGCGGCTATTCACCCACTATTGGTATAATTGGTGCGGTACTAGGTTTGATTCATGTGATGGGCAATTTAGCCGACCCATCCTCATTAGGTTCAGGTATTGCGGTTGCTTTTGTTGCCACTATTTATGGTGTTGTTTTAGCCAACTTAGTGTTTTTACCTATAGGTCAAAAACTTAAAACGCTAATCGAGCGTCGTAGCCAAGTCTATATGATGTTAATTGAAGGTCTTATCAGTGTGGCTGATGGCGACAATCCGCATAATATTGAAAGTCGTTTGCAAGCCTATCTTAGTTAATTATCATGGCTCGTAGAAAAAAAATAGAAGAACATATCAACCATGAACGTTGGTTAGTCTCATATGCCGACTTTATTACCCTGCTGTTTGCTTTTTTTGTGGTGATGTATTCAATTTCATCTGTGAATGAAGGTAAATACCGTGTTTTATCTGACACCTTAGAAGCAACCTTTACCGATCCCAAACGAAGTACAGATCCCATTCAAGTAGGTGATGTCAGTCGTGGAGAAGGCGAAAAAACACCCGATAATGTATCGAATAGCACGCCAGATAGCATTATAGAACTAGAACAAATTGAAATATTTACCCCTCCCCCCGTTTCTGACGAGACCATCCAAACAATTAATAATATTTCGAAGAGACTAAATTCATCTTTAGCCGAAATGATCGACAGTGAAGATGTTGTTATTAAACAAGGTGAAGACTGGTTAGAGTTGGAAATGAAATCCAATGTATTGTTTTACAGTGGTGAAGCCCGCTTGGAAAAAAGAGCCATCCCCATCATTGGTAAAGTAGCCGATATTTTACGTAGCTCTACTAACCTTATTCAAGTTGAAGGGTTTACCGATAATAATCCAATTAATACGCCCCGATTCCCATCAAACTGGGAATTATCGGCGGCACGTGCGGCCAGTGTTGTTCATTTACTCGATCGTTACGGTTTAAACCCTGCTCGTATGTCAGCCATTGGTTATGGTGAATTTAAGCCTATAGCCGATAATAATATAGAAGCAGGGCGGCAAAAAAACCGTCGTGTTGTACTGGTTGTATTGGGTAGCGATAAAAGTAGCCGTGCTATGGATCTGTTTGAACAATCGCCATCATCAAAAAAACCTGAGATCAAATCGAATCTATCTGAGTCTGGCCTCATTGCTCCTACAGCAATTGAGCCAGCACGCGTCGTTCCAAATCCGCCTGTTGCAAGGCCAGGTCCGAGGAGCATTACACCATGACGATTTGGGCGGTGGCTAATCAAAAAGGTGGGGTTGGAAAAACAACCACCGTTGTTAGTCTTGCTGGTTTACTTGCAAAGACTGGCCAGCCAACATTAGTGCTTGATATGGATCCTCATGGCTCATTAACCACTTATTTTGGTCATGATCCTGATACATTAGATACCAGTATCTATACCTTGTTTCAAAAAATGGATGAGAGTCCAAATGCAGCTATTTTTAATTCTTTAATAAAAACCAGTTGTGATAACCTCTATTTATTACCAGCCTCAACTGCAATGGCGACCTTAGATCGTCAACTTGGTGCTCAGGGTGGCAAGGGATTGGTTATCAAAAAGACGCTTGAAATACTCGGCGATCGGTTTCCAAATATAATAATAGACTGTCCACCGATGCTCGGCGTGCTGATGATCAATGCTTTAGCAGCCTGTGATCAACTATTAATACCGGTGCAAACTGAATTTCTTGCATTAAAAGGCTTAGAGCGTATGTTGCATACACTAACAATGATTAATCATGCTCGACAACAGGGTTTACCTTATTTAATTATTCCCACTATGTTTGATCGTCGTACCAATGCCTCAACACAAAGCTTACGTATGTTACGTGATAAATATGATGCCAATGTGTGGGAGAGTGTTATTCCCGTCGATACACATTTTCGTGATGCCAGTAAGGCGGGTATACCTTTACCGATTCTGAATGAAAATTCACGCGGATCGATTGCCTATGCAAATTTATCAGACTATTTAAATCATCCTGATTTTGACGCGAGTAAATTAGCACATGTCTAAACCCACGCCCCTAGCTGATCATGAACAGGCTTTATCAGCTTATCTTAATGATATGCTTTTTGAACCAGCTACAGATGTGCAAGCTGATGACAAAATCATTGCCGAAAATCAGCAGGCAATAGCAGAACAAATACAGCTTGCAACACAAGATCAACAGAGCAATTGGCGCAATTCTCCTTTCCAAACACTATTATTTGAAATTCACGGTCTAAAATTAGCCATTCCTTTACATGAACTCAATGGAATTTTAACCTGGCCTAAAAACGACTTAGCTAAAATTGCCGGTAAACCCAATTGGAATTTAGGATTATATAGTCAAGATCATCAGCATACTCAAGTAGTTGATACTGCGCATATTATCCTTCCACAGCAGCATCAAGAACAAAATAATAAACCTAAATTTATTATTTTAGTCGCTGATGGGAAATGGGGCTTAGCCTGCAATAAAGTCAGCAGTGTAGTGACCTTAACTTCAGAAGAAGTACGCTGGCGACAACAAGCTGGAAAACGGCCATGGTTAGCTGGTACGGTTCTCGATAAGATGTGTAGTATTCTCAATATTGAAGAATTAGTAAAACAACTTGAATCATAGCGCTTAACATTGCTTATGGCATGGAAACTGCTTACTTACTAAACATAAACACTGGTTGTCGATATTTTGTCAGCCAGACTTTTTTGTGACATTATTTTAGTCATAATATAAAAGGTTGGAACAGATGAGCCAAAATGACAGTGAAGAAAATGACCCAATTTTACAGTGGGTAACATACCAACTCGAAGATGAGGTCTATGGTATTAATGTTATGCAGGTACAAGAAGTGCTTCGCATTACAGAAATAGCACCTGTTCCAGGGGCTCCTAGCTACGTCATCGGTATTATTAATTTACGCGGTAATGTTGTTACGGTCATTGATACGCGTAGCCGTTTTGGTCTGATGTCTAAAGAAAGTGATGATCAGACGCGTATTATCATTGTTGAAGTCAATGGTAATGTTATTGGAATGTTAGTGGATAGTGTCGCCGAAGTGGTCTACCTACATCAATCAGAAATTGATACAGCGCCCAATGTCAGTAATGATGACAGCTCTCGCTTTATTCAAGGTGTCTGTAGCCGAGATGAAGTTTTACTTATCCTCGTTGACGTTGATAAGTTCTTAACCGAAGAAGAAATCTCTGATTTCTCAAGTTTCTAAACGTGTGACTTATGGCTGAAAACATTAACCCTACCCAGCCATTAACGCCTCCTTTGCCGGTCAATCCGCCGCCACAGGACAAGCGTCAAGAAAAGAAAAAACAACCTCAGAATAATGATAATGAGGCTGAACAAGAACATAATGATGACGACAAAACACCGAAAAGGCCTCACCATGGTTTATTTGATGAATATGTTTGAATCACCTAGCTACAGGAGGCAGTAAAATGATGACAATAATACTCGTTACAAGCATAAGTCTTGTTGCAGTCATTGTGACAACAACATCATATCGTTTATTTAAGTTGAACCAAGCTCAGGCAGCAAAAATTGCCGGTTTGCAAGATCAACTATCAGTATTATGTGCCGGTGCAGTTGGATCGGATAAAAAAATATCGCGGTTTGAACAAACACTTAATCAATTAAAAGAGCATCAAAATACACTTGATTTAGGTATGAGCTCACAGCAACATAATTATGATCATGCCATTCGTTTGGCACGTAAAGGGATGAGTATGGGCCAATTAATTGATAATTGTAATTTATCTGATGAAGAAGCCCATTTGATTAACCGGCTCCATGGTAGTGACAATGCAGAGTTTAAACAGGACTTACACTAAGATATAAAGGTAGCCATTGGTTTTCCGACTAAATAACCTTGAATGTAATCAACACCATAAGAGGCTAATAAATCCATTGTGCTTTGTTGTTCAACAAATTCTGCTACTGTTTTTTTGCCTAGGCCATGGGCAATATCAATCATCGATTTCACCAATAATTGATCAACAGGATCGGTATCTAAATTAGTAATAAAACTACCATCTAGTTTCAAGATCTCAACAGGAAATTGTTTTAGATAACTATACGAGTTAAACCCAGCACCAAAATCATCTAAAGCAAACTGACAACCTAAAGAGCGTAAACGTATCACCATTTCTTTGGTTTGCTCAAAATTAGAAATAGCTGCTGTTTCAGTAATTTCAAATATAACTCTACTTGGCTCAACACCCGACTCAGCTAACTTTTTCTCTATTAAAGGGAAAAGTCTTTCATCTAAGAAAATATTTCCAGATAAGTTTATTGTCAAAGAAATATGTTCGGCAAGCGTCGTAATCAAGTCAAAAGCATGATTAATAACCCATAAATCTATCTGATGTATCAAACCCATTGTTTCGGCAACTGGAATGAAGTCATTAGGATAGTACAAGGTACCATCTTCCGCTTTCATCCGAATCAAACACTCATAGTGGCTAATAGTACCTGTTTTAATAGAATGAATAGGTTGAAACTCCAATAAAAACCTTTCTTCCTGTAAAGCAGCTCTAATTCGTGGCGCCCACTCTACATTTCTCCGTAAGGTATGCATTTCTGTATCCTGTGGAGAATATAAATGGATCCGATTACGGCCACGTTTCTTAGCGGTATAACAGGCTTGATTAGCTTGAGCTAATACATCGCCCGATGTTAATGTTTCATTACTAGTAATAGACTTAATACCAATGCTCACCGACAAGTGATACTGGCGATTATGATGTTCAAAAACATAACCATCAAACAGGATGCGTAAGTCCTCAGACAACTGAACAACTTTATCTTCGTCGATATTATCGATAAGAATAGCAAATTCATCTGATCCTATGCGTACCAAAGTTTCATTCACCGTAAAGTGGCTACGTAACTCATTGGCAAGCTGAACTAATAAACTATCTCCGGCCTCATGTCCTTCGGCATCATTTAACACTTTAAATCTGTCGACATCTAAATACAGTAATGCACTGGTTGTCTTAAAGCTTCGTGTATGTGTCAATGTGAGGTCAAGCACCTGCTCTAAGCGTCTGCGATTAACTAAGCCAGTTAAATCATCATGGCCAACTGAAAACTTTAAGCGTGCTTCCATCACTTTTAACTTATCAAGCTCATCTTCAAGTTGCACTTGGCGTTGAGTAATTTGATCACGTTCTTTTTTAACTGCTAAGGCTGTCATCACTGATGGAGGGAATGATTCAGCTGTAAGCGGATGATAAAACAGGCTAGTCACGCTATGACCTAAATCAGTCAATATTTGAGCATGGTCCCAGTCCGACTCTTGGGTAAGAGAGATAATAGGAATCAAACGCCATTCATCAAAGTCATCCATGATAAGACGTAGCTCAGAAACAGTCAGTCCAGGTAAATTACTATCGATAACAAGCAAATCAATATCACATACGTCATTCTGAATACCTTGACGTAGGCACTCCATCACACCCTTGCCGTTAAACGTTGAAGTGATATTTGTAAAACCACTGATTTGAAGCAAAGTTTGCATAAAAGCAACATCTGATTCTTTAGCACCGGCAATGACAATTTTAGAGTGCATTAAACCAGCAACATCCGATCCAGTAATAGGATCAATTTGCTGTGTTTTCAACTCTTCTGAGCGATGCTCTAAAATTTTTCCAGTCAAAATTGCCACCCAACTCGTTTATCTACATATCTGTGTAACACTACTTAACAAATTTATTTTCTAATAAAATCATAAGTTAATGACTACATTGTAAAGCAGATTATACATAAATGCATATCTTTTACAAATAGATGGTCAGAATTAATGGGAAAAACTTCCCTGTGATCTTTATAAATAGCTAAATCGCTTATTTATCAAGGGGGATAGCGTATGTGGTAAAAATGTGAATATTAACAAAATAGTTTGAATTTTTAGCTTTTATCTACCGATTTATCGTTAATTACAGGCATCTTTCCTGAAACAATATAGGCATAGGCAATCACTTCAGCAATCACACGGTAAAGCAAGGGAGGGATTTCTTCACCTAGCTCTAATTCGCTCAATAGTGCAGCAAGCATGACATCTTCACGAAGTGGCACACCATGCTCTTTAGCAACACGAATAATCTCTTCGGCAAGCGCACCCTCACCCGTCGCCGTTACTGTCGGTGCATTTTCACCATCATATTGCAGGGCAATGGCACGAAGCGTCTCACTCATACTGAGACATCCAATAGAGACTCGCTGACATGGTCATTAACAGCTGTAATATTGACTGCTTTTTCTACCCTGCCACAGCTACAACTGCTATGACTCATCGATACACCTAATTTATCCAAGGCTTGTTCTAAAATAGCTAAGTTATCAGTTAATAATTGAGCGCTGTCGGCTCTTTCAGCACGGACAATCACTTTTACATCTTGTTGATATAGTGTCACGGTGGCTTGAACAGGACCCAAGTTCTGTGTATCTAGTCTCAGTTTTACATTCCAGATGTCATTATCCTGCTCATCTTCCGATGACTGTTTATGCTGATCAATTTGCAACTGAACTATATCCAGTGCGTGTTTATCTTTAATAGGCACATCAAATAACCAACTAGCTACTGTTGAACCTGATTCTGGTTCTTTCAACATATTCAACTGATTAAGTTGGATCTTATTATGCACCCCTTCCACTTCTTTAAATAACTGCATCAACTCAATTAGGTCCATCGGCACATGACGGTTCACAGCTTGCTGATTTGGCACCAGTGGTTTGTTTAACAATGCCAGTAATGATGCCGCTTGTTGCTGACTAATGATGGAAGGTGTCGTTGCTGTTGTAGCAGTACTCAGACTGGATAATACTGATGACACACTTTTTCCCGATAATAAGGTATTAATCAACTGCGCTGGCGTGCGACCATTGGCAGTCAGTGCTGCTTGAACCTGTGCTGGTAAACGATTAATAGCCTTATCACTCAAAATCGTTTTATTGTCAGCAATAACTGTTTCAACCGCCTTTAATACATTTAATAGGTTTGCCTTGAAATCCTGTGTACTCTGATTAGGCTGTTTTACAATTTGTTGCTCCATTGCAACAGATGATGATATCAGCGCTTGTTTGTTATTTTGTGTACCCAGGTTTGGCTGCTTAAATAAGGATGGTTCCATATTAATAGAGGCTGCACTCGCCTGTTTACCATTGAGAGCTCCTTGAATGGGCTGCTTTAACAAAGCCTGTTGCATAACACTAGAGGGTGCAGTTATCTGTTTACCACTCGGTGTATTTTGCTTAGCTTGCTGTACTGCCTGTTCCAGCGCAGCAATGGTCGTAATAGCCTGCTGAACACGCGCTGTGCTTTGCTTAGGCTGTTTTACTAACGCTTGCTCCATCACAGTAGCAGAAACAATAGCCTGTTTAACATTCACAGTTCCTTGCTGTGGCGGTTTTAATAAGTGTTGTTCCATTGCCACACCAGACGATACAACAGCCTGTTTAAATGCCTGAGGATTTTTTAACTCTGTCTTATCAACAATAGATTGCACCAGTTGCTGCACAGCCTTTTGAATAGGCTCGGGTAACTGTTGATTCTGAAAAGAATTCATCACTTTCTTAAGACTAGGACTGGCAGCTTGTTGGGGTAATAGTTGACGGATCTTATCGAGTATAATTTGTTCTCGAGACAGCGCCTGTTCCGGACGCAGTTGTATACTTAGTGGCTTTAGACTCACCACCTCCATCTGCAGCTTATCACCCACTTTATGGCGCTGAGTCAGTTGGGAAATATCAACTTCAATAGTCTGCTGGGCACTGGTCGCTTGATTTTTATTAGCTGCAACAAGTGCTGTTTGAAGTAAGACTTTATTATCAGCCAGTATCTTCAGTACTTCGACTGCTACTTGTTGGCCCGGCTTTAAACTAGCAGCTTCAGAAACGGCTGTTGGCGGCACAAGTTTGAGTACTGGTTTACCATTTTCAACGGCTAACTCAAGCTGTATTTTTTGCCCAGCTTGTAATGCAATAGAACTACGGATATCTAATAAGGTATCAGCCACTTTAATCGAGACGATCTCAGCTACTGCAGCCGCAGTCATAACCACTGCATCCACGCGTTGCCCAATCACTAGTCCTGCAAGCACATTTTTAGGAAGTTCTTGAACGGTCCCAACTTGAGTTTGCACTGATTGCTGAACAAGCACGATATTATTAACCTACTTTTTACCAAACACAGTGCTAGTATATACCTAATGAATAAAAATCCAACATTATGGTATACCCGTACAAATGGGCAAGTGAACGGCCCGTTTACGGCTTCTGCTATTCGTAATAATCTGCTATTAGGCCGCCTAAATCCTATGAAAGATCAGGCCAGCACGGATCAAACAAACTGGCAGCTCATTAATACACAAGTAGAATTACACACTAACAACAGTAGCGATACGGCTAAACGGTCTAAACGCAATCTTGATGAGCGTAATGGTTTTGATCGCAGGCATCCACTTTCAAGCGAACAACAGACACCTCAAAATCGACAGGCCGACCGTCGACAATATGACACACCAGAAGAAATTAAACGCCGTCAGTTTCGTACCTTACTGATGCAGAAATTAAGGCAAAAACAACAACATATCGTGTGGCCTCTGGTAGCAGTATTTTTATTATTGATTAGCTTAATTATTTTGGCCATCTCTTTTGCCAAACCTTTTCCATCACCTCATGCAAACTGTATGCTTGAACCCGCTGCTGGCGTTGATTGGAGCAATTGTCTAAAACCACAGCAAGATTTACGTAATAGCATTCTCAAAAATGCGCTACTTAGAAATAGTCAGTTAGTAGGTTCTAACTTAATGAATGCCACACTTTCGGGCTCTGATATGGCATATTCAGATCTCCGTTTTTCCAACCTGAGTTACAGCCAAATGGATAATGTCGTGTTATTAGGTGCTAACCTGAAAAATGCAGACTTATCTTATGCCGACTTAAGTCACTCCGATCTATCTTATGCCAACCTATCCAATGCAAATTTAGGCGGCAGTAAACTTGATAATGTACGCTTTGATCATGCTATCTGGGTCAATGGTGAAATCTGCGCCAAAAACTCAATCGGTCGATGCCTTAGAACTAATGTCCAAACACCTTAAGTTGTCGGTCATGCGCCTTGCTTAGAAACAGCTGGGCAGTAATACTTCCGACAAGAGCCAAAAACATATCCCACTGACTATCCCAGTTATCACCTTGGGTGCCAAGAAATGCCTCCGCTGCTTGTTCATTCAAAACTGCAACCCACCACTCGATCAGCTCATAAAAGGCGCTTATCGATAAGCTGATTGCACAGACAAGGGCAAACAACCACCGTCCTCGTTGCAATGGTGAGGTTCTTAATAATAGCTCACGTCCTACAATAGCGGGCACGACACCCTGAAAGAAATGCCCCAAACGATCATAATGGTTTCGCTGTAAATCATACTCCATTTGAATCCAGTTAAATAAGGGGTTTTCAGCATAACTATAGTAGCCACCAATAATCAGAATCAGACCAAACAGAGCTAATAGACGATAACTAATTAAACTGAGTGGCAGGCGTGCATAGGTCAGCCATAACACTGGCAGAGCAATCATTACGGGGAAGGTTTCTAATAACCATGTCAGGCGATCGGTTTCAGGTGAAACACCTGAAATAATCAAACTCATTAACAGAAAATAAAACCAACACTTTCGTTCTATTGTCTGCGGCATGATGACTAATGTAAGGTTTGAGGAACAGCTAAACTGAAGGCAGGAATATCAACTTCAAAACGCTGACCATCATCATCGACCATCATATAATGTCCCTGCATCATGCCTACAGGAGTATCTAACATAGCAGCACTGGTATAGGTGAATTCTTGCTCTGGCGCTAAATAGGGATGAAGTCCAACCACCCCATCGCCTTCAACTTCTTGCTCTAAACCATCACTTCGCGTTATTTTCCAATAACGTGATAATAGACGCGCGGCACTGGTGCCCGTGTTTTTGATCGTAATGGTATACGAAAAAAGATAGCGTTTTTTTGCTGGATCGGATTCTTGCACTAAATACGTTGCTTCAACATCAACGGCAATTTTTTGGGTATTTTCTAAGCTCATGGCTTTAATTATACAGTGTATTGCTCTGCTAATAACCGCGCGCCGAGTAGGCCTACTTTAGGCTGTAAGACAATATGGACTGGAATTCGCTCCATTAAAGGCTGCATTCGCCCTTTAGCATTAAAGGCCTGAATAAAAAGCCCATTTTTAAAGCGTGCTAAATTTTTAGCTGCAATACCACCAGCAAGGTAAACCCCGGCTCGCGGTGATACGGTTAGCGCTAAATTCCCAGCTTGTGCACCATAGATCTGAATAAACATATCTAGTGCTTGGCTAGCTAAAGGATCATTATTTTCAAGTGCAAATTGACTAATCGCCGCCCCTGCATCTTCAATAATCATCGCTTGGCGCAAGGCTTCATTTTCATCACGCTGTTGATATGCGCGTAAAAACTCATAAATAGTAACTAAACCAACGCCTGACACCACTCGCTCATAAGACACATGACCAAAACGTTCAATAAGGTGCTCTAATAATAAGCTTTGCAGACGATCAGTAGGTGCAAAGTCTGTATGGCCACCTTCTGTGGCAATCACTTGCCAGCTATCGCCATCCGGCAATAATAAGGCTTGTCCTAAGCCTGTTCCTGCACCGATGATAGCTCTTGGCGCAGTGCAATCCTCATCTCCAGCTTGTAAGGTAAACACGTCGTCCTCAGCAAGACAGGCAATGCCATAAGCCACCGCTTCAAAATCATTACATAAATGCACATGCTGAAGTTCAAACTGAGTAGCCAAGCTATCTGCATTTAATGTCCACGGCAGATTAGTCACATTAGCATCACGTCCCGATACAGGGCCAGCGACAGCAAAACAGGCACTGCGTATTTGATGTTGTACGATTTGGTCTTGGCTTAAAAACTCAGCCAAGACCAAATCAAAACTGACAAACTGCTGGCTGACATACTCTGTTTCGACCAGTACATCACCCTGTTCCGAACTTAGTTGGAACAAGGTTTTTGTACCGCCAATATCAGCCGCTAAAATACAGTTCATCATTATTGGCCTGCAGCAGCCTTATCCATATACCAATAATATTCACCTTGTGGTGCTAAACGCTGCACAGGTAAACCTTGTACAGCATCGGTGGTAATATCTTTAACAATTGCTGCTTTAGCTTCACCGCCAATAAATACAATCACTTGGCGTGCTGCATTAATCGTTGGATAGGTCATCGTTGCACGCCAAGATTCAAACTTCTCAACATACAAACTAGTGACCATTTTATCCGTCACCTCTAGGGCGTCAGTATCAGGGAATAGCGATGCAATATGGCCATCAGGTCCCAAACCTAACAAGACTAAATCTAATGGTGCGCCGTCTAAAGTGTCCGCTAAGGTACGACCATAACGAATCGCCACTTCAGGTGCCACGCCCTCTTCCGTTGGCATACGATGAACATTTTCTTGTGGCACAGGAACATGATCAATCATCGCTTCACGCGCCATTTTGAAATTACTGTCTTCATGGCTTGGTAATACACAACGCTCATCACCAAAAAACAAATGCACACGTGACCAATCAATTTGTTCAACATAAGGTGATGTCGCTAATTTCTGATATAAACCCTTAGGTGTTGAACCGCCAGCCAAGGCCACATGGAATACACCACGTTTAGCAATGGCGCTACGAGCAGATGCCACAAACTGCTCAGTTGCAGCTTCAATTAAACTCTGTGCATCAGGCATAACCTTTTGTTCAGCTTTCATCTTATTCCTCAACTTCTATTTCACAATAACTAAAACAAGAATGATAATGCTACACGCATAAAAATCCTAATCATATTTTTAATCATTCACCAAGCCTATTTTAATTGTGCTTGGATCTTTTCTAATGGACTAACCACAGTATCTAAATTTTGCTGCAAAACATGTGTATAAATTTCTGTTGTTTTCACATCTGCATGACCTAATAACTTTTGAACAACACGAATATTGAAAACCAAGGAAACCAGAAACCAAGGGGTCAGCCAGCTTGATTATCGACTAAGGGCGAGTCATCTTCTTGAATGGCCAAATTGCCCAGAACTGTTGTTCCAAACCAATCTTTAATTTAGGTGTTGGAAGATCAAAGGAGACATTACCCTTTTAACACAAAACATTGCCTAACAAGGTACTCCAGTTGACCACCAAAAGCGGCGCTTTGCTTGCTTTTGGGTCAACTGAGCTAAATCGTTAGTGTGCAAACCACAAAAACAAGTTATGATTAAAACCAAGTTATTCAGTCGCACTAAATGTGCCCCCCCTAAATAACTAAATTAAATAGCATGGAAAGCTAAACAACTGAACCAATATTCAGTTTAAAAAGATAAAGGCCAATATAATTAGAATCAGGCCTGCATCAAAATAAGGAGATAATCAAAGCATGAAGCCTAATATACAAATCCAATGTTTTGCTCGTAGCTCAGCATCGAACACTAAATCATCCCCACTAACAAAAAGTTCAAGTTTGTTCGCTTCCGCACACGGGACCTCCGCTACGCTGCAGCCCCTTAACTAGATCGTTATGTGTAATCAGAAATGAGAGTTATCGTAATAATTTCACTGTCATTGCTGCTCGGTGCTTTAACTGGTGGTGGAGCCGTTTGGGTTAAAACTTACATCACAGAAAAAAATGTACCAAATCAGCATCAGTTTCTTGAAATTGTTTTAAATCATTCTGCTGTAAAAATTACAGCAGATAATTATTCATGTTATGGGGAGCAATCAAAAACTGTTGGTGGGGTTATCGCTTCATTATTAGAATTTAATAATCGTCAAGAACGTAATTTACTTTCTTATGGTTGCTATAACTTAATTTGCACTATGTCAATTTCAGACTGCAAACCATGGCAAGAGAGCGAGTGCAGTAGCCGATTTTTGAAATTTGAATTAAATAAAAAGGGTAAAATAAACATTGACACTTTTACTTGCTTCGATATGCCATAATCACATAACAAGGCCAATTCAGTCGGAAATTTTACAGCCACGCCACTGCGTTCTGTGTCTGCAAAATCCCGCTGATTGGCGACGTTAGGGTGTCGAAGTAATTTGGCATAATTAATTTAGGATAAAATATGGAATTAATTCAAATAGACGATTTTAGGGAACAGATAATAGAGTTGAAAAAACTTATTAGAATAGTTGATTCTGGAGCAAATGCAACACTCACGGAGAATATGTAAGAGAAGTTGATTTTAGATTTTCTAGTGATATGAAGCATATTGAGGTGAGCACAAATAATGAAGGCCTCTCTTTTGCTACGAACATGAAAAAATTTAAGAAACTTATCAAGACAAAAGCTAGATTTCACACTGAAGTTGATATTTATGCGGCCGAAGAATTTATATTCTTGACAATGGATGGATTCAAAATTGTATATGATCGCCCCGGCGATGCTAGTCTGACGGTGACAAAACGAGCAACAGTTAAGACTATTGCAGGAAGAATGAGGATTGCACCATGAAAAATATACATCAGCCAATAAAAGACATAATGTCATACTACGCAACAAAGCTTGAAAATAAGAATGTACAAGTAGTACTTAAAAATGAATCTATTAGCTCGGAACAGGAAGCTAAAGATGTTTTACTTTTTATTGATTTAATGTGTAAAAAAATAGCTGAAGATGAAAAGAAAAATGTCATCGTTTTACATCAGTCAATTCGTACTACAGATGCAGAAAAGATTTGTGATGTTATTGAAGATTACATAGAAGAGTTGGGATATGAGTATTTGATAAAGAGATAAAAACCCTAACAAAAAAATCCAGTTGACCGCTATAGGCGGCCTTTCGGGGCCGGTAGTCGTATTAAGTAGCAGTGAAGGCATTTTTGGGTAGCGAATGGACATTACTCATAACAAGGCGCTCCACTCTGCTTTTGTCGTCAAGTGATCTTGGTCGTTATATGTCAATGGATACATAGGATATCAATTAATGGATGATATTTTCGGTGAAATAGGTAAAGGATTTTTACGAGGCATAGGCTACCTATTAGCCGACGTTATTTTCAATTTTGTTTTTTACTATATCGGCTGGTCCATCTGTAAAATTGTCACCCTCGGTAAATATCCCCAAAAACCAAATTACGATTATCTGCACACAGATAACCGTCAAGGATTGTGGTGTAGTTTTGTAGGCTTTTTCTTCGCTCTATTTATTGCACTGTACTTTGCTGGACTGTGTGAATAAAGTGCTTAATCAAACGTATAACAAAAACATCAAATTCACTCCAGCCACAAAAAAACGTGGCTTCCGCTGGGACTTCCGCTTCGCTACGGCCACTTAACTCGAACTGGGGAATAATAGAGTACGATTTGAACCCGCAGATGATGTGACGAAAAGATCTTGCCTTCCTATAAAAAGAGGTGATTTTTACTTGCATGACTCAACTAAGGGGTATAGCCATGGCTGTATTGAAGTTGAAGGTGCATTTTTACACAATCAAGAGCCCATATAAAAATAAATAAAGAAAAGCGATTAAAGCTCCAAATAAAGTATTCAGGAGGAAACACTTATGGTGGCACCAAAATTACGTAAATATTTTTATATTATCTCTTGTTGTTTGTTATTGGTAAATACTAGTTGTTCCTTTAATAATAGTATAAAAAAAAGTGGTATTGAGGTAGATAACTCGGTTGTAGATTGTTTTCAAATTGAGCCTGTAAGGAAATTCGTACATAATAATTTAGTGTTGCTGGATACTAAGCTCGATACCATTAAAAGTACTGGATATTGTGGGTGTAAATCTGCATTATTGAGTTACAATGTGACTTATAGCAATTCTAAAGAAGTTAATGATCCTAAATCTCTTAGTGTATTTTCATCACTTTTAAGAGGTAAATATTCGTTTGTTCTTGCACAAGACTTTGCTTTAAATAAACACAGGGCGTATGTACTGCATGTTCAATGCAGCTCACCTGAATAGCTGAAAACCCTAACAAAAAAATCAACAGCGACCACAAATAAGCGGTGCGGTTTTTAAAGATTATGTTTTTATTAAAATTAATGCCATTTGGATAATGGCCCGTTATTTGGGCGTTAGCTGCTAAAAAAAGATAACTCCTTGATTATCTTTGATGTTGTAATCCCCCCATTATTAACCTAAGTCAAAAATAGAGGTTTATGCTGCATCCAGTAAATACCGAGGTGGAACACCTCCAATTGCTGAATGCGGCCGTTCGTTATTGTAAGTCCAAATCCATTGTGTTGCCAATAATTGAGCATGCTCAATTGATTCAAACAAATAAAGATCTAACCATTCGTGACGAGCAGTACGATTAAATCGTTCAATATAGGCATTTTGTGTCGGCTTTCCAGGCTGGATATATAGCAAGGTAATGTGATGCTTATTTGTCCAGTCAACGAGTGTCTGACTGATATATTCAGGCCCATTGTCACAACGTATCGCCTTAGGTTTGCCGCGCCATTCAATAATTTGTTCTAATGCTCTAATTACCCGAGAACTCGGTAGTGATAAATCGACCTCAATTCCCAAAGCTTCACGGTTATAGTCGTCAATCACATTGAATGTGCGGATTGATCGACCATCGCTAAGTGAGTCACTCATAAAATCCATCGACCACACTTGATTAAGTTCTGTTGGCACGCTCAGCGCCTCTGGTTTATCCCGTTTAATGCGTCGTTTCGGTTTGATCCTTAAATTGAGTTCACACTCTCTATAAATACGATAGACGCGTTTATGATTCCAACCAAAGCCTTTAATATTACGAAGATATAGAAAACATAATCCAAATCCCCATCGTTTATTGGTGGTGGTTAGCCGTAATAACCAATCTGCTATTTCAGCGTTCTCACTGCTTAATTTTGGCTGATAACGATAGCATGTCGGGCTAATAGTGAATATGGCACATACCATCCGAATACTAACGTTATATTCCTCGCTGGCACGTTGTGCCATCTCTTTACGCCGAGATGGCTTCACCACTTTTTTTCAATGGCCTCTCGGGCAATCTCAGCTTT
>ENA-ORXI01000229-ORXI01000229.1-sediment-metagenome-genome-assembly--contig:-NODE-229-length-45108-cov-6.013813_pt1 | contig 45108 bp, 34 predicted proteins | sample MGYA00237861_ERZ511468 | MGnify/ENA primary metagenome ERZ511468 (study PRJEB26299, sample SAMN06266213) | sediment metagenome | isolation source: Hudson Canyon methane seep mesocosm | place: USA:Hudson... | reverse complement strand
CAAGTTGGTGGTGAGCAAGGTAAAGCACAAGTTGTTGTTGTAGTACCATCTTTAGATACTCCTGTTTGTGCAGCTGAGACAAGAAGATTCAATGAAGAAGCCGCTAAAAATGAATTAGCACAAGTTACTGTTGTATCTATGGATTTACCATTTGCAATGGGTAGATTTTGTACAACTGAAGGAATTGAAAACTTAAGTACTGGTTCAGATTTCAGAAACAAAGATTTCGCAAATGCATACGGTGTTTTAATCGCTGATGGTGCATTAGCAGGTGTTACTTGTAGAGCAATTTTTGTAATTAATGCAAGTGGTGTTATTACTTATAAAGAAATTTGTCCAGAAATCACTGAAGACCCTAACTATGAAGGTGCATTAGCAGCAATTGCTGAAGCAACTAACGTTAGTTGTTGTGGAACTTGTCAATAATCAAGGATTTGATTAATACTATTTAGATATAATTCCACATATCAAAAGAAAAGGGTTGTCACTTTTGTGATAACCCTTTTTTAATTTATAAATATAGGAACTATTATATGCAATGGAATGAAACCAAAAAAATCTCTTGGTATGAAAATTTTTCAGCCCAACCCCATCAACCTTTTTTTGCTTTAGGGATTCCCTTACTTGCAATTTTTACACTTATATTACTTGGACAATTCAGTGATGTTATTACATTAAATATTTCTATAACGCAATTTCACATTTATCCTTTAATTTTTATGATTTTTATTCAATTCTTTTTAGGTTTTTTATTTGTTGTATTTCCTCGATTTTTAATGCAAGCAGTTGTTAAACCAAGTGTTTATATGCAACTTTTTTATGGGTATGCCCTGGGTTCAATAATTTACTTAATAGGTTTGTTCACTTTTAAACCTTTAGTTTTTGTTGGAAGTTTAGTTCTTTTTGCTGCACAAGTTTGGGCATTTATTATTCTTTATGATATTTTCAAAAAAAGTGTAGTCCCTGATAAATACGATACTAAATGGATACTAATTACTTATTTGACTGGAATCATTTCACATGTTTTATTTTTGATTTCATTTTTTAATGTTTCTATTTTTATTGAAAAACTTGCAATATACTCAGGATTTTATCTGTTTTTATTTGCACTTATTTTTGCTATTTCTCAACGAATGATACTTATTTTCTCTAAAGTAAAAGTTCCAACGTATGTACAAAATAAATCAAAATATATTATGGAAATCATTTTTGTGTTGCTTACTTTAAAAGTTGCAACACTGCTTATGGAAGATCCACGCTTAAACATCATTGCAGATTTGCCGCTGTTTTTGTTTTTTACGTATGAATTAGTGATTAGATGGAAGTTACCCGTAACTAAAGTTACTCCAATTGTTTGGATTCTTTATTTAGCGCTTGCTTGGATTCCTGTTGGATTTTTATTATCAACAATTGAGTCATTAGCTCATATTTTACAAACACCTTTTATTTTTGAAAAATCTGTTATTCATACCTTTGCACTTGGGTATTTTATAACTATTCTAGTAGGTTTTGGAACAAGAGTTGTTTTAGGACATTCAGGACGTACTCCAACAGCAGATGCTATTGCAGTTTCTATGTTTATGATTATTCAATTTATAGTGCTTGTTCGAATATTTGCAGGATTAGCTATTAATTTTGGCTTTGATTATATATTTTGGATTAATACCAGTGCTGCTTTATTAGTGATAGCATTATTCGCTTGGTCTGCACGTTATCTTGGCATTTTAATTAAAGGGCATAAGCCTCATTAATATTTATTTCTACATAAACTCTTAACATAACTGTTCTATACTCCTAATATATATATGATATATTAGGAGTTATTATGAAATTTGAAAGTGTTAACTTAAAAGATAAAGACATTACGTCAGAAGAACTTTTTAACAACAGGAGAAAGTTCTTAAAACTTGGAGCTGCTGCTGTTGTTGCAAATAGTGCAGTCGTTGACCTTCTTGCAAAAGATAAATATCCTACTTCAAATTTAAACTATAAAAAAGATTTAAATGAATTAAATTTAGATTTAAGTACATTTGATCAAATAACCTCTTATAATAATTTTTATGAATTTTCAACAGGGAAAGAAAAAGTTAAAAAGCTTTCCCATACATTAAAACCTGATCCTTGGAGTATAACCATTGATGGTTTGGTTGAAAAATCTTTTCAAATTGATGTGAGTGAATTGATTAAAAAGTTTTCTTTAGAAGAGCGAATTTATCGATTCAGATGTGTTGAGGGTTGGAGTATGGTTGTACCTTGGGTGGGCTTTGAATTAGCCAAACTCATTAAACTGGCATCACCATTATCTGCTGCAAAATACATTAGATTTGAAACCTTATTTGATAAAGAACAATTTCCTGATCAAAAAAGAGGAATTTTTGGTGCCATTCCTTATCCTTATGTGGAAGGTCTACGATTGGATGAAGCCATGAATCCACTTGCAATCCTAAGCGTAGGACTTTATGGTAAAACATTAGAAAATCAAAATGGTGCACCTATTAGACTCGTGGTACCTTGGAAATATGGATTTAAATCCATCAAATCAATTTCAAAAATTTCTTTTGTTGCGGATGAACCTTTGAATACTTGGCAAAAAGCCAATTCAAAAGAGTATGGTTTTTATGCAAATGTGAACCCAAATGTGGACCATCCAAGATGGTCTCAAGCAAAAGAGAGAGTTTTAGGTAAGTTTTTTAAACAAAAGACACAACTTTTTAATGGGTATGAAAAAGAAGTAGGGCACTTATATGCAAATCTTGATATGAGGAAATATTTTTAATGAATAAAGTACTTTTATTTGTAATTTTATTATTGCCTGCATTTTTTCTTTTATATAATGTTTTAATCATTGAAGTAAATGACCCTATAAAATATATTTATACCTTCACCGGTACGTGTGCAATAAGTTTACTTTTTTTCACCACATCAATTTCTTTAATAAAAAGTAAAATAAATCTTCTTAAGTATAGAAGAATGTTTGGTTTATTTGCTTTCTTTTATGCATTCATACATTTTTTAAACTTTTTTGTTTTTGATGCTGAATTAGATATTGATTTTGTTATCAAAGAGAGTTTGGATAAACCCTTTGTTTATCTTGGTATGATCTCTTTTTTGATTCTGTTTTTTATGGCAGTTACTTCTATTAAGAGTTTATATAAGAAATACAATAAATATCACAGACTTGTTTATATCGTTTTGGTTCTGATTACAATTCATTTTGTCATGGCTCAAAAAGCATTAAGCGTAGAACAATGGTTTTATTTATTTGTGATTTTCGTTATCTTGTATTTAAAATTTATGCAACGAAAAAGTTTATTGACTAATAGGTAACTCTATGGTAAATAAAGCTCCGTTATAGGTATTATCTTCTATTACAAATTCCGTATTAGTAACAAAGATTTCACCTTGCATACTTTTTATAATATTATGTGCCATATAAAGACCTAAACCTGTCCCTTGGGACTTGTGTTTTGTAGTAAAATATGGCTCAAATATTTTATCAATAGAATCTCCTGATATTCCACCTGCATTATCTTTTATTTGAATGATGACACTCTCACCTATCTTTTGAGTATCAATACATATTATTTTTTTAGAGTCTATATTTTTTGTTTTTAGTATATCAATGGCATTATTAATGATATTCATAAGAACTTGCATGAGTTCATGCCTATTTCCTTTTACTTCAATACTGTTTTCAATGTCTTTTATAATGTCTATATGATTTATTTTTACATTTCCTTCTAATAAAAGAAGGTTTTTATCAATGACTTCTTTTACTGCAAAAAATTCACTGTTTGTATTATTTTTATCTTTGATAAAGTTAGTAAAATCATTGATGGTATCAGATAAGTAGCTGCTGTTTCTCATGATGCCATTGATTGACTCATAAAAAGATTTATCATTAAGGATATTTAACTCTTTGTGCAGTTTTAAACCACTTGCTGCAACTGTAATAGTTGATAAAGGCTGTCTCCATTGATGTGCAATATTTCCAATCATTTCGCCTAAACTTGCCATCTTTGATTTTTCAAACATTACTTTATCATGCTCTTTTAATAGGGTTATATCTGTAATGTATCCGACTAAACTTTCAATGGCACCCTCATCATTTTTGACAAAAAGTGTATAATCATGAATCCATTTAATTTGATTGTCTTTTGTAATTATTCTGTATGGCTTATGTTCATAATATTGACTTGAAGAATATATTGCTTCTTGGTATTGCATCTTGTATGATTCAAAATCATCTCTATGAATACAATCTTTATATTTGAGCTCATTATTTAAAAATTCTTTTTCTGTAAATCCTAAAATTTTAGAGATACTTTTTGATACGTAAATTAATTGATGTGTTTTAAAATCCCACTTAAATAAAACGGTATCTGCCTCATCAAACAGTGAAAGAAGAGTATCTTGCTCTTTCGTTCTTTCTTTTACTTTTTCTTCTAAGGTTTCATTCTTCCTAGCGAGTATTTTTTTATATCTTTGAATGATATCAAAAATATTACTTGCAGGTAAAAACATAATAAACATACCAAATATGGTTAATGAAATAGCAATCTTTATTGTTGTTTTAATTGTATTGTCTAATTTGTTGGTTAAGCTTTTTTCTTTCTCTTTCATCAGTAGATTTAAATCTTCGACATAAATTCCTGTTCCTATTATCCAGTCAAGATTGTCCAGCTTTTTTATATAAGATATTTTTTGTGCGGGTAAATTTGTATTGGGATTAACCGTTGCAATATATTGCATAAAATGGCCCTCTTTTTTTTGACCATTTTTAATGATATCTTGAACAATTTTTACACCATTCTTTTCCAACTCCCATCTGTTTTTCCCCACGAGAGTTTTTTTAACATGAGAAATTGTATTTCCTTTAAAATCATAGGTAAATACGTAATTGTTGTTGTCAAATCTGAATTCATTTAAAAACTTTTGTGTATCTTTTTTAAATTGTTCTTCTGATTTATTTTTATAAATAATTTTATTTTGTTTTACCATACTAATGATATTGTCAATTCTATCTTTAGCTATCTTTTTGGCATTTTTAACGTAGAGTTGTTCTAATTGTTTGAGATCATCGTTATGACTCATTTTTGTTTGATTAATAAATAATAGAGTTAAGATAATAGATGTGAAGATTATTCCAATTATTGGAAGTGATATAATCCATTTTTTTATATTATTTTCTGTAAACATGCTTTAATAATATCTTTATTTTGATTTGAAAGTAATTATATAGTAATTGTCATTAATAGGTTACCTTTATCATATGGGTATGAAAGAATTTTTATGATACCATTCCTAAATGATACAGATACCTAGCAAATTAAACAAAATCAAAAACATATAACTTATGCCATTATCAAATTTAAATGAAGAACAGCTCAATGCTGCAACCTGTAAGGGTGGTTATAACCTCATTATTGCCAGTGCGGGTACAGGAAAGACTTCTACAATAGTTGGAAGAATTGCAAATTTATTAAACAATAAAGTAGAACCTGAACAGATACTTTTATTAACCTTTACAAATAAAGCCGCCAGTGAAATGGTACAAAGAGTTGCAAAATATTTTGGAAAAGAAATTGCCAAAAGAATTATGGCTGGAACTTTTCACAGTGTTAGTTTTAAACTCTTAAAAAAATTAAACATCAATATTACATTAAAACAACCCAAGGAATTACAAACACTTTTTAAATCAATTTATGAAAAAAGAGTTTTTTATCACAGAGATGAAGAAGCCAATCCTTATGACGGGGGATATTTGTATGATTTATATTCTTTATATTTAAACAGCAGCAATGGGGAAGAATTTGGAACTTGGATAAAAAACAAAAGTCCAGCACATGAGTTGTATATTCCTATTTATGAAGATGTTATCTTAGAATTTAATGAATTGAAAATCAAACATGGCTATGCAAATTTTGATGATTTGTTAACCATTATGTTATCAAATCAAGAAAACAATGATTTTGATTTTAAAGAAGTATTAGTGGATGAATATCAAGATACCAATCCCCTTCAAGGAAGATTATTAAGTGGGTTTAGACCAAAATCACTTTTTTGTGTAGGTGATTATGATCAAAGTATTTATGCTTTTAATGGCTCAGACATTGGAATTATTGGTTCTTTTGAAACACGATATGAAAATGCAGTGGTACATACATTGCGAAAAAATTATCGATCAACCAAACCTATTTTAGCATTGGCGACAAAAGTAATAGAGCATAATGAAAGAATATATGATAAAAATCTTGAAGTTATGAGAGAACATGCTATTCATACTCCAAAACTGTTGGCCTTTAATGAACTTTTTGATCAATATGAATACATCACAAAATTAATCTCACAATCTGTAACCCCTCATAATGAAATAGCAATAATTTTCAGAAATAATTCAAGTGCAGATGGAATTGAAGTAAATTTGCGTGAATATAATATTCCCGCAAAAAGAAAAGGTGGACACAGTTTCTTTGACTCTATGGAAATTAAAATTATTCTTGATATTATGACTTTGATGATAAATCCAAATGATATGATGGCTTTTATTCATATTCTTGAATATGGTAAAGGCGTAGGAAAAGCAATCGCCAAAGATTTATTTGATGCTTTAATTAAATTAGGATCGGGCAGTTTAATGGCTGGATTGTTTGATCCAGATGAGAATATAAGAAATCCATATGATAATGGTCAAACAAAAAATATTCAACTTGGATTGTTTGATGATTTTATTGAATTGGGAAGTTTGTCAAAATTTAAAGACAGTAATTTTGAAGAGAAATTTTTATCCAATCCGATTATCAAACATCCAAAACTCTCGCGTGAAGGTGGAGAGTTTGTATACAGTTTTTATAAATTAATCAAAGAGTTAAAAAGAATTAAAAATCCACACTCTATGATTGACCATATATCAAAAAGCGAATTGTATCTGTTTGTTCGGAATTTTTTAGCAAATAAAAGAGCGACTCAAAAAGATGGCGCGATTAATCAAGCACTGTTAATCAGTGCCAATACCAAAATTGATAGAAAGATGACACTTCTTAAAACACTTTCAGGACACTACAAAGAGCTTTCGAAATTTATCAATGCCATGATACTTGGTGGTGGAGAAATGAGTGAAGGTGAGGGTGTCAATCTTTTAACTGTGCATGCAAGTAAAGGTTTGGAATTTAAAGAGGTTTATGTCATTGATTTGATGGATGGCCGTTTCCCAAACAGAAAACTCATGAGCAAAGGTGGCAGTATAGAAGAAGAAAGACGTCTTTTTTATGTAGCAGTTACCAGAGCTAAGGATGTTTTGTATTTGAGTTATGCTAAGTATGATAAGATAAAGAAATTGGATTTTATTCACTCTCCATTTTTAATGGAAGCGGGGATGGTCAAGAACGAGCCCAAAGAAGAAAAATAAAAAAGTTATCTTTTGGCAAATCTCTGCGTTGAAATTTAATCACGCGAGAAGTTTGCCTTGTACTTTTAGTACAAGTTTTCCCCTTTTTCCATACTTCAGTATGCTCCTACATAAATTAACTCCTTAACCTTGACCTTTACTCAAATATGACTTTTTTAACTTTCTAAATTTTTTGATTTAATATCAAATGATTTCTAATGTCACTTAATTGTTTTTTTTACTATTCTTAACATGAATAATCAGTTATTTGGTTTAAGATAATTATTTAGTCACTAGTGTATAATTAATTATCGAAACAACAAAAAGGATAATAAATGAACGCTTATGAATATGCAATGAAAGTAGAAAAAGATGGTGAGCAATATTATAGAGAACTCGCAGAGAAGTCTCTTTATAGTGGACTTAAAATGGTATTTAATATCTTAGCTAACGAAGAAGTTAAACATTATAATGTTATTAAAAAAATGATGAGTGAATCTGATGTTGATTTAAAAGATCTTGATATTATTCTTGATACAAAAACTATTTATGAAGTACTTTCAACTGAAAAAGACAATGTCAATTTTAACAATGATGAAGTTAAATTTTATGAAGAAGCTATTGCCAGAGAAGATGGTGCTCAACAGTTTTATTTGGAAAAAGCTGAAGAATTAGAAAGTGAAAAAGAAAAGCAAATTTTTCTTCAATTAGCTGAAGAAGAAGGAAAACATGCTGTTGTATTACAAAATATTCTTGACTTTATTGAAGAGCCTAAGAATTTTGTAGAGGCTGCTGAATTTTAGTCATAATATATTTTTATAATAGGTAATTACTATTAATTACCCCATCATTGATATTTAATATATTTGATATTAAATATCGATGTAAGGATCCTCGATGAATATTTATACATATGCAATGAAACTTGAAAAAGAGAGTGAACTCTATTACCGTGAACTGGCACGTCAATCTCCTTATACGGGTCTGCGAGAGATTTTCATTATCTTAGCTAATGAAGAAGAAAAACACTATACATTGTTTGAAAATATGATGAAAAATAATGAAATTAATATGTTAGACTTAGAAACTGACATGAGAGCAATTTCAAGCATATTGGAAAAAAATAAAAATGAAATCAACTTTAACTTAATGGAATTGCAATTTTATGAAAAATTGATATTAGCTGAAGATGATTTGGAACAATTTTATTTAGACAAAGCAGAAGAAATTGATGATAAAGAAAAAAAAGAAGTCGTTATTAGAATTGCCAAAGAAGAAGCAAAACATAAAATTGTTTTAGAAAATATTCTTAAACTTATTCAAGAATCAAAAACTCAAACGGAATCAATCGCATAGTATCTATTTCATAAAGTATCTAATTGTAAAAGAGATACTTTATGAAATAAAACCACACTTTTATTAAACTACTTAATTGTTTTAGCAAACTTATTATTAGCATTAGATATAATCGCGTCATATAAAACTTAGGATTAATAATGAGTGAAAAGTACGAACCTTCAAAAGTAGAAGATAACTATTATAAAATATGTGAAGACAGAGGCTATTTTGAAATTGATGGTAACAAAAATATTCAAGAAGAGGGCAAAAACTTTTCAATAATGATGCCACCACCTAATGTAACAGGTAGTTTGCATATTGGACATGCATTGACATTTACCCTTCAAGATATTATCACACGATATAAAAGAATGGATGGTTTTAAAACACTTTGGCAACCAGGAACTGATCATGCGGGAATTGCAACACAAAATGTGGTTGAAAAACAACTTCTATCTGAAGGTACAACTAAAGAAGAGCTTGGACGTGAAAAGTTCTTAGAGCGAGCTTGGAAGCAAAAAGAGACCAGTGGTGGAAACATCGTTCATCAAATGAGAAAACTGGGAGTAACACCAGCATGGAAACGTGAACGGTTTACTATGGATGAAGGTCTTAAAGAAGCAGTAAAAGAGGCATTTGTCTCTTTATTTAATGAGGGTCAAATTACTCAAAATACTTACATGGTTAACTGGTGTACTCATGATGGTGCCTTATCAGATATCGAAGTTGAACATGAAGAAGTCAATGGTAAATTTTATACGATGATTTATAAGTTTGCTGATGGAAGTGGACAATTAGAAGTTGCAACAACACGACCTGAAACTTATTTTGGAGATACTGCTATTATGGTTCATCCAGATGATAGTAGATATACTGACATCATTGGAAAAGAAGTATTACTTCCACTAACGGACAGAAAAATCAATGTCATTACCGACTCTCATGTTGATATGGAGTTTGGGACAGGTGTGGTTAAAGTTACTCCTGCACATGATCAGAATGACTACGAAGTAGGTAAAAGACATGATTTAGAGTTCATTAAAGTATTTGATGAAAAAGGTATTTTAAATGACTATTGTGGAGAGTTTGCAGGGTTAGAGAGACTTGAAGCCAGACCTGTTATTGTAAAAGCTTTAGAAAATGCGGGACATATCGTAAAAATTGAAGAGCATGTTCATCAAGTAGGTCACTGTTACAGATGTAAAAATATTGTTGAACCTTTTATTTCTCAGCAATGGTTTTTAAGTGAAAAAATTGCAAAAAACTCAATTGATAAAACAAAGGCACACAATAACTTCCATCCAGCACATTGGATTAATTCATATACTGCATGGATGGATGAGTTAAGACCTTGGTGTATTTCAAGACAACTTTGGTGGGGACACAGAATCCCTGTATTCACTTGTGAAGAGTGTAATCACCAATGGGCTGATAAAAGCGATGTTCCTGAGTGTTGTCCTAAATGTTCGAAAAAAGAATTTACTCAAGACCCTGATGTACTTGATACTTGGTTCTCTTCAGCCCTTTGGGCAATGTCGCCGCTGGGTTGGGGAAACAATGGTAAATTAGAAGAACTGTATAATGAAGTTGAAGATATGAAAAACTTCTATCCAAACTCACTTTTAATTACGGGATTTGATATTATGTTTTTCTGGGTAGCTCGAATGATGATGATGGGTGATCACTTCCAAGGAGAATTGCCATTTAAAGATATTTATATGCACGCGCTTGTTCGAGATGAGCATGGTGCTAAGATGTCAAAATCAAAGGGTAATGTAATTGATCCTCTTGATATGGTTGAAGAGCACAGTGCGGACATTATTCGATTTACACTGGCTTATTTGGCTGTTCAAGGACGAGATATTAAACTGGGTGAAAAAAACTTAGATCAGTTTAGAAACTTTACCAATAAACTTTACAATGCATCAAATTTTATTATGATGAATATAGAAGAACATCATCCAGAGAGATTAATAGGAAGCAATATTATTCCTGATTTAAAAGATATTGAAGTAACAACTCCTCTTGGTCGATATATGCAAAGTAAACTAAGCACTGCAGTTGATGAGGTCCGAGAGAATTTAGAATCATATAAGTTTAATGAAGCAGCAAGTACACTCTATAAGTTTGTTTGGAATGAATTTTGTGATTGGGGTATTGAGTACTCTAAGGCGTCAAAAGATTCAATAGTAGAAATGGGTGCTATTTTTAAAGAGACACTTAAAATGTGTTCACCATTTATGCCATTTATTGCAGATTACCTATATCATAAATTAACGGGTACCTCTTTAGAAGAGGGTGATTCTGTTATGATTATGAATTTTCCTAAAGCAATAGAAAAAGATGAGAATACTGAAGCAATATTTGCCGTTATTGAAGAAGCAATTACAAGTGTACGACGAGCAAAAGTTATTATTGATATGGGTAACTCTAAGATTACAAAAGCCTACATTAAATTAGATAAAAATATTGACACCAATTTAGCAAAACCATTTATTGAAAAATTAGCTAAAGTTGAAGAAATCCAGTTTGTTGATACAAAAGTTGAAAATTCTATCACTGATGTAAGTAATAATCTTGAAGTATATCTGCCAACATCTGAAATTGATATGAGTCCTATTATTGACAAACTTACTAAACAACAAGAAAAAACGCAAAAAGAAGTGGATAAACTCAATGGAATGCTTTCAAATGAAAGATTTGTAGCTAATGCGCCAGAAGCGGTTATTACACAAAATAGACAAGCTCTAGAAGAAGCAACAAACAAATTAGTAAAAATACAAAATGAACTAAAAGCTATCTCTTAATAGCTTTTAGTTTTAATCCTCCAAAAGGTTAAAAGTGAAAAAAACTAAATTTTTATTTTTTATAATTATTACTATTTCACTTTTAACAGGATGCTCCAATACTCAAAACAAAATTCAAAAAGTATTTCAAACTAATAGTGCTGCAAAAGTTAAAAGTGATTATAAAGAGATATTAAAATTATTAGTGAGCTTTAAACAAAAACTTAATATCAGAAACCCTAAAAATTATAACAAAACATTATCTGTAAGTATTTCAAAAAATATAAATACTTTCCAAAATGATATAAAATTAAAAGTAAATAGCCATTCTTTAGAGACATACAATGAGTATTTACAATATGCGTTTGATAAAAATCCCAATATTAAAAATAGAAATGATTTATTGATAGTGGGTCTTTATAAGTTAATATATGGGGCATATGATATTAATGCAGGGCATCAAATTACTGCATTAACGTATGATATTAAAAAGCTACAAAAACTTTATTATAATTTAAACAGTATAAAGTGGAGAATTAAATCGTACCGAGATGATCAGCAAAACTATCTGTTTTTAACTTGGCAAAAAAATTGGCAAATACAATTAGAAAAAAAAATAAAGACTGGGGAAACACCTTCTTGGAAGATGATTCAAAATCTTGAATATATTAAACAAAACAGAGAAACAATATTTGAATCATCAAATTTTTCTTTTGAAGTTTTGCTGTCTAAAATGATTTATAATGTCAAAGGCACATTAAAAAATGTGGGAGAAGAACCTATTGATGTGAGTATTGAAACGATGAAAAGTTTGATTTTATTTCTATAGCTAAATATTAATTTCTCTTAATATCAAGCTTTTAAAAGTACAATGATAAAACTGATTCCCTTTTCGTTTTGTTTGATATAAAACTTTCCTTTATGATGTTCTTCAATAATAATTTTAGACATATATAACCCAAGCCCAGTACCTTTTTCATCACCTTTTGTTGAGAAATAAGGACTGAATATATTATCTGCAATGGTATCTTTTATACCCGCACCGTTATCTTTAAATTCTATGCTAATCCCATCCTCTAAATCTTCTGTTTGTATGGTAATAGTAGGATTTATAGTTTTATTTTCTGCAAAACTATCTTGAGAGTTTTTTATGAGATTTAAAATGACTTGGATAAATTCATTTTTAAATAAATTTAACTCTACGGTACTGTAGTATCTTTCGATTAATTTAATATTATCACTGTTTAGGGATGCTTTTACAATAGTTAAAGCTGTTTTGATTGGGGTGTTAACCATTAACAATTCCGCTTGTTTATTGGGTTTATAAAAGTTTCTAAAGTCTTCAAGTGTTTCACTTAAGGACTCAATATATAAATCAATATTGTTAAACTCAGTATCTGAAAATTTGATAAATTTATCTTTTCCTTTTTGAGTAGACAAATCAAATTTATCAAGCTCTATATGTGTCTGTATATTTAATGTTGTTGCTGAGATTGCTTGAAGTGGTTGTCTCCATTGATGGGCAATCATAGAAATCATTTCACCCATTTGTGCCAATCTTGACTGATGAAGCATTTGTCTGTCTTTGATTCTATTTTTCTTCACTTCTTCTTCTACTTTTTGTTCTAACTTTTTATTATATTTTTTAAGCAAAGATTGTTTATAAACAACAAATAAACCTATTATAGAAACGATAACTAATATGTACATTAATAATGTAGTGTCAATATTTTTATCATATTTGACAGAAACCCATTTTTGACCGATGAGATTTCTTTCTTCTCTTGTAATTAAATCAATACTTTTATTAATAATGGAAACAAGTTCCGGGTAATCATCTCTCACCATAATTCTCATATTAAAATCAAATTCAGTTGTCCCAGTTATTTTAAGATTGGTATACTCGTGTTTAGCAATTTGATGTGCTAATACAGGTAATATATCAACTGCAGCATAAGCCTCTCCATTTGAGACCAGTTTCAATGCTTCATTGATATTTTTTACTTGGATAAGATTTATTTTTGGATAATTGTATTTTAATATTTCATACGCAGTGTAATCTTTTCCTACAGCAACCTTTTTATTTTCTAAATACGAAATATTGGAAATAAAGTTTTCACTGTTTCTGGTTGTAATTGCAAGGGGATAAGAAATGTAACTTTTTGAAAAATTGGCATATTGTAATCTCTCTTTTGTAATTGCCGTTGAAATAGTAACATCTGCTGTTTTATTTTTGATTTGATTTAAAACTTTTGTAAAGGTATCTACTTCTTGACAACTGTTTTTAATATCAATATGTTTTAAAATTGTATTCCAGTAATCAATAGAAATACCAGTGATTTTATTGTTTTCTTTTATGTTAAAAGGACCCCATGAACCTGTGGTTATACATTTGATATCATTGTTTTTTAAAAATTCTTTTTCTTTTAATGAAAGTGTTACTAAAGCAGTTGTTTCTTTTTCATGAGAAGGGGGAGAATGTACATTTAACCATGTATGGGAAAGCCTTTCCCATTCTAAAGTATTGATTGAATCAAGACCTTTATTTAGTATTGAAAAGAGCAGTTTGTTTTCTTTTGTAACCCCAAAACGTAAGTCAGTTTTTTTTAAATTTTTTAAATTTAACTCATCCAGAGCTTTAATATTTGTATATCCCTTTTTTTTGATACTGTTTTGTGTGCTGTGTAAATGTCCAAAAATAATATCAACTTCACCAAAAGCCAGTGCTTTTAGTTTATCTTCAAAACTGTTATATTCAATAATTTCAAAAAGTTTTAGTTTTTCAATATCCTTTTTATAAAAAATATTTTTAGTCAGTCCAATCTTTTTATTTTTTAAACTTTCTAATCCTGTATAAGAGGTTATTTCTTTTCTGGAAAAAATAATAAGAGGAGATTCATGATAGGGTTTTGTAAAATTTGTAAATGCTGTTCTTGATTCTCTAAATGAAATGGAATCAATAATATCTACTTTTTTATTTTTAAATTTATCTAAATTATTAGGCCATTTATCTGTCTCATATCCAAGTTTTAACCCACTTTTATAAGATATGAGTTTGAGTATATCATAGGAAAAACCCTGTTGTTTATTATCCTTAATAAAACTAAATGGAGGAAAGTCAGGTAACATGGCAACTCTGATTTTATTGTTATTAATATAATTGAGTTCCTCATTGGTGAGGTTAATATTTTTTGCAGACAAAACAGTTGTAAATATTAAACAAATATAAAATGCTCTTAAAAAATTATTCAAATACTTCCCTTACGTAATATCTGATATATTATATAATAAAGATGTCACAAAAAAGGTCACAATTTGTACACATTTGTAAATTTGTGATTAAATTGTGATAAAAAAGATACAATTTTTTATATTTCTTTAAGGTTTATGGTTGTATTTAAAGTATCGTGGAATTCTAATGTAAAACACACTCCTTCTTCTGTATTGTGAGCATAAAATTTTCCTTTATGATGTTTTTCTATAATAGATTTAGACATGTACAAACCAAGACCTGTACCATTTTTGATATCTTTTGTTGAAAAATAGGGATCGAAAATATGATCCATTATTTCAGGGTTGATTCCTCCTCCATTGTCATATATTTCTATTGTAACACCCAAGGCTGTATCTTTGGTTGTTATTGTTATTGTTTGCTCGGATATATCTTGATCCTCAAAATTGTCCTGAGCATTTTTAATGATGTTTAGAAAAACTTGAAGCAGTTCACTTTCAAAAATTTCAATCTTTTTAATACTATTTAATTCTTTTATAACTGTAATTTTTTTAGATAATATAAGTGCTTTTGTGATGTCCAGTGCCTTTTTAATGGGGATATGAACCGATTCTTGTTTGGTTTCATTGTCTTGCTTATAAAAGTTCCTAAAATCATCAATAGTAATAGAAAGCGTCTGTATAAAGTTTTCAATATTCTCTAGTTTTATATTCAAAAATCCAGAAAATTGTTCACGTTCATCTTGATTACTTAAGTCGTATTTTTCAAGTGAGAGTTGCAATTGAATATTCATAATGGTCGCAGCAATTGCATTAAGAGGTTGTCTCCATTGATGCGCAATCATATTTATAAGTTCACCCATTTGTGCATGTCTTGCTTGATGTAGAAGCTTTAAGTCTTTCTTTTTATTTTTTTCAACTTCTTCAATAATTTTGAGTGCTAAATCTTTATTTAAATCCTCTAATGCTTTTTGAGTGAGTTTAAGTTGCGTTAATTCTAGTATGGTTGATACTCTGTGTTTTTGTCCATTGATATATATATCTGAACCTCGTACAAGAGCAGCAATTACATCTTTTTGTTTGTTTAATATATCAATTTCATAGGGTTTTGTTCTTTTGGATTTTTGTTTTCTTTTAACAAAAGGATGTGAGTCATCGTGAATTAATTCAAACAGACTCATTCCCATCATCTCTTTTTTGCTGTACCCAAACATATATGTAGCCATCTTATTACATTCAGTGATTATTCCATCTTTTGATATAAGAATAGATTCCACTGTTGACTCTAAAATATCAATAATCCTATTATTACTCTCTTCTAATTTATCTTTTGCTTTTTGAAGTTTTTCATTATTTTTAGATAGCATGACTTGTCTGTAAATTAATAAAATGATAATAAATACAGAAATCATAACAATATTGATAATTGTAGAATAGTTTATTTGTTTATCATATTCAATATTTGCCCATTTGTTAAATATCACAGCCTTTTCTTTTTGAGTTATAGCATTTAAACTCTTATTTAAAATACCTAACAACAAATTATCTTCAGTGTTAACAGCCATACTAAATTCAACATCGTTTTTTGCATGTCCTGCTATTTTTAGATTGCTGAAACCATATTTATTAATATTGTAGGATGCAATGGGTAAAAGTGTTAACGTAGAGTAAATCTCACCCGCACTTACTTTTTTAAAAGATTCTTTATGTGTTTGAGTTTTGATAAGTGTGATACCTGGGTATGTATTTTTAATATGTCTAATTGCTGTTGGATTATTTTTGTACGCAATTCCTTTGTATTTAATATCGTCAAGTGATCGAATAAAAGGCTCTTCGATTCGGGTAATGACTACGGCTTCATACTTTAAATAAGGAATGGTATATTTAACTTTAAATTTTTCTATTGGCATAGAAATTGGAAGTATGTCACAAATTCTTCTTTTGAAAAAATCTTTTGCTTCTTCATCTGAAGTTGTATTGATATGTTGTATCATAATCTGATAGTTGAGTTTCTTTTCAATTAGCCTTATGGTATCAACAGAAATCCCTACTGCGTAACCTTTTTCATTAGCAAATTCAATAGGAGCAAAGCTATTAAGATTACACATTCTGATGACTTTTTTTGTTTTTAAATAGTTTTGTTCTTTTTGATTTAATTGTATTTCATTATCGTGTGAGGCTTTTAAACTTTTTGAATATAGGCTCAACCATTTTTCTTGGAGTGTTGCTTTTTCATTTTGAGTTAAATTGTTATATGTCTTATTTACAATTGAATATAAAATGGGATTATTTTTATGTACTCCAAATCGTAAGTCTTCTTTTTTTAATCCTTTGAAATTTAATTCATCCAATATTTTTAGGTTTTTATATTCACCATCTCGAATTATTTTTTTTGTAGTTAATAAACTTCCAATGGCAAAATCAATTTGTCCTGATGCTAATGCTTCATTTTTTTCTGCTGAAGAATTGAAATAAACCAAATTAAAATTATTGAGTTCCCTTAATGCCTTGGCATAAAAAATATCATTAACAATCCCAATCTTTTTGTTTTTTAAGCTTTTTAATGTTCCATTATAGTAGTTTGAACTTTTTCTACTGTATAAAACTAAGGGTACTTCATAGTAAGGTTCTGAAAAGTTAATATATTGGGATCTTTGCTTTGTATAGGAGATGGAATCAATAATATCAATCTTTTCATTTTTAAGATTATGAATATTGTTTGTCCAATTATCAAAAACAAATTCTAATTTGAGGTGACTTTTTTGTGAAATAAGTTTAATCAAATCATAGGAATAACCTTTGGTTTGTCCATTAGTTTGAAATGAAAATGGATAAAAATCAGGCAACATACCCACTTTAAGAGTATTATTTTTGATGTACTGTTTTTCTTCATCTGTGAATATTAATAACTTGGCATTGGCTAAATTTAGAAAAATAAAAAAAACAGCAATAAAACTTTTCAGTAATGGGTTCATAGTTATTCTTTATAAATTTTATTCATTATACGTATAGTTATGTTAATACTTTATTATAAATTATTTCAATTTACTAACAAAACTATACAATACTGGAAGATACAGTAAATTTAGAATGGTACCCCATGCTAGGCCAAAACCTAATGCAATGGCCAGTGGTTGGAATATGGTTGCTTGTCCTGTTGGAAAAAATATCAATGAGGACAAACCAATTATTGTTGTTATGGTTGTTAATACAATTGGCCTAAATCTTTTGCTGGCATAATAAAATATATCTTCTGCATTTGTAGACTTTTTAATAAATGTCATCATGATAATTCCATCATTAATAACAACACCTGCAAGTCCCAATGCACCAATGAGTGAAGGCATACTTAAATTTAATCCCATGATATTATGTCCCAGTAATACACCTAAAAAGGAGAAAGGAATGACACTCATGACGATAAATGTTTCTTTAAAGGAATTAAACAAATACAACATAGAAATCATTATTAGTACTAATGCTAAACCTGTTGCCATTAACATATCTTTTCTAAGTTCTCTTTTTTTCTCATTTTCACCTTTAAATGAGAGTTTGACTCCGTCTCTTTTAATTTCTTGTAAAAAAGGTTCAATGATTTCAAGTACTTCAGTAGAGGTTATTACCTTAGTATCTACATTTGCAAAAACATAAAAATTTGTTTGGCCTTCATCTTTGGTTAGTTTTTCAACTGATTTTATAATTTTTAAATCACATACTTCATTTAATGAGACAAGGGTACCATCTTTTAAAGGAATGAGAAGGTTCTTGAAATTTTCAAAATTATCTTTATTGGATGATTGGATTTCTATATCCAACATCTCTTTATCATCAAAAGTTGTGGTTTTTTTCTTAGATAAATACAAGTTTGATAAAAATGCACCAATATATCCTTCATCTAATCCCAACTTTTCACCATAAGAATTGACTTTTATTTTGATTTCATCAATCCCAAAGTTTGCAGAATTTGCAGCTGATTTCACACCTTTTATTTTTATAATTTCTTTTTGTAATTTTTCTAAAGCAAACAATGTTTTTTGATAATTATTTGAATTCAATCCAATCTTAATGTCAGATTTAATAGGTCCCACTTTTTTCTCAACTACTGATAAATCAATTAAATCATACTTTTTTTTGTAGTTTTGTTTTTTTAGCCATTGGTTTATTCTTTTTGATATTTGGTTCGATTTTTCTTGCCTATTTCTTCCTTTTTCATCATAATAAAAACTCAAATTAGGAGTGATGTACTTATCTACAAAGTTCATGGGTTTTATTTTTTGAAGTTCTAACGTAATATACATTACATAAGGAAAACGTTCTGAATTATTTGCACTGTCTCTTCTGTATCCAGCAATTGAACTGACATTTCTTAAATAAAATTCATCTTTTTTTAATAACAAATCAGCTTCTATGTCTTTAACAATATTTAGTGATTCTTCAACTTTAGTATTTACATTTGCTTTCATTGTAATTTGTATAGTTGTTGCATCAAAGGTGGGAAACATTTGAAACTTAGAATTTTTAACAATTACGACCATGAGAACCGGTACTAAAATAACAAATAGAAAAAGAAAACTTTTTTTCCATCGCATAAAAAAATGAATAATACTGCTGTAAATGCGATTGACTTTTTTCCAAGAAAGTGTTTTTGATTTTGTTTTTAATGTATGTGCTGCATGAATAGGAAGGAACACAAAAGATTCTAAAAGAGAAGCTAAAACCAAAGCGCAAAATGCGATAGGAACAAGTTTTATAACTTCTCCCAATGTTCCACTAATCATTAGTGAGGGAATAAATGCAAACAGAGTTGTAATAGAAGCAATGGTTACAGGTTTTGCCATCTCTTTTGCACCAATAACAGCTGCTTCTTTGGGTGGTACTCCCTCTTCAATATGTTGTTGTATATTTTCACTTACAACAATAGCATCATCAACAATAATCCCTAAAGCAATAAGTACTCCAACTAAAGAAATCATATTAATCGTATATCCCCATAAATAAAGGTAGATGACTCCCATAACAAATGCTGTAGGAATTCCAATAGCTATGATTATTGCCATTCTTGTATTAATAAGTATGGCAACTAAAATGGTAATCATGATTACACCAAAGAGTATATTGGATATTACAATATTTAGTCTATCTTTTATTTTTTCTGATTCATCTCGTCTTAATGTATAGGTAATATCTTTATTTTTATTTTGTAAATGTGCAACCAATTTATTTAAATCTTCAACAATGGTAATTGCATTTCCAGATTTATTTTGTTTAATTGAAAAATTAACTGCATTTTTACCATTCAAACTAAATAGCGTGGTTGAATCATCATATCTTTTTTCAACAGTGGCAATATCTTTTAGAAATAAAGATTTATTATCAACTTTAATTAATGTATTTGCTAACTCTTCTTGAGTTTTTGCTCCATTATATGTAGATAAGTAAAAGTTTTTTTGAGGATCTTTAATTTGACCAATGGGGAATATAAAAGATAATGTTTTTATTTTTTCAAATAATGCATTTTTGTCTATATCATATGCTTCTATTTTTTTCTCATTTAAAGATACTTTATACAGTTTGTCTGATGACCCATAAATATTAACTTCAGCAACATCCTTGATGGCTAGAATGCTACTTTTTAAATTATCTGCTTGTGTTTTGAGTTCTTCTATACTTAATTGGTTTGAAGAAATTGTGATTTCTGCAAGTCTACGCCTAACTTCTAACGCAGTAACAACTGGGTCATCCATATCACTTGGAAGATTTGTTTTTGTAAGATTGACCGCATCTTCGACTTTTTTTGTCATTTCAAATCTGTTTTCATTTTTTTCTAATTCTAGGATAATGGTGAATTTTCCAGGATTTATAATTGAAGAAATCGTATCAATACCATTGATACTTTGCAATTCATCTTCTATTTCTCGAACAATCATTTTGTCTAAAATATCAACACTGGCACCTGAGTATTTACCTTTGATTGATATCATATCAAGTTCAAAGTTAGGAAAAATCTCTTTTGGGATTTTATTATAAGAATAAATCCCAGCAACAAAAAGCAAAAAAAACAGTGTATAATTTAATCTTGAGTTATTAACAAAAAATTTTAAAATATTTTCAAACATACCTTCCCTTGTTTAAATTTTATGTAAATAACTATCGACTTGCACCATAAAGATTCAGTTTTTTGACATATTCAAAATCATTGTCATTTTTAACATTTTCTGCAAATACTTTAATATTTAATAACGTTGATAATTCTTGTAAAGCTTCAACAAAACCCTGTTTACTGCTGTCCTGATTGATATCGTTTGTATAGTCTCTTGCTAATCTTATATAATCTAAGTTGAAACCTTTTATATTATCAAGTGGAATAAATTTGGTTTCAAATCGTTTGATAATAATTTTTGCGCCTACAGTGTGAACTGCTTGAGCAAAAGTTTTAAAATGTTCAACATCTTTAGCAACTCCATAAGCCGTGATACTAAAAACAAGTTGAGAAGCAATATCTTCGTTTTGCTCTATCGTTGTTTTTAGCCAAGTTATAAATGGATTGTTTGTAATAGAATCCAATGAGAGATTGATTGAAATTTCATGCTGTATATTATTATCAATAATATTACGAATAACTTTTTGAACAACAGCTTTATCAAAATCAATCACTTTATCGTATTTTTCTGCAATGGATACAAATGTTCCAATTGGAATTTGTTTATCATCTTTATCTTTAGCACAAGTAAAGGCTTCTTGCATTAAAAGAGTACCTTCATTTTCTTTCTTTAAAGAAATAGCATCACCAATATAACTTACCTCAAATTTACCGTTATTGATAATATCAAAAATTAAATCTCTCCACGACTCCATATCTCGTGCTAAATCATTTTGATCTCTAATATGAGCCTCATTTGGCCCAACCTGTTTTGCTGTTTGATAGGCTTCATTTGCAGCATCTAACATCTCGGGTGTTGTACCTATTGGATTAAAAGGAGTGGCACCAATATGAGCAATATCTGACTTATTGATTTTTTTAGATAATACCTCAAATTCATCTTGAATTTTTTGAGTTAATTTTTGAGTATCTTCATACGTTAAACCTTTGGCAATGATTGCAAATTCAGATCCATAAAATCTGTAGGCTTCTATTTCACCTTCTGTGTTAATATTGCTGTCTTTAAGTGTTTTTGCAAATGATTTAATAAAATTATTAACATCAACAGAATTATTTGATTTTGCAAAAGAACCCAAATCATCAATTTTAATTGTTAAGATATAACCACTTGCTTTTGACATAAACATTTTTTTCATATCTGTTTCAAATGTCTGTTTTAAACTAAGACCCGTTAAATCATCAATGGATAATTTTTGAGTCATATTTTCAAGGTTTTTATTCAGTTTACTGATGACCCCTTCAATTTTAGTTGACATATCATTCATGGCAATGGCTACGTTTTTAATTTCAGTCGTCCATGGAAGTTTTTTAATCGTTTCAAATTTCCCTTGTGCAATACTTGAAGCTAGTTCTTCTATACTGTGTAAGGGTTGTAAAATAAATCTTAAGAATATAACCAACAAAATCATTGAAATAATAAAAGCAATGATTGCATAATTGATTGCTCCTTGAGCTTGTTCGTAAAGTTTTGCATATGCATCCCCTGGATTTGCACTCACATAAATATTTGCTGTCGTTTTCCATCCATCACTTATTTCACTCTTTTTTTCAGGCATATCCATAGGTAAATAATCAATAAACCATTGAGGTACGCTTTCAAATTTGATATCTCTAGAAATTTTTACTAATACATTGGTTAATTCCAATGTTGTAATAGAATTGACCAAATCATCGTTTAATGAGGCTGAAAATTTAATAGGAATCATACCTCCATTTTTATATTTTTGACTTGGAATAAAAGTATAAACATTATTAATATCTTCAAGAGAATTTTCATCATTATCATTTTCTAATTCAGAGAGCTCACTTCCAAATTCATCATTTTCATCTTCTAATTCAATTGAACCGTATTTTACATCTACAGAGACTTCATTTATTTTCCATAACCCATCTTGTGACAAATCTTTTGCATTATCAATTATCTCAGAATCTAAAAAAGTATATGCAGTATCCTCCAATCGTATTTCTTTATAAAACCCTCTGTTTGCAATGGCTTTTAAAATACCTTCAATTTCTGGATCTTTTTTATTTTTCAACAAAGACTTTAGTGTCATTCCTAAAGATGTTGCAGTATCTTGGGCTTTTGTTGCCGATTCAGTTTCAAGGTATTCTTTGGTATTTTGAACACTGATAATAAAATTACCCGCAAAAATCATAAAAAATATTAATGATATGATGAGGTAGAGCTGTTTTGATAATGACATTTGTTAATCCTTTTTTATATTCTGGAAATTAAATTTTTCCACGATTTTAAGTTGTTTTTTCCTACTCTTTGAGAACTTTTACCTTTGTTTTTTGCTTTCCAAAGTCCCTGTGCATTAAAGCTATAAATAGGTTTTAAATCTTTTCTTTTTGATGCTAATTTTAATTTTTTATTAATATTATCTAAAACTACTGGAGTAGAGTTTTTTTTGTGATAGTAGGTTAATACCATATGAGCTTGTTCGTACTTACTTCTTTTTTTAAGATATTTAACGTACGTGATTCTGAGTTTATTTTCTGGGATACCTAATTTTCTTAATGTATAATATTTAGCAATCGCATAATCTTCGCAATCACCCGCACCTGTACCTAAAAATTCAAATGGAGTCGCCCAGTAATCATTTTTCCCCCAATGTTTCTTATCCAGTCTATATGGAAGTTTGTTAAAAAAATCATTAACAATTTTAAGCTTTTTTAGAGTTTTTTTGCCCTTGGTAGATTCAATAAGTTTATCCCAAATCAGAACTCTTTTTTCTGCTTTATTGCCGTATTTTTTGGTATAAGTATTTAAATCTTTTTGTGAAATATTAAAGGTAGTTTTAGCAATGGGAAAAGATATAAGTAGTGTAAAAACAGTAATAATAGAAATAAAAAATATTTTCACAATATACCTACCTTTACTAAAGTAGGTATATTGTACTGTAAAATTATTTTAATATTTCTTGTATTTGATTTTGAGTTGTTTCATCTTTGTTATATTTAACAATCAAAAGGTTTTCATTTTCATTGATGTACCATTCATCAACAGCATCAATACTGTGTAAATCTTTTGTTTTTTCTCTGTGTAAGTTTTCTAATGGTATATATAGAACTTTCTTTTTCATAGGATTTGGCATTGTAAAAATTAAGTAAATCCAAAACAGACATACCAGTGCAATAGTCACAACAATGGCAGGTAAGCTCACGCTCTCAAAAAATATCCCACCTAATATTCCACCTAAAAAAGTACCAAAGTAACCAAAAGAATTAAAGACACCAAGTACAACACCTCTTTGGTGAACTTTTGCAAATCTGGTTGTAAGTGATTGCATAATAGGTTCATGCATATTAAAACCAATAAAGAAAATTACAACACCAATCGCAAAAATGGTATCAGATGAACTTGTACCTATGATTAAATAAGAAAGTGCAAAAAAGAAAATTCCTACCATTAGGATTTCTTTGAATTTTCCTTTTTTTTCTGCAATGATGGCTGCAGGTGCCATTGCTAATACTCCAAATACCATCGCTGGAGCATATACTTTATATAGTTCTTTTAAATCCCAGCCAAAGTTATTGATTAAAACCATAGGAATAATCATAAAGGCAAAGGTCATTAAACCTTTTTGTAAAAAATTTGTAATGTTCATTTTTATTAAGTTTTTATCACTTAAAATAACACTAAAATTACTTTTTGTTTCATACGTATGAGATATTTTTGGAGGATTGGGTACGGCTTTTACTAAAATTAAAATTGAACCAAGTGCTAAAACTGCAGTGATCCAAAAAAGTGATTCAATTCCCGCAAATGCTCCAATGGTAGGTCCTGCAATCATAGATACTGCAAAACTCGCAGCAATACTTCCACCCATCATTGCCATGGCTTTTGGTCTTTGCTCTTCTTTTACTACATCACTGATCATGGCAGTAACCACTGCACCAATTGCTCCAGCGCCCTGTAAAAATCTTCCAAAAACTAAAGTATAAATATCTGAAGAAATAGCACAAATGATTGAACCTATTGCAAAAATCACAAGTCCGAAAACAATGGTCTTTTTTCTTCCAACCTTATCACTGACCATTCCAAATGGTATTTGAAATATCATTTGAGTCAGGGCATATCCTCCAATTACAATTCCCACTAAAAAAGTCGATGAGTTTTCTAAGTTTATGGCATAGACTGAAATAACAGGCAAAACTAAAAAAAGTCCTAAAAATCGTAAAGCGATAATAGAACTTAAGGGCATAATTGATTTAATCATTAATAATCCTAAATATTGTTAAAATACAATTTGATATAAAAAATGGATTATATTATAACAAATAAAAATATAAGATTAAGGAATTTTTTTATGAAAATAATTTTAGCTACGGGAAATAAAGGAAAGATAAAAGAGTTTAAAAACCTTCTTCCTGATGATGAAGTCATTGCATTTAGTGAATTATTAGGTGATATGGAAATAATTGAAGATGCCAATACGTTTCAAGGAAATGCAGTTATTAAAGCACAAACAATTTACAAAAAATTAAATGATGAAAATGTAGTTGTTATTTCTGATGACAGTGGTATTAGTGTTCCTACACTCAATGGTGAACCAGGAATTTATAGCGCCAGATATGCTGGTGTTGATGCAACAGATAAAGACAACTTACATAAACTCATTGATGAATTAAATAAAAAAGATTTACAACAAACACCTGCATTTTATACTGCATGTATTGCAATTGTGTATCAAGACCAAACATACACAGTGCATGGTTGGATGCATGGAAAGGTTATAAATAAAGAAATGGGAGATCAAGGGTTTGGCTATGATCCTATGTTTATTCCAAATGGCTTTGATAAAACCTTAGGAGAATTATCTCAAGATATTAAAAAAGAATTTTCACATAGAAGTGCGGCTTTAAAGCTCGCCTTACGAGTATTAAAGGTTATTTTATAACACTTTAGTTAACTCAGAGTTTTTTTAAAAATCTTTCATGCAGTTGTATTTTAAAGTGCGTACTTTTTGATTTTGTATATACATCTATAATGGCAACACCATTACTGTTGTTTACGTCTAAATTTATGGCTTGAGAATTTGTGCAATTGTTTTTTAAAGAAATATACCTGATGCTTGCGTAAATTTCATAGTTTTCATTGGGTATATTTATTTCTTCTATACATGGTTTGTTATTGTTATTTAACTCAATATTTTTTATAATGTTTTTTGCTAATTCCATGTGAAAAGCAGCTTGAATTTGATAATAGTTTTTTGTTTGGGTATCACTTTGAAAAGTTTTGATTTCTAAAATATAAATGCTTAAGAATGAAAATGTTGTTACTAATAAAATAGTAAGTAACACAGCAAAAGAATTTTTTGAGTTTTTCAAAGTGATATGACCCAGTTGTGACAGCTATTATCGCATATATCGATGATGAGATTTTTATTGGACTGTTTTACCTCGAATGATTTGATATTGTTTAACAGTACGGTATCATTAAAAAAAAGTCTGTTTTGCTTTAAAAATATTTTGGATTGACGTTTAAGTAGTTTATATTGTTCATATATTTTTTTTGGGTTGCTTCTGTTTTTAAATGATATTTTCTCATTTTCAATACTTTTTTCTATTTCATAAATACTCTTATCTTCAAACCAAATATAACTGTTATTGGTTTTAGAGATATTGCTGTTTGGTGTAAAAACAAATTCTTTTGTACTTTTTTCAAGTAAAACAAATCCACTGTAAAATCCACTCTTAAAACCTGCAATGTCAATTTCATAAAATGAAATTTCTGCTGAGTTTAGTTTGATATTGACACTTTGTCCAAGCTTTTTTTCAATGAATAAATTTGTAGTTTGTAAATCGAGTTTGCTGTTTAATAGTGTTAGGTTTTGCGCATTAGATTTGTATAAATCATTTACAAAGAGTAACGTATATATTCCAACAACAGATAAAATTAATATTGAAAATATCAACTCCAGTAATATTGTTGATTTTTTCATTGATAAACTTTATAATTTAAAACCACAGGTGTATTAACCAGATTATACTTTTCAAGGTAAATACTATTTTTGTTATAGATTAGTTTTGAGTGAATACCCGAATTTAAAAGTGTAACATCAAGAGGGTTTTGTATCGTGTACAAAAATCCAAATTTTGAGATATGAATATCGCTTGAGTCATTTTGTATGAGACTGTTTTTTATAGATTGTAAGTTCTGATATGAGGTAAAATTATAATTAGAGGATTTTAAAAACCCTCCAATCACAATGGCTATAATGGTTATTGCAAAAATAGTTTCAAATAATGAAAAACTATTTTTTTCCAAGCTCAATTGCTTTTTCATAAGAGGCTTCTACTGCTTTAATCATAGCATCTCGTACTCCAGCTTCTTCAAGTTTGGCATAACCTGCAGCTGTCGTTCCTCCTGGACTCATGACGCCATCTTTTATAATGGCAGGATGTGATTTTTCTAGTAGACCAGAAACACCACTGAACAGACCTTGAACCAATGCTACACAATGACTTCTCTCTAAGCCTGCTTTAACTCCACCATCAGCTAAACTCTCTGCAACCAAGGCTAAATAAGCAGGACCACTACCCGCAATTGCCGTTGCAATATCCAATTGGTTTTCAGTATTAACCCAAATGGTTTTACCTATTTCATCGAAAATTTCAGTTGCAATTGATTTTGCTTCTTTATCTCCTGTAATAGTGGTTGTTGATTTTTGAACAGATGCCGCAATATTTGGCATAATTCTAATATAATGATTCGCTTTTACCTGTTTTTTTAATGTTTCGACTGTTGTGCCTGCTAAGATAGAAAGTAAAATAGAAGCTTTACCTTGTAGTCTTACAGAAACACTTTGTAATGCGTAAGGTTTTACACAAAAAATAACTATTTTATCTGTAATATCTTCATTGTCACCAATAAGTTTTGTAGTGATTTCAGGTATTTTCTTTTGCATGGCTACAAGTTTTTTCTCATCTCTACCTATAACTTCGATTTCAAATTTATTAACTAAACCACGAGCAAGTGATTGAGCCATAATACCATTTCCAATTAGAGTTAATTTCATTATTTGACCTTTTGATATATGTGTAATTAGATTTGAATAATTATACCCAATCAAATTTAAAACCTACTCTATAGTGCTGAAAGAAAGGCATTAAATTATAAAAAAATTCAAAAATGATTTTAAACTGAAATTTTCTTTTTTAAAGAAAAGTGAAATATTTCCTAAGCAACTATTGGCTAGAATGTTTTCTTATTTAAAAAAAACTAGGAATGTATATGAAAGTACTTAATAAGAAAAATATTTTTATTTTAATAATGTTTAGTCTCTTTTTTGTTTCGTGTTCGCAAAAAGAAAAAGTCCAAGAATACAATAAGCCTGCGCTATATTGGTATAATAAAATGCTAACTGAACTATCGGGTGCTTTTATAGAAGATGCTGATGATACATTTACTTCACTGGAAAGTGAACATAAAAATTCTCCACTTATCCCAACTTCAATGTTAATTTTAGCCAATGCTCATATTTCTGAAGAAGAGTATGAATTAGCAAACTATTACCTTGATGAATACAATAAAAGATTTGGATTGAGTAAAAATATTGACTATGTACGATATATGAAGATTAAAGCGAATTTTCTTTCCATTTCTCAACAATACAGAGAACAACAGTTATTTATAGACACCATTGCAGATATAGAGATTTTTATTAAAAAATTTCCAAATTCGCCATATATTTACTTAGTAGAAGACATTAATTCAAGATTACATATGGGGAAAGCCTCTTTTGATAAAGAAATTTCGCAATTGTATGGTAGGATTGATAAACCAAAAGCTTCAAAATTATATTTAGAAAAAACTAAAAAAGACTGGAGTATACCAGAGGAAATAGGTAAAGTTAAAATACCTTGGTATAGATCACTCTTTGAAAACTATTAAAAAATTTTTATTACAAAGGAATTATTATGGAATTAAGTAATTATGATTCATTCCCACAAGACATACCTTTAATTGTCGAGGATGATATTTTTTTATATCCTTTTATGATTGCACCACTTTTTTTAAGTGATGAAGACAATATCCAAGCCGTTGAAAATGCTATTGATGAAAATAAACTTGTTATTGTAACTGTAAGTAAACCAGGGTTTGAAGGTTTACGAGAGAAAGATGGCTTTTATGATGTTGGTGTTGTTGGAAATATTATGCGTAAAGTCACACTTCCTGATGGAAAGATTAAAATACTTTTTCAAGGTTTAGCAAAAGGTGAAATTAAAACATTTAATGAAGAAACAAAAGTTTCAGCCCATGTTGATATTTTACAAACGCAAGAATATGATGAAGAAGCTATATCTTCAGTGATTGATGTATTACGAGAACAAGTTAAAAAACTATCAAAAATGAATAATAAATTTCCAGTTGATTTGATAAAAACAATTGATGAAAATTCTGATGCTATTAGAATAGCAGATTTAATATCTTCAGTACTAAGAGTAAAAAAAGAAGATGCTTATTTACTCTTTAGTGAAACCAATATTGAAAAAAGATTATTAAAATTAATCGAAACGATTAAAAAAGAGATAGAAAGTTATAAAATTCAAAAAGATATAACCAATAAAGTTAATTCGAAAATTGAAAAAACACATAAAGATTATTTCTTAAAAGAGCAAATAAAAGCAATACAAAAAGAATTAGGTACAGATAATAAAAAAGATGAAGAGATTAAAGCTTATGGAAAAAAGCTGAAAAAAATAAAGAAATTTATGCCAAAAGATGGGTATAAAGAGACAAAAACACAATTAGAAAAATTATCTCGAATGCAACATGATTCTCCTGATGCTTCACTGCTTCAAACATATATTGAACAAGTATTAGAGATCCCTTTTGGAAAATATGCAAATGAAAAAATATCTGTTGCAAATGTTGAAGAACAATTAAATAAAGATCATTATTCATTAATCAAGCCAAAAGAGAGAATTGCAGAATTTTTTGCGGTTAAAGAATTATTAGAACAAAGAAATATTGAAACTTCTCAGTCAAAGGGAACGGTATTATGTTTTGTAGGACCTCCAGGGGTGGGTAAAACTTCACTTGCAAACTCTATTGCAAAAGCTCTTCAAAGACCATTGTGTAGAATCGCCCTTGGTGGAATGGAAGATGTAAATGAATTAAGAGGACACAGACGAACATATGTTGGAGCAATGCCAGGACGTCTTGTAAATGGTTTAAAAGATGCCAAAAAAATGAATCCAGTAATTGTACTTGATGAAATTGATAAAATTGGTTCAAATCACAGAGGTGATCCTACTTCGGTTATGCTTGAAATCTTAGACCCTGAGCAAAATCATGAATTCAGAGATTTATATTTAAATTTTCCAATCGATTTAAGTCAGGTTATTTTTGTGGCAACTGCCAATGATGCAAGAAATATACCACCTGCACTTAAAGACAGAATGGAGTTTATTGAAATCAGTTCATATACTCCAAATGAAAAATATCATATTGCTAAAAACTATTTAATCCCACAAGAATTTGAACGTCATGGTCTTAAAAAAAGTGAGCTGAGTTTAAGTAAAGCAACCATTGACACTATTATTTCGAAGTATACAAGAGAAGCTGGAGTTAGAAATCTTAGACGAGTTTTTGCAAAACTTTTTAGAAAAGCAGTTAAAAAAATATTAACAGAAGAAGATATTAAAAAAGTAGCTATTAATACAACGAATATTAAAAAATACCTTGACAATCCTATTTTTGAAATAGACCCAGCAGATAAGAAAAATTTAATTGGAGTGACCAATGGACTTGCATGGACTGCGGTTGGTGGTGATTTATTAAAAATTGAAGCCATTAAATTAAGAGGAAAAGGTATTTTATCTCTTACTGGAAATATGGGTGATGTGATGAAAGAATCTGCAAAAATTTCTTTCAGTGTTGTAAAAGTTTTAATTGATGAAAAAAAGATTAAAATTGACAGTGAAATCATTCCTAAAACACCAAAAGAAGAAACTGATAAAGAAAAAGTTGATCAAAGTGAAGTATATAAAAGATATGACATTCACCTTCATATCCCAGAAGGTGCAACACCAAAAGATGGACCAAGTGCTGGTATTACTATGGCCTTAACGATTGCTTCTATTTTAAGTAATAAAGAAGTCTCTTCAACGACAGCAATGACGGGTGAACTTACATTAACAGGTAAAGTACTTCCAATTGGTGGATTAAAAGAAAAATTGATTGCAGCGTTTAAAGGTAAGATGAAAAAAGTTTTAATACCAAGAAAAAATTTCCAACGAGATTTGGATGATATTCCTTCTGAAGTTAAAAAAGCTCTTGAAATTAAACCTGTTGATGTTATTGAAGATGTGTTAAAAGAGGCACTTGTATAAGTAGATATGTGTAATGAATATTATCTTAATCATTACAAACAGCCCGCTCTCTCGTAACTTTTTGGACAACTAAAGTTATGAGAAGAGGGGCAAGACCGAGTCAAATTATAAACAACTTTTTTTCACTCGCAACCATTGTAATGGTTTCGGTTGTTTTAATCTTATATGTTAAATACATAGTAAAAGAACCTAAAAGAATCAACAGCGGTGTGGCTTGTCAAACAGAAGTTGATTTTACCACCGATAAAATTACTAATGAAAAATTACTAAAAATAGGATATAAACTTTTAAATGAAGGTTCATATCAACTTGATGGAGGTATGATTCCTTCGTTAAATAACAAATCAGTGATAACAAAAAAATTAAATATAAATCAAATTAATAACATCTTTTTAAACACTATTGATATAAACTTACCCAAAGATACTCGAAGATTTTTAAAAATAAAGTATGAACTCATTGAAAATGAAGAGCAAAACAGTACTAAAGCGGGTTCTGTTTTGACATCTTTCAGAGTCAATGGGAAAGAAGCTTTTAGAATGCATATTGATTTTTTAAAATATGATTTACGTGAAATAGAAAAAAGAGTTCAATGTACCATGGAGGTTTTTAAATACAATGCGACACAATAAATTATTAACAATCACAAATATTATTATAGCCATTACCATTTTTATGTATATCGTTCAAAGTATCATTCCCAATGGAAATCTCTATATGGGACTAAATTTTTATTTTATTGAAGGTGGATTATGGTGGCAACCATTGTCTTCTATGTTTGCTCATGGTGGTATTGGACATTTATTAATGAATATGTTTGTTTTATATCAGTTTGGTAATTTGATTGAAGAATACAGAGGAAAAGCAACTTTGCTTATTTTATATTTTGTAGGTGGGCTGTTAACGTCGCTTTTTAGCTTTGCTTTTATGGTCTTATTTCAGTTAAACCATAATCTTGTAGGTGCTTCAGGAGCTATTTGTGTCGTTTTAGGTTATGTGGCATTAGTAGATACATATCAAAGAAAAGGGATTGTTATTTGGATTTTGTTAATCTCTTTTGCCCCTTTATTAATAGGACTTCCTATTGCTTGGTATGCTCACTTAATTGGTTTTGTATTGGGTTGGATGATAGGATTAATCAGAAAAAAATAATAGTCCTAGCTTGCAGGAAAAAAATACATATAAACAGACATAATACCAAGAATTGCTCCAATTCCTATCCAGATGTCTTTTTGTTTTAAAGTAGGGTTAAATGTCCCACAATAAGGGCATCTCTTTATTTTTGGTTCAACTTCATTTTTACACATTCTACAATTATCTATAATATATCCTTTGGTTACAAAAACGTAATATACATGATTTTGTGAGTGTTGTCAATACTCATATATGCAAGAGGATAAAAGAGTGTTCTATTTTAGAATGAATATTTCAATTTGTAGGTAATGTATTTTCTTACAATACCTACTTTTCAAATTTTTTGGAAATCCTTCATTACAAGTGGTGTAATAAGATAATTTCTCATATTCTTCTTCCTAAAAGTTTATTTATTACACATGTGAAAATATCCCAAAATTGTTTAATTTAATAACTAATAATTATAAATTATGTATATATAATTTCATATATCATAGAATCAATATAAATAATCCAAATAAAATATTAATCGGAGAGTCATGTCTTTAGCTTACAAAGAACATAAAACAAAAAATAGTATTGGATATAAACTATTAAAGGTTGTTTTTTCTTTTTATGTATTGATTGCACTTCTTGTTACTTTTTTTCATATGTACAGTGAATACCAAAATGCTAAAAATATAGTTTTAGAAAATATGATAAGTATAGAACATAGTTTTAAAAAGCAAATTGCCAATAGTATTTGGCATTATGACAATGAATTGATTACAGAAGTGGTTCAGGGTATTTTGTCAAACCGTACAATTGTTGGAATGACTATAAAAAATGATGAAAACAAATTAATTCAAAATGCTGGTGTTGTTGATATAAAAAATAAAAACCTCAAGCAAGACTCAGCTCAAATACAATATAAAAGGGATTTATATCAATATCATTTTGAATTAAACTCAAAAAATTACAACGAGGGTAAAAAACTAGGAATAGTATATCTTTATTCAGATGATTTAGTCATATATGATATTGTCAAAAATAACTTTGGTTTGATTATTATCAATTCAATTATTAAGACTTTAGCTCTTTGGCTTATATTTATTTATTTCTCTAAGAAATACATAACTCAGCCGTTTTATCAAATGATAAAAACTTTATCTGATATTGATTTTGATAAAATTAAAACAGTGAAGCTTTCAAATAAATTTCATGATCAAAGTGAATTTGAAATATTAGAAACCTCTTTTAATCGTATGATATCAAAACTAGAACACTCCTACAATCAAATTCAAGAAAGTAATAAAAAAAATATAGAATTAAATAATACCCTTGAAAAAAAAGTACAGGAGAGAACGTATGAATTAGAAGATTTAAATAAAAAATTAGAGCAAACAATTTATACTTTAAAAGATACTCAAAACCAACTCATAGAGTCAGAAAAAATAGCGAGTCTAGGTGGTTTGGTTGCGGGTGTTGCTCATGAAATAAATACCCCCGTTGGCACAAGTCTTACAGGAATGACATATGTTCATGAAAGAGTTACTGATATTGAAGAACTTTACAATGTAAATGGGATATCAGAAGATGAGTTTAAAGACTTTTTAAAAAGTACAAAAGAGATTTCCAATTCAGTTATAGTAAACTTACAACAAACATCAAAATTGATTAATAACTTTAAAAGTATTGCAGCTAATAGTGCTAATGATGAAATAAATAGCTTGGAATTACGTAGTTATATTAATGGAATTATATCAAATTATAAAGCGACGTTAGATCAAAAAAATATAAATATTGAGATACATTGTAATAAAAATTTAATTATCCGTACGTATCCCAGTTCAATTTTTCAGATATTTTCACACCTGATTATGAATTCTTTAATTCATGGTTTTGAAGATTATAAAAATGGAGAAATAAGTATTGATGTTATTGAATATGCTAATAATATCAAAATGATTTATACAGACAATGGAAAGGGTATAGAGAAAGAAGACCTTCCTAAGATATTTGAGCCTTTTTTTACAACCAATAGAAAACTTGGTTGTACAGGTTTGGGCCTAAATATTATCTATAATATAATTACGTCACAAATGCATGGTACTTTTACCTGTGAATCGTCTAAGGGGGAAGGAGTTGTTTTTACAATGACTTGTTATAATTTAAAATAGGGCATCTTTTAGAAGTGCATAAGCTTTGATGAATTATTTACTTTTTATCTTTTGAATAATTCCTTTTGACTCCAATGTTTCCATAGCTTGTGTGATTTTAGGGATGAGGTGTTTGTTTTTTTTATGTAAAAAATGATAGACGGGTATAACGGATACGGGAGTATCTAAAAGTTTTATATCTTTATATTTGTCTTTGTTATAATATTTTTTACCATTGAATTCTGATATTATAATGACATCTACTCTATTTGAGTCCAGCATTTTAAATAACTGTTCATTATTATTGACCATTACCGTTTGCATTCCTTGGGTACCTTTTTTAGTGGTTACAATGCCTCTTCTTATTCCTATTTTATAAGGTTTTAAACTCTGCCATCCATTGACTTTAAATTCTTTGTTTTTTGTATAAATCACCCATTTGGATTCATGTAAAGCTACTTTTACTGGAATAAGGTTTGTATATTTTTTTTCAATTCCACTGATTCTAAAAAGTTCACCATCAACATCTTTACCTTTGTTTGAAACAACTAAGGCTCTTGTACCTGGCAAAGGTTTAATAGATATTTTAATGCCAATATTGAGGTAGGCTATACTCATTACTTCTAAAGCAAATTTAGAAAAACCTGAATTTTTAACAGAGGTAAATACAAGTTTATCTGAGCTTTGTAGAGGGATAACAATGAATAATGACAGTAAGAATAGATGTAATATTTTTATTATTTTCATGTCCTCTCCTTATTAAAAATTGTAGTATATAATGCCTTAATTTATATCTAAGGTTTTAAACTATTGTTTTTTTATTATTATAAAATTATTGCAAAATGTAAGTAATTCATCTGAAAATATTTTTTTGATATATAATCTTTTAAATATATGAAAGTATCCAGGAGATATATGTTTATACACTTAGATTTAGACTGTTTTTTTGTTTCTGCGCATCGGAGTATTGATAAAAGTTTGAATAATATTCCAGCTGCTGTTGGAGGACGCTCCAATCTTAATATTTTTGATAGAAAAAAAGCCATACGACATATCAGTAACAGCAGTGGCGCCTTTGTAAGTTCAATTCTTAGCTCCAATGAGGGTAAAACATCAAAAGAGTATTTTGTTGATGATAATGGACGTATACGAGGAATTATTACCACCAGTAGTTATGAAGCCAGAAGTTATGGTGTTAAAACTGCGATGAGTGTCAATGAAGCTTTAATGTTATGTCCAAAGCTAAAAATGATACCACCTAACTATCCTTTATATCATGAACTCTCTTTTAAATTAGCAAATTTACTTGAAGACAAAATTCCCTCAATAGAACAATTTAGCATTGATGAATTTTTTGGAGATGTTACAGGATGGATTGATGATGAAGACATTTATGACTTTGCCAAGGGGTTACAAGACTTAATTCAAGAAGAACTTGGACTTCCTATTTCAATAGGAATTGCTAAAACAAAATGGATAGCAAAATTAGCAACAGAATATGCCAAACCCATTGGAATAAAAATTGTTAAAGAAAATGAAGTGGATGATTTTATAAATAACATACCCATATCAAAATTTCCTGGAATTGGGAAAGGATATCAAGGGCGCCTAAAAAGTTATGGAATTTCAACTTTGGGACAAATTAGAGAAAAACGAGAACTGTTTTATTCTTGGAAGAAACCTGGAATTCAGCTATATAACAGAGTTTGTGGAATAGAGCGAGAAGGAATAAGTTTAAAAAAATCCAAACAATCCATTGGTATTGGAAGAACATTTGATCCTATTTTGTGCCGAATAGAACTTAAAAGAAGAGTTAATATACTTTGCCGATATTTATCTTTTTTAGTGACTAAAGCAAAAGTCAATCCTCAGTCTTTTTTTTTACAAATCAGATACGAATATAATATTAAATCCAAAGAAACAATAAATACAAATCGGCTCTTTAATGAAGCCTATTTAAAACACTGCATGACAAAACTTTTTGAAGCTAATGATGTTCATCCTACTCATCAAGTCATACAAATAAATATTTCTGTATCTAACTTTTTGGAAAACAGACAAAATTCATTAAATCTATTTGAGTATGAGAACGATTTAAAGCAAAAAGAATTGACAAATCAAATTCAAAAATTAAGAAGTAAATTTGGCATTGATATTATTAAAAATGCGAGTGAGTTATAACAGTGAACGAGAAAGTTTTAGAAACTTTCCCACTCATCATTGTCTGAATCTTTTTTGGCTTTTATTTTTTCATTTTTAATAGGAGTTTCTTTCTCCTTGTTATTGTTTTCTTCTATCTGGTGTAAAAATTTATCTTCGTATTTATTGACTGCTTTAATTGATTTCTCTAATGTTCTTTTTTCATCTCCAGGATATTCTAAATCCAAATTTTTTCTTCGTTTATTGACTGAATCTTTACCTTCAAAATCAGTTTTGGTTAAATCCTCAACAATAACATTAGAAATTCTATTGGTCTCTTTTGCAATATCCGTTGTTTCAAGTACAATAGCACTGTTTTGTTGTGTTGCTTGATCTAAGGATGAAATAGCATTGTTTATTTGTTCAATTCTTGATTTTTGATCTTGTGAAGCTTCATCTATTCCTGAAATTACTTTTGTTGTTTTCTCAATGTTTTCATTTAACAAATTGTAACCATTAATCATTTTATCGGCACTTTCTTTACCTGTATTTGTTTTGACCGTTGCATTTTCAACTAAATTTTTTATTTCACGTGCCGCATCAGCACTTCTGCTTGCAAGATTACGAACTTCTTGAGCAACGACTGCAAAACCTTTACCTGCTTCACCTGCTGTTGCTGCTTCAACTGCAGCGTTTAAAGACAGGATATTGGTTTGGAAAGCAATTTGATCAATGACAGTAATGGCATCAGCAATGGCTTGTGTTTGCTCATTGATTTCATCCATGGAATTTACCGTTGCCGTTGCTAGTTTTTGACCATTTATAATTGATTGGGATAACTCTTTGGTATATTCTGACATGGTAACAATATCATTAGAAGTGGTCGTAATAGAATTGGTAATTTCTTCAATAGCTGCAGCACTTTCCTCTAACGAAGCAGATTGAGTCATGAAATTTGTATTTAATACTTCAACATTATCAATTAAGACAGTTGCACTGTCTTTTAGATTTAAACCATTTAATAAATTGTCTCTTAGCATACTGTTAAAAAAATCACCTAATTGTGCTACGCCAATACCAACTTTACCCACAGGATTTTCAACTTTTGCAGTAAAATTAAATTGTTGATAACTTTCCAAAACAGTTATAATTTTATTGATATCACTGTCTACATTATTTTTCATGTTTTCCAGCATTTCATTAAAGTTTGATCTCAGATCTTCCAAGTTTTTTGAATCAACTTTATTATGCAGTTTTCCATCAAGTGTTCCTTGTTTTACCTCTTGAACAATATCTTTTACTTCTTCAATAAATTGTGTATCGATGTCAATTGATTTGGTTGTATTTGAAATATTATCATTGATAACAGAAGCCATAACTCCAATCTCATCATTTTTACTTATGGTAATTGGTTCAACGGATGTTGTATCTTTATTTAAATATTTGAAGAAACCATCCAGTCCATTTTGTAAAGAATTAAGTGGTTTTATAACAACTTTTCCAAAGTAAAAATAGATAATACCTAAAATTGAAATACCTAAAAATAAAATAGCAACAGCTATTTCTACGGTTAACATTGATGCAGCTGCTAATTGCTCTTCAACAGGTACAATAACTTCTAAACTCCCTCTAACGTCACCCAGTTTCCAATCATTTTTTGGAGTATCGGCTCTTGTATTATGACAATTTACACATCCAGGAGCAACCAAAAAATCGACAACAGCAACTCTTACTGATTCTTTCCCTTCATACTCTTCAACTCGCACAACTGCTTGATCTACTTTTCCATCTCTAAAGGTTTGCATGGCATTTTGTGAGAATTCATCTAAGACTCTGTTGGCACGATTTGGAAATGGAAAATCACTGTAAAGTTTAAGTTTTATACCGCCTTTTTGTTGACTTACTAATGCACCCATATCGTGTATCATGGTTGCAGGAAGTGGAATGGTATTGCTTTTTTCTTTGTGATCAAAATTTATTTTAACTTTTCCTGCTGAGTTTTTTTTAACTTTTCCTACAACATTTTGGGCATAATACTTTCTTAGCGTTTTATATTGTTGTACAGTGCTTTTTGCACTGAATATGCTTTGATCAATAATATTTTGTTTGACTTGAGTAGATATAAAAAAATAAATACCAATACTTATGACTGCAAATACTGTAATAATTGGAACGAAGATTTGACTTTTGATACTAGAATTTTGGTTCATCTTAAATCCTTCATAAAAAAATAAAAGTATATATTAACAATAATATAACGTTATGACTTATTTACGTATGAGTTTTTAGGAGTAATATTTAAGTAAAACTAAAATTAAGTTTGATTGAATATAAGGTATTATAGTGAACAAGAAAGCTTAAAAGCTTTCCCATTCATCGTTAGAGTTATCAACTACGGGTTGAATTACTTTTGTTGCAGTTGCTTGTTTGTATGAGTTTCTTTGTCTTATAGGTTCTATTTTTTGTATTGGTTGTTTTGGTATACTTGATTGCGCACTGTCTGATACAAAATCCAATACATCTGCAGTTACTGAACTTTTCCCGTCAAATTCTTTATCATTGGCATTTTGGACAATCTTTTTAGCAATAGTTGATGTATGTTGTGCAATATTTTGTGCATTACTTGCAACACTTGCATTTTGTTGTGTCTGTTTATCCAATACATTTACTGCATCATTTATTTGCTCAATTCCAATTTGTTGTTCTTTTGATGAAGTAGATACATCACTGATAAGTTCAAGTGTTTGCTTAATATTTGAACTTAATCCACTGTATCCGCCAATCATTTTATCTGCAATATCTTTACCTTCATTGGCCTTAGTATTGGCATTTTCAACCAACTCTTTTATCTCTTTAGCAGCTTCAGCTGATCTTGATGCCAGATTTCGCACTTCTTGAGCAACGACAGCAAATCCCTTACCTGCTTCTCCTGCAGTTGCTGCTTCAACAGCTGCATTTAAAGATAAGATATTGGTTTGGAATGCTATTTGGTCAATAACCGTAATAGAGTCATTAATAGCACTAACTTGGTTGTTTATTTCATCCATGGCAACAGTAGTCTTATTTGCAAGTGATTCACCTTCTTTAGCAGAACTAGAAAGCTCATTTGCATAAGTATTCATTTGTGCAATATTCTCACCATTGCTTCTTATATTGCCTGTCATTTCTTCTAGAGCTGCTGCTGTTTCTTCTAAACTTGCAGCGGTTTCATTTGAGCTTGTGTTAAGTGCTTCAACATTTTTAAGTAATTCATTGGCTGAATTATCAAGTGTGAGTCCATTCTTTTTGTTTTCTCTTAATATCATTGAAATTAAAGAACCCAGTTCATTAAGTTGAACCGTTACTTTTCCGTTATCATTTTTTATTTTATTTGTAAAATCTTGATTTGAAAAACTTGCTAATAATTTTAACAGTTCATTGGTATCGTTACAAATATTTTGATTTAAAGATTCCAACATTTCATTAAATTTAAGTCTTAACTCTTCCAGATTTGGCGTTGTAATTTTGTTTTGGAATTTATTGTCTAATTGACCATCTTTTACTTTTTCAACCATCTGTTTGACTTCATCAATAAATTTATTGTCATCTTCAATAACTGCTGAAGCATTTGCAATATTTTCATTTATCACATGGAACATTCTTCCAATTTCATCATAATAAGAAATACCGATTGGATGAATAGTATTTGATTCTTTATTTAAAAATTTGAAAAAGTCATCTAATCCATTTTGTAAAGATGTTAATGGTCTTAAAACTAATTTTTCAAAACTTATAAATAAAATGATTAAAATAATAACACCCAGTATTAGAATTGCTCCTTGGATTTTAACGTTTAAAGTCGTAGCAGCTGCTAATTGATCTTCAATAGGAATAATAACTTCTAAAGCACCTCTTACATCTCCCAGTTTCCAATCAGTTTTTGGTGAATCAGCTCTTGTATTATGACAATTTACACAGCCTGGTGCCACCATAAAGTCAACAATAGAAACTCTAACAGACTCAACTCCATCATACGTTTCGACGCTGGTTATGGGTTTATCAACAGAACCACCTCTAAATGTTTCCATGGCTTTTGCCGAAAATTTATCAAGTGTAACATTCGCTCTATTTGGAAAAGGGTAATCACTGTACAGTTTAAGTTTCATTCCACCTTTTTGTTCACTCACAAGCGCACTCATATCGTGAATCATGGTTGCTGGTAGTGGAATAGTATCACTTTTTTCGCTGTGGTCAAAATTTATTTTTACACTGCCTTTTGCATTTTTCTTAACAACGCCAACTACATTTCCCGCATAGTATTTTCGAAGCGTTTTATACTGTTGTACTGTATTTGTAGCGCTTATAATACTTTGATCAATAATGTTTTGTTTGATTTGATTTGATATAAAAAAGTAAATTCCAATCATAACTACAAGTGCAGTTACAATCATAGGAACAAACAGTTTTATTCTTAGTCCAGTATCTTTTCTCATTGACGAGCCCTTTTATTTAAATGTATATTTATTAAATATATATAAAATTTGAAAATTAATATAATATTATGCGAAGTATATTTAAAAACAAAATTATTTATCTTGATTTATATCAACAATGTAACCGAAAGTTACTAATGTTAGCTATTATTTACATTAAATAAATATTATTAACAAAAAATGTGTTACATTAAGATAACCAAAGGAGACAAAATGATTAAAACACCTCATTTAACAGCAGATGGAATTATCCAATTATATGATAATCAAAATATATTTTTAGGAATAGTATTAATTGAGAGATTAAATAAACCTCATGGCATTGCACTACCAGGAGGTTTTGTTGATATTGGTGAAACCGTAGAGAATGCTTTAGTACGTGAAATGAAGGAAGAAACAAATTTGGATGTTTCTATTGATAAACTTTTAAATATTTATTCAGATCCAAAAAGAGATCCTCGATTTCACACCGCAACAGCAGTTTATCTTTGTAACGCAAAGGGAATACCAAAAGCCTTAGATGATGCAAAAAATGTATTTGTATATAAATTAGAAGAGATACCTTTTGATAAACTGGTATTTGATCACGAAAAGATAATTAGGGATTTTATAAAACAACTCATTCTTAAAAAAGAGCCAGAAGTCAAAGGAGAAGGAAGACTTTGACTCTTTTTTAAAAACGCTTTTAGTTAAGCAGTTGGGCTACTTTTTTTGAAGAAACATAACTTGCTTGTGAAGATTTCATACTTCCACTTAGAGATTGAATATTTGATTTATCAAAATCTTTTGATTCTTTTTCAAAATTTACATCTTTTAAAGGTCTGTTCTCTTGAATATCTTTTACTTTTTGTGACAATATCTCTGAGGTATGGGCAGCTTTTAGATTTAAATCACTGATTACTTCAGAATCAACATAAATTGATTTTAGATTATTTACTTTAGGAACACTATTTTTTGCTACTGTTTCTTCACGGGGATTAACGATACTTTCATTTTTGTAATAAGCAGTATGCATTAATGATGAAATTTCCATTTTAGTCATTGTCCTTATCCTTTTTAGTAAACACGTTCTTGTGTGATTATAATCTCTTCCTCTATTACCTTTTTCTGTTTAATCATATAATTTAGATTTTGCTTTAATAATTCTCTGTCTTTATATGACTCAATAATAAATTCAAAAAGTTCCGGTCTATTTTTTTTCCAATTATGTAATGTTGTTTTATTCACTCTTAAATCAGACTCTAATTTTCTAAGACTTGGTTTTGTCATATTGATGCCTTTGTACTTATTATTGGAACATATTATTTTAAATTGAGTTGCATTGTATCAATTATTGGAACGTAAGTCAATAAAATTAATACAATTTGTTCCAATTATTGGAACAAATTCACAAATGTAAATAAAATACCTAGAAAAATTATTATTTATGATGAAAGATGTGCTATAATTAAAAAATTAATAAGAAATGGCTATTTAAATAAGGATTGATATGAAAGCTTTAGAAAATGAAAGTAATCTTCTAAATATAATTAAATATGGTCCTATCTTTTTTGTAATAATTATCTCATTTATTGTGACACAATTCTTTTTGTATGAAAAAAACACATACTTTGATAATGAAATCAAAATAGTTGAAAAGACTTTTTTTGAGGAAAATAAAAAAAGTGTAAAAAATGAAGTTGAATCTGTTTATAATTTAATCAAAAAAGAAAAAGACAGATCAGAAAAAAATCTAAAGAAGATGTTAAAAAACAGGGTGAATGAAGCCTATCAAATCGCACAAAATATTTATACTGAAGAATCTAAAAAAGATTTTCAAGGACATTTCCATTCTAAAGAACATATTTTCAATACAATAAAAAATGCATTGGGTGGAATTTTATATAATGAAGGAAGAGGTTATTTCTTTATCAGTGATATTAAGGGTCGCTTGCTTTTGCAGCCACTAAATAAAGATCTTGAAGGTAAAGATTTTTTAAATTATACCGATGCAAATGGGTATCAGTTTGCAAAAAAAATTGTTAAAACAATTAAAAATAAAACTCAATCATATGATACGTATTCTTGGTATAAAGAAAATGATAAGTTTAATGCCTATAAAAAAATAAGTTTTTATAAATATTTTGAACCTTTTAATGTCGCAATTGGTACAGGTGAATATATCAAAGATTTTGAAAAAGAGTTGCAAAAAAAATTGCTAGAGAGAATCAAAGAGATTAATTTTAGAAACAATGGATATATCTTTGTTTATGATTTAAATGCCAATAGTTTATCCCACCCCATCAATAAGTTAAACAAAGTTGATAATAAACTCCAAAGTAAAAACAGAAAAAATATTATCAATGATATACTAAAATATGCCAAAAACAACCAAAGTGGTTTTATTGAATATTCAATTATATCAAAAACAAATGAGTCATTTAAAAGTGGAAACAAAATCTCTTATGTATCATTATTTGATGATTGGAATTGGGTTATTGGTGGAGGTTTTTATTTAAAAGAACTAGAAGATAAAATTAAAAAAAGAAAAGAAATTTTAATTCAATCAAAAGACGAATCAGTTAAAAAGATTATTTTTATGAGTCTAGTAATCACAGGTATATTTATACTGCTTTCTTTTTATATTTCAAAAGTAATTGCTTTTAGATTTAATAAATATAGAATAAATATCAAAAAAGAAGCCCAAAAAACAATTGAAAAAGAAAAACTTTTGATTCAACAGTCAAAAATGGCAACCATGGGAGAAATGATTGGTAATATTGCGCATCAATGGAAACAACCCTTAAGTGTTATTAGTACTTCAAATGACATGGTAAGAATGAATAAAGAGATGGACAATATATTTGATGAAAAGGACTTAGAACAAGCACATGAAGCAATCGATAATGCTGTGCAAAATTTATCAGAAACTATTGATGATTTTAGGAACTTTTTTAATCCTAACAAAAAAGGTACACTGTTTAACGTACAAGATGTTTTTGTAAAAACACATAAATTAATCAGTTCTCAATTTAAAAACAATGACATTGAACTTATTGAAAGTTTTGAATCAATAGAATTAAATGCCTATGAAAATGAACTCTCCCAGACATTAATTAATCTGCTTAAAAATGCCAAAGAAGAACTGGTAAAAAAAGATTACAGACGAATAATCTTTATTGATGTATTTAAAAAGGACAATCAAGTCATTATTCAAATAAAAGATAATGCAGGTGGTATTCCTGATGATATTATTGATAAAGTCTTTAATGCTTACTTTACTACAAAAGAAGAAAGTGGTGGAACGGGAATAGGGTTATACATGAGTAAGCAAATTATAGAAAATATGAATGGAGAAATTATAGTTTCGAATGAAGAGTATGAATATGAATCTGTGATGTATAAAGGTGCTTTATTCACTATCAAATTAAATTTACAGTAATTTTTAATTGAAGTAAATTAAAAAGGGGAATGTCAAATTGGCATTTCCCTTTTTTTTATTTTGATTTGCAATAATTTAGGAATGAATACTTTATGGATATAAATAGCATGAAAAAAGTTTCAAGGGAAAAATACTGAGAATTTATGAGGGTATTATATAAATAATATTATTCATGGTGCACCTGGGGAGATTTGAACTCCCACGCCGTTAAGCACGAGCCCCTCAAGCCCGCGTGTCTACCGTTCCACCACAGGTGCATTAATTAAGATTGGCATTATAAAGTAAGTTAGCTATATTTATTATAAAAGTTGAGGTAAATCTCTTAAAATTAGGCATAAAAAAAGCCAAAGAGGAAAACCTCTTTGGCTTCAGTTATCAAGTTTAAATTAAATATTAACCTAAAAATGGGTTTGCGTATAATGCGATCATTGCAACAACAAGTGCATAAATAACTTGTGCTTCGATCATCGCTAATGCAATAAACATTGTAGTCATTAGTTTTCCACCAAGACCAGGGTTTCTAGCAGTACCAGCAATAGTTGCAGCAGCAGTGTTACC